>Ga0256844_10000269_pt1 | contig 20103 bp, 23 predicted proteins | sample MusselsmetaG_FD_189100 | JGI IMG/M metagenome (GOLD analysis project Ga0256844, IMG submission 189100) | Mussel associated microbial communities from hydrothermal vent at the East Pacific Rise, Pacific Ocean - Mussels | ecosystem: Host-associated > Mollusca > Shell > Unclassified ... | reverse complement strand
TTTTTTTCCATCTGGTTTTCGTATTGAGACAAGACACCACCGAACGCCTAACTTATTACCACTAGACAAAACTTGCTCTGTCAACGTCACTTCCAGCTCTATTCCTTGCCAATAAAAAATGCATTCTGTTCTATTTGAGTATTCCTCTCGACCTGTACGCGCCGGGATAAAGAACACCTCTTTTTCTCGATCGATTGTCCATGTATAACGAAAACCTGTAACATCTTTATTAAATGGATGGTATCTATCCCACATTTCCTGCAATTTGTATTTTTTTACATCCTCATCTGAAACATATTCATTTATAAATGTCATTTTAGTGATCCTCCTTTTTTAAAAGGTTATTCTATAAGCGCTTAAATTATTAGCGATATCACCACTATACAATAATGTTTTAAAACCGCTTCCGGTTACATCCAACTGAGCGATAAGCTGTCTTAAATTAGTTAAATGTTCTGGCTTTGAATAATCTGATGGATTGCTTCTTAGTATCTCTATTGCTTCTTCTGAGGTCAGCGACATAATGGAAAACTCCTTTTTCCTAAAATTTAAAATCAACAGTATAATCGGGTAGTGAACGCAATATTCCCCGATAGCCATATACGACAAGCGCCTCTTTTAAGACTTGAATAATTTCTTTATCTTTAATTGCACAATTTTCTGGTTTTCTTATACGGTCTAGTTCCCATATTACAAAGCCTTTTCCTTCTCTTAAATTTTCCAGGCCAGATTGCCTGATAGTGACGCTAAGTTCAACGCCTTCCATCCATAAAATACAAACAGTTTGATCTGAAAATTCCTCCCTACCTGTGCGAGCAGGAATAAAAAAAATGTTTTTTTCTCTGTCAATTGTCCAGGTATGGCGAAAATATGGCTTTACACGACCTTTACTATAGGGATGATATTCATCCCACATTTCCTGCAATTTGTATTTTTTTACATCCTCATCTGAAACATATTCATTTATAAATGTCATTTTAATGATCCTCCTTTTTTAAAAGGTTATTCTATAAGCGCTTAAATTATTAGCGAGATCACCACTATACAATACTGTTTTTTAATCCGTTATTGATTCATCCTAAACAAGTCCTGCTTTTCAGAACTTGTTATTTTTTATTTAATCTATCCCTGATTCAAACCTTAAGTTAAATTGTTCTACCGCTGTTTCAGCGCTCCCTAAGCGACTCTTCACTATGGCGCATTAACGGTGCCAGAAAAAACTCAATGATCCGTCGTTTACCTGTTTGCACCTCAGCAGTCACTGCCATGCCGGGCATCAGGCGCAGCTCTTTCCCATCGACCCAAATAGTATTTTTTGCCATACGCAGCTGCATACTGTAAATCAAACCTCGCTGTTCATCGGCCATGGCATCAATGCGGTACCGGTAATAAAGTTTCGGATAGTATCGAGTTCGCGCACACGGGCAACATTTTGTCCGACCTGACGTGCTTCGAAATACGCCAGCGGCAGACTTAGCAGGTGTTGGTAGAGGCGTGAACCCAGCTCTACATCCACTCGATTGGTGGTATGACTAAACAGGTAGTTGCGAAAACCACCGAGAAAGGCTTCAAACAGTACAATAACAATAAACCCGACTGCCAGCACATCCAGCGTAGTGAAGCCGCGATGTACCAGTACCTTATCCATGACAACCTGAAAAAATAAGGGCGTAGCCAGGGCAAATAATTGTAGAAAAAAAGAGGCAATAAGTACTTCGCTAAACAGTTTACGATACTTGACCAGTGAAGGGATAAACCAGGAAATATCAAATGTTTGCTGCAGGCTTTCACCCAAGCCATGACGACGGGTAATAACAATTAATTCACCTGACCAGAGCTGTTCAAATTTCTCAAGGCTAAGTGAACGCGGTGCTTCTTCACGCAGATCCTGAATAAGAACACTATTGGCAGTGGTGTCGTTACGCTCATCAGTTTCATTATCCGCAAGTCGTGCCAGTATGAAATAACTGCCATCATGGGCTTTGGCTATAGCCGGTAGAAAGGCATTGTTCAGTTCAGATAGTGATGGTGAAATCTGCCTGGCTTTAAGTGTCAGCGCTTTCGCTGCCCGCAGCAGCTCAGTGTCGGAGAAATTTTCACCGGGAGCACCAAACTGATGTGCCAGCTGCTCAGGCTCAGCGGGTAACTGGTGAAAGCGCGCAATGGCGACTAAAGAACGCAGACCGGTATCCATACCTTATCAAATCCATCGAGTTAGCAGTCAGTATGTTCAAAACCGGCTGTAAATTGTATAAAAATCCATAATATATAAAAATCTGATGAGAACTATAAAGCTAGTTTAATAAGATTTACAATGACTGTCCCTTGTGAATGTGATGGCCTTGGCTAAAAAAAGATAACAAATAGGACTAATCTTACAATTTATGTATTGGATTAATAGTTTATAAGAATAAAAATAGATTCGGGTAACAGGTATTCTGCCGATTGTCTGCAATACAGGGGCATGCTTGTTTTTCGTCCGACTGGAAGGAATTGTGTAGTGAAATAGATGTCGAAATGCAGAAATAATTGATGGATGGCCCATAACTGTTTCACACTTATTACTGATAGTTTTTCTAAAACAAAGTCAATTGATCTATATCATTTTTTGCAAAAATAAACCTGTGTTATAAATGAAAGATGTTTTAAATCGGTAATATGCTTATTTTCTTATATTAATGTATATTTTAAGACATGTAAAAACATGATTTTTCGCTGTACACAATTTCTAAGTGCTTCGATGGATCTTCTCTCTCAATAAAAAGGATGTTTTTAATGAAAAAATTTATATCTACTATTATTATTTCCGGGTTTTTATTCGTTAGCACTTTGGCCAATGCAGGGCAGTTTGGTGATTTACACACTAAGGTAGTTGAAGCAAGAGATGCATTGATTACTATGGTTAAGAATACCGATAAACGTGGCCCTGCTCAGCAAAAATTAGTGAAAGATTCAGCAGATGCTGTCAGTGCAATGATTGCTACAATGAAGGCACCCGCAGGAAAAGAGGCTCAATTCAAAGAAATGTCTGATAATTGGGCAGCGTTTAAGAAAACCCGGGAAGAAGAACTGGTTCCATTAATTCTCGCCGGCAAACAAGAAGAAGGAAAGAAAATTGCAATGGGTATACAAAAAGTGCGTTTAACTAAAGTGCTTACTCTGACTAAAGAGCTTGATTTATAAGAAATTAAAAATGTGACAATTAATGACATATTTCATCATTTTAAATATGTCATTAAGCAATCAAAAACAATGCCTTAAAAAGCCGTTATTCAGGGCGAACTATATCAAACGCTCAGCTTTGGTTGAGCAGCCTAAGGATATGAGTTTGCTTATTTTTTATATCCTATAAAAGCCGCAACAGCCATTAATAGCAAGCCCAATAAAATCAGTAACGCACCGACACCTGTTGCCAGCACAGTATTTGCCCAGGCAAAACCAAACACGGCAAAATAGGCCATACCGGAATGCGCTATAGTACCGATGATAAATATCCAGCTGAGTATTTGTTTAAATAATGCCGGCAGCACCAATAGGCCTAATACCAGCCCGACAACAATATTTAATACGGCTTCAAGATTGCCATGAGCATGAGGGCCTCCTTTGATAGTATCAATGGGTATTCTGGCATTTAAATTTGTATTGATAGCCATGATGGCCAGTGAATTTTTCCTGGCAATTTCATCACCGGTCATGGTTTCGAGCGTTTCCTGATTTTCAAAATCAGTGTTCACTGCTAATTGTAATTCAGCTAATACTTTTTGTTTATCTGCAGATGCAATTGCTGCATCCGGCAGATAATTAATGACCATATAGGGCCCGAGACTGGCCGTCATTACGATAAATAAAAAGCCAAATACGATATTTTTTTTACCTTCCATTGTTTTTCCTTTGTCAGTTAAATTGTCAGCTATCATTAAGTTGCAATGACATTTTTGTATTTATAATTTGTGCTACCTTACGCCGATTCACTTTAGCCATGGCATTTCTGGGAATACTATCCACTTTAAAAACAAACACCGGTCGATAAGAAGTATTAATATTTTTTTTCAACCATAATTTAAAATGAGCAGCATCTTGTGATTCAGCTTCATGCGTAGTAAACAGGGCAACAATACTATCCCCCCAGCCCTGCTCTGCATTATGATGTTTTCCTATGGCAATGTCATTCACTATTTTAGCTGACATAATTAACGCTTCAATATATTCCGGGGCAATATTTCTGCCGCCACAAATAATCATATAATCATCCCGGCCAATTATGGATAAGTGATGCGCCTTTAATATCACTTTATCATGAGTAATAAACCAGTCATGAGCACTGTATCGTTTTGTCGTATGAGCATAGCCGGAGAACAACATTGCTCCTCTTATTTTAAGAATCCCTTTATCGGTCAGTTCGCTATCAAAACCCTGCAGTATGGTGAGTTTCTGCGGACTGCGTCCCAGGGCAATTGTTGATGTGCTTTCAGTCATACCATAACTTATATAAACAGGCCAGCCGGCAGTCAAAGCCCGTTGATAGAGCTCATCCGTTAGTTTGTCACCACCAACTAGCACGTATTTTAAAGACTCTGGTGGACTCATATACTCAGCAACTTCTAATAGTTTAAACAGCATTCTGGGTACCAGAGAAATATGACTGACTGATAAGTGTTGAATGTCATACCAGATTTTCCCGGCATCAAAATGTTCATGCAATACCATGCAGGCACGGTTAAACCAGCAGCGAAAAATAATCATCACACCGGCAATATGCTGCAGCGGCATGCAGTTAAGCCATATAGAACTATCATTAACCGGGATTATTTTTATAAAGTTCTGACAATGAGCAATAATATTTTGCCGGGTAAGCAAAGCGATTCTGGCTTGTGCCTGACTACCGCTGGTATATATTGCCAGGGCTGTATCTGGACTTTTAAGCGCTGAAAAATTAACCTTGTGAGCAGCCCCAGCTACCGGCAGTATCGCTTTATGCTCAATAAAAGCAGACAAAATAGACACACTGGCAGTCAATGCATCCCGAACATCACAAAACAGCAACTCGTGGCCGCTGATTATTCCCTGCTGTTTGTTGTTTTTTATCTGTAGCTGTAGGTCAGACCAGCAATAATACTTGTCCTGATAGTACAAACTGAGTTGAGCTATGCTATTACTGCTGCTCATTAGTGGCCGTATGAATACAGGCGATACCAAAAAAAAGATTACGATAAGTGACTTGAGTCAATCCGGACTGTTCTATCAGGGCCTGCATTTCCTGTTGATCGGGAAAACGTTGAATGGATTCAATTAAATATTGGTAAGCTTCTGGCTGGCCGGCAACCAAAGCACCTAAACGAGGAATAACAAATTTATTATAAAGATTATAAAAGGGTCTGACAGGCATCATTGGCCGGGAAAATTCAAGGCAATAATACTTACCCCCGGGTTTAAGTACCCGATGAATTTCTTTTAGTGCATCCGTCATGCTGGTCATATTGCGAATACCAAAAGAAATAGTCACAATATCAATGCTGGCATCGGCAAAAGGCAGTTGCTCACCGGTTGCGGCCACATTGTCCAGTGGTAATGACTGATCTCTGGCCCCGGCAAGCATCATTTCCACACCGGGATCAACCACCATGACATTTGCCCCTTTTCTGGCCAGTCTGCGGGCAATATCACCGGTACCACCGGCTAAATCAACAATAATATCAGTTGATTTAAAATCAATATAATTAACAAAAAAACGTTTCCAGATACGATGCGTAGCAAAGCTCATAAAATCATTCATCAGATCATAGCGCGATGCCACCACGTTAAACACCCGGCGAATTTTTTTTTCTCGCTGCTGTTGGGAAACCGTTTGCTGACCAAAGGTATTATCAAGTTTACTCATATAAGGTATTATGCATGACTAAAAGTCATCATTATACCTGAAGTAAAGTCACGCTGGCATCTAATCTTTGCTCATAAGCAAATAGAAAGCAAAAAATAAAAACACTATGACGGTGTTTTTATAATAAGCGGCTGTCTGCTTTATATAGCAAAAAAACAGATTAAGGCCTAACAGTTGTCAGACCAACACTCACCCAGGACTGCATGCCTCCACGATACCATTTCAATTTATAAGCCGGATAGCCCAACTTAGTCAGTGTTTTAATATTGATTGAGGATTGAGGACACCAATTGCCATTGCAGTACAATACCAGTGTTTTAGCATTGCGAAAATCACGTTGGCCATTTGCAATGCGCACACCCAGTTGATTATGCAGGATATCATTTAATGTTTCAGCTTCTGCTGCCACTTCAAATGTACCTTCAACATCCACATTAATTTTATCCCAGGGAATATTCACCGAACCTGGAATCATGCCTCTTTGTGACCATTCCGGTGTACGGGAATCAACCACCATCAGGCGGCGGTCACCCTGACTGATACGTTTAAGATAGCCCAGTACTTCCAGTTCACCTATTGTTTCAACACCTGCAGCTATATGCATCGGCTGAATACAAAATGGCGGACAACCTCTGGCCGTTCTGGTAAATGCTTTGGGTAGTGTCGTATTTTTATCACTATTTCGGGTAATAGTGACCGGGACACCATTGTGCATGACATCCACAGACTTTAACGATCTGGTGATATAACCTTTTTCAGCCATAGAAAAACCACTGGCCATCAAGCCAGTCACCATAGTAGCACTCAATAGTATTTTTTTAATCTGCATTATTTATCCTCTAAAGCGCATTAATATTTTAAGTACGAAGGTATTCTCATTTGTTGCTGTGAAACTGCCTGTTCATAGCCATATTTTCCCTGACGTTCAGCAAAATTAGCCAGTTTAACAGCCGCAGCAAATTTACCCTCTTTGGCAAGTGTCCTGGCTTTTTTTATTTTCTTTCCAGTATCACGCCATTCACCACCAACCGAGGCTGCTTTTTTACGTGAGGCATCCGCTGCTGCAATCGCAGTATCAACCATTGTCTGATCGGCAGCTGTCACTGCCCCGCCTGCTAATCCCAAAATAATGCTCAGGACAATCATCATCATTAATTTCATTTTCTTTCCTGTATTAAAATTTTACCTATAACATTAAGCAATATTATTTACGCGCACCCGGACCATTTAATTCCAGGTCATTACTGATATAGCTTAGAAAATATTCCAAATGGCGATATTCTTTACCCTGAGCTTTAAATGGTTTAGCTCTGACCTGTTTATTACAGCCGGTAAAACGTCGGTGTAATGTGCCAACAGCTCCCCACTTGGAACGATAAGTCGGCCAGTGCGTTGTCTGACCTAATGCCGTACTTAACACTTCTGAGCGAATCCTGTTACCTGCATTTTGTACATGACAAGTTGCACAGGAAAAATTGAGCTGGCCACGACGGGTAAAAAAGAATTTTTTTCCATCTTCATACGCTGCCATGGCATCTGCATTGTCCGGTGGTATGACAACCTGTGTTTTCTGGCCTCTGGAGGCAAAGGAAATATAAGCTAAAATATTATTAATGCTGCCTTTTTTATATTTTAAGGGTGATTCTCCATTGGCTTTAAGGCATTGATTAATAGCCAGAGGCAAAGTCACTACCATAGCTTTTTGTTTATCCCAGCGCGGGTATTGCTGCGCAATAGCAGGCCCATTAGGGAAGCAGTCTTTATAGCTTTTACCATTGGCAAAGGCTTTATCCCACATAAGTTGGCCATCATCTACAGCAATTTCATAAGGTGGAAACTCTTCAATTGCCTCCCAGCTTTCTCTTCCTGCTACATCATAGGCATAGGCTCCATTGGCAAATTCCTGCAAGGCAACACCTGGAAAACGTGTCTGAAAATAGTTCGTCAGTACTTCTTTATCTTTTTCCGGACTAGCATAAGCACCTGGCATTGCAGAGCATATTAAAGCTGCTAAAATTAATTTATTCATTGTGATTAACCACGTTAGTTATTTATCAATTTATTATAGAGAATGAATATAGTCGACTACTTTATCCAGTTCCGCTGCAGTAAGGATCTCATGGCGGCCAAATAAAGGCATAGATGTATCCGGATTTCGTTTAGAAGCATCCCATATTTGCTCTTTTAACACCTGTTTGTCTGGGAAACGAGCTTTCATAACAATGAGAGGAGGAGCAATATTGCCCGGACTTTCGCCGCCTTTTATCATATGACAGGCCAGACAATTCCCTTTAGGACGTGAAAATGCCAGTTTTTTTCCCTCTGCTAAATTGCTATTCAGGTTACTGCCAGTTTCTGCAGCCAGTACAGCTGAAGCCGGCAGTAAAGCGCTCATCAGCAGAGCACCTGCTATACTCAGCAACCCTTTGCTTTTTTTATTCATTTTATACTCCTGAGATTTATTTCAGTTTGGCGGTTGGAAACTCTAAATCTATAAGCTTATATTTATAATTATTATATTTGATACTAACAAAAGCAGAGAAGACAGGAAGTCATCTAAATTGTTAACCTGTGCTTATACCCTTATTGAATAGCAATCAAAAGAACTACAATAGACAGGGTTATTATTAGGGCAATATTGATAATATGAAATGGTAAGATGTGATAGTTTATATTGCGGTATTCCTTAATTCATACTCATTTATACATTGTATGAAACTCACTCGGCAACTATCCTGATTTATCAGAAAAACAAAATAGTGTATTACAATCAATCAGTTGAAAGGTAAACTTTGTTAAAAAAGGAATGGGCTGGTAAAATTAGGATGTCTGGATGCGCAAACATTTACTATGAATTGAGCCCGTTGTCTGTATAGTTCATTACAACTGGCTCATAAGAATTGTGTACTATTATGAAATAAGTTTAAGCAGTAAAGCCATACGCATCAGATCAGACAAGCTACTAGCAAGCATTTTATCCATCACTTTAGCTCGATGAGCTTCCACCGTAGATTGACTGATATTCATATCTGCTGCAATAATTTTATTACGCTTGCCTTCTATAACACATTGCAATACTTCTTTTTCTCTCGGGGTCAGTTCATTATAGCGTGTTTCAATATCCTGAATTCTGGATGTTTCTCCACGCTGTTTAGCATCCAGTTCAATCGCCCGATGGACACTATCCAGCATAGCCTGATTATTAAAAGGTTTTTCAATAAAATCAACCGCACCTGCAGTCACTGCTCTAACCGCCATGGGAACATCACCATGACCGGTGATGATAATAATGGGTGGATGGATGACTTCCGCAGTTAAACGTGCTTGTAAATCCAGTCCACTAATACCGGGCATGCGCACATCAAGGATAAGACAGCCAGGTTGATTCACATCAAACTGTTCTAAATATTCATGGGCTGAGGAAAAACTTTGTGTACTTAATCCCACCGATCGCATCAATAACGTTAAAGCACTACGTACTTGCTCATCATCATCAACAATAAAAACACCAGGAGTATTCTTCATTATTCACCATTCTCTTTTTATCTGACTAAATTTTTTTGTGAAACTTTTTTATCCACTTCACTATGATTATCACTATGATTACTGATAACCGGCAGGGCAAAACGAAAAACTGATCCCATACCCTGTTCACCGGAGGATAAATACAATTTACCATGATGTGCTTCAATAATACCACGGCTAATGGACAAGCCTAGCCCCATACCATTATGCTTGCTGGTAATAAAAGGGTCAAATAATGCCTGCTCCACTTCTGCTGATATCCCCGGACCATTATCTTCAACCGTGACAATCACTGCGTTGTCTCCCGCTAGTTCAGTGTGTATCACCAGTAAACGGTCTGAATCTCTCATTGTCTGTAAAGCTTCAATTGCATTTTTTACCAGATTGATCAATACCTGTTCAATTTGAATTGGTTGTGCCAGCACTTGTGGAATATTATCCGCAAGTATGCAGACAATCTTAACATTAGATTTTTGTGCTTCTGATTGAACAAATAATAATACTTCATTAATTAAATCATTAAGGTGTATACTTGAGCGTTCAGGTTGTTCTTTACGGGCAAACTGGCGTAGTTGCTTTATAATTTCGCCCGAGTGCTGAGCCTGTAAACCAATGGTGTCCAGTACATCCATTAATTTATTTTTATCAACCTGACCTGCTTCCAGTAACTGAATACAAGCAAATGCATTGGTTGCAATTGCTGTTAGGGGTTGATTGAGCTCATGAGCAATACCGGATGCCATTTCACCCATGGTATTTAAACGGGCAATATGAGCAATTTCTTTCTGATGCCGGCGTTTTTCTTCAGTCACTAGTTTCCGATCACTAATATCCCGAAAAACCACTACGCTACCGACTGCATTATCCTTGTCATCAATCATCGGCGTACTACTATATTCAACTGGAAAACTACTGCCATCTTTTTTCCAGAAGACATCATCATCAATATAGCGTGGTTGCTTATCCATAAAGGTAAGATAAACTGGACATTCTTCAACTTTATATTCAGAACCGTCCTCATGACTATGATGTAATAACTCATGCTGATTACCATTTTGAAAATCATCGATGGTCCAGCCCGTATTTAAACACATAGAACGATTCATAAAAATACAATTACCCTTATTATCAACGCCGTAAATACCATCACAAACGGAATTAAGAATAAGATCATGCTGATATTCCAGAGATTTTTTTGATTTTTTAAGTTGTCGATTCAGACGGATAATAATCATAGTTAAAATCGTCATCAATAAAACAAAACAAAATAAAATACTAATGCCTTTCCAATAGCGCTTGAGTGCATCAAACAGAGTGAAACGTCCATATTTTTCATAAGGAGCAAGCCTGAGTTCTTTAAATAGCTGATGCACAGACTGATAATTTTGCGGTATCGTCCAGCCGGCAGAAAAATGTTCTTCCGGCTGGTGTTTAGGCGAGCTCATTTTCAATAAGGCCAGGGACACCCTTTGTGCCAATTCATTTGAGGTATGCTTTAATTTACTAAAGGGCCATTCAGGATACAATATCGTACTATGCAAATAAGGGAAACCATCATAAACAACTGGTGAGATAATCTGAAAGTCAGCCAGAGAAATATCACCTTTTTGCGCCATTGTTTCCAGAATACCGGTACGCACTGTACCAACATCCGCCTGACCATCAGCAATCGCCCTGACGACTTTATCATGAGTACCGGCAAAAGAAACAGATGCTAAATCGCTAAACGGTTCAATGTTATTTTTTTTCATGAGCCGCCAGGCCATCTGAAAACCACCTAAAGAATTTTTATCCACCGCGATAAAATGTTTGCTGCGCAGACTTGATATATCCTTAATATCAAGTCGGTCTTTACGGGCAAATATCACCCCACCAAACACATTAAGCGGGATATCCTCAAGACGATTATTTAAAGTAACAATTTTAGATACCCGATAACGTACTTCCAAATCAACATAAATTCCTGAATTAACCAATAAAAAATCAATGTCTTCAGCTGCCACAGCAGCGTCAATTTCATTGAATTTAAGCGGTTTAATTTTAAATATATATGGGTCAAGAATACTACTCAGATATTTGGCTGTAGGTGACCAGTTCTTACGGGTGCTGTCATCACCACGGTGACTTAAGACACCAATAATAATCTCTTTATTTTCAATTGCATAAAGGCTGCTGCTGATTTGCAACAAACAACATAATAAAAAGAAACATCTAGTCAGCATAAAGGCTTATCAACATAGACAATGGTTGGGTCAAAGTAGAATTCCTGTTAGTATGAGGGCAAATTTTTCATAACATCTATTATTAGAGAGTATAGTACATGAAATTGTTAATACGAAATCTGGATCGAAATACCAGCGAAGTGGAACTGCAAAAACTTTTTGCCGCACATGGCACAGTACAGTCATGTACGCTGGTAATGGATCAGCAATCCGGTTTATCTAAAGGCTTTGGCTTTGTGGAAATGCCTAAGGCCGGTGAAGCCAAAATAGCCATGAAACAGCTTAATGGTAAAACAATAGCGGGTCAGACCATTCGAGTTAAAAAAGCAGACGCTAAAAAACCGGCTTGAAATAATTGTCAGCGGCCTGTTAGTTATGATATTTAAGCTGCAGACCTTTTAAAAAATGACGTAGGATCTGATCCTTACATTGCCGGTAATGCTTATGATCTTTTTTGCGGAACAAAGCACTCAACTCATGTTTACTCATCTGAAAACCTGACAGCGTCATTAATTCAAGCACATCTTCTGCTTTTAGGTTCATAGCAATTTTCAATTTCATAAAAATGAGATTATTATTAAGCTGTTTTTCTGCTTCATGTTGCGGTCCATCTTTTTTGCCCCGCTTAGCATTGATCAGGCCATTTAAAAATGCTGCCAGCTGCCGGTCAGACATGGCTTGAAAATTTTCATCTTCATCCTTTTTCAACCAACGACTGACCTCTTCCCGGGTCACCTTCTCAGCGGCCAGAGCAAACAATTCAATCATTTTATTATCATTAAAATCAAAGATGTAACGTACACGGCGCAAGACATCGTTATTGGTCATAAAAATTCCTGTATAAACGGGTTAAAATATATTAGTGAGGTCATTCTATTTGCCTGATATTAAGCGCACGGCTTGACGACGTGCGCCCCAATCACCAGCAGAGGCAGCAAAAAAACCAGCCAGCGGTGTGGCACAATATTGGCAACAGCCCTGCTCATCCAGATGCCATTGGGATAATTCATAGCAGTCACGGGCAATTAACAATTTGCCGCAATGATGGCAATAAGTACTGGCACTGCTTTTATCGTGCACATTACCGGTATAAACATAGTGAATACCATTATCAAGAGCAATCTGTCTTGCCCTAAGCAATGTACTCAAAGGCGTTGAACTGACCTCCATCATCTTCCAGTTGGGTGAAAAAGCACTAAAATGCATGGGTACATCTGCACCCAGATGCTTCACTACCCATTTTGTCATACGATCAATTTCATCAATAGAATCATTTTTTCCCGGGATCAGCAAGGTCGTGGTTTCAATCCAGACATCAGTCTGCTGCTTCAGATAAACCAGAGTATCGAGTACGGTTTGCAAATGCCCTCCGGTCAAAGAACGGTAAAATTTCTCACTAAAAGCTTTTAAGTCAATATTAGCGGCATCCATATAAGAAAAAAATTCTTTTGCCGGCTGTTCATTTATATAAGCGGCTGTCACTGCCACCGATTGAATATCGTAGGCTCGGCATGCCCGGGCGATATCAATGGCATATTCCATAAAAATAACCGGATCATTATAAGTATAGGCAACACTTTTACAGCCCGATTCATAGGCCAGCCGTGCTATTTCCTGTGGCGTAGCCTGTTGCGCCAGAATATCAATTTCCCGTGATTTACTCATATCCCAGTTTTGACAGAACTTACAGCTCAGATTACAACCGGCAGTGCCAAAGGATAATACCGGTGTTCCCGGATAAAAATGATTGAGTGGTTTTTTTTCAATGGGATCAATACAAAATCCACTAGAACGGCCATAGCTGGTCAGTACAATTTGTTCATTATGATGCGCACGAATAAAACACAAGCCCTGTTGCCCAGCCTTTAACTGACAAAAATGTGGGCAGAGATCACATTGTATACGCTGTTCATCAATTTTGTGCCAGAACTTAGTCGGAAAATAAGCTGCATTTGCTTTTAATTCATCCATAGCACATACCCTGATTCACAAAAATGGCTCACCATAAACAAATCATTATAGCTTATTCAACATTATTTCTGTGCACCTTTTTAATATTTGCTATTATTACGGCTTGCTTTATTCTAAATAAGCGCTTGTAAAAAGTGTTTGCTTTGCTCTTTTTTTGTGGCCGTTAATTGAGCATAGTGAGTTTTGCACGTATAAAAAAGTATGAGCTGAATATCGATAGTAGCAGCGTTACTTTTGTCTGCCGAGTTGACTGAATAGTTAGTAATTATTATTCTTTAGGCCATAATGAAGAGGCATCAATATAGTGGATTTTTTCTTTATTAACCCCAGCTGAGTTCTGCTGAGTCTTTATTTCCTGTTTTGCTTCACCACAGGAACGACTGCAACCACCACAGCCCGCCTGATAACCCTGATATTTAGGGTCCTGCCTGGCCAGCCATTGCTGAAATACAATCCAGAACACACAGAGTAAGGGTAAGGCAATCAATGAGATAAAATAAGCCATATGCTAATCCTGGAAGTTTAAGTCGAACTAAATAATCCGGCAAAGCCCATAAATGCCATGGATAAAATACCCGCAATAATTAAATTAAATGCCGTGCCCCGGATCAACACCGGTACATCCATAATTTCAGTTTCCTCTCTGATACCAGCCATTAAGACCATCGCCAAAGTAAAACCGGCGCCGGCACCCAGAGCAAAAACAAGTCCCTCAAGCAGACCATAACCACGATTAGTAGCAAAGATAGCCAGGCCCAGAATAGCACAATTGGTGGTGATCAGCGGTAGAAATATCCCTAAGGACTTAAACAAGACAGGACTGAATTTTTTAATGCTCATTTCAATAAATTGTACCGTACTGGCAATCACCACAATAAAGCTAATCAAGCGCAGATAGGGCGCATAAATAAGCACATAAGTATTCAATATCCAGGCGCATAAGGCAGTAATCACCAGTACAAAAGTAGTGGCCAGCCCAAGGCGAAAAGAGGTTTCCAGTTGCCCGGAAACGCCCAGAAATGGACATAGGCCCAAAAAATAAGCCAATACAAAATTATTAACCAGCAAGGTACTGATAAATATCCACAACAAATTATCCATGTTCTTTTACTCCATCCGCAGCCAGTTTATCAATCTCGGCTACCTTAAGTAAAAATTGTTTTCTGCGCACAGCAAACCAGTTAAAGAATAAAAGTAAAAGTCCTAATGTCAGAAAGCCACCGGGGGGTAAAATCATAATCACCCAGGGTTCAAAATTAGCACCAAATAAATCAACACCAAAAATGGCTCCGACACCCAGGATTTCACGTACTGCACCCAGGGCAAACAAAGCAATCATAAACCCACCGGACATGCCTACTGCATCCATAACGGCATATTTAACACTATGTTTTGAAGCAAAGGCTTCCTGACGTCCCAGGATCATGCAATTGGCCACGATCAGGGGGATAAAAGCACCCAGTTCTTTGTGTATTGCCGGTAACAGGGCCAATAAACTATAATCAACCACTGTCACAAAAGTGGCAATAATAATGATATACAGTGAAATACGTACTTGCTTTGGGATCCATTGCTTAAAACTGGACACCAGAAAGCTTGAGCCCACCAAGACAAAAAAAGTGGCCAGTCCCATGACCACCGCATTAATCGCCGAATTGGTTACTGCCAGCATGGGACACATACCCAGCACCTGAACAAATACCGGATTATCCCGCCACAGGCCTTTAATCATTTCATCATATGCATTTATATCACTTGCCATACTATATTACCTATTGAGCTGTCAGCTGTTTATCCGTTGAAGAATGAGTGACTTTTTCCGGCCTGTCTAAAACCGGTTCACTACCCTGCTCAGAGAGACGGGGTGACCATAGATGAAATGCCTTGTTTATAATTTTAACCACTGCCTTGGAGGAAATCGTTGCACCCGTGATGGCATCAATTTCATTATCCTGCGTTTTTGTACCTTTTTTGACAGCTTTGACATCATCTTTCATTAAATGATCAATAAATTCACCAACAAAATCCATATCTTTAAAAATTTTATCTCCCAGCCCCGGTGTTTCCCGGCTATCAAGAATTTCCATACCGCTCATCCTATTAGTCGAACGTAGATAACCAAATAATAAATGAATTGTATCCTGAAATCCTGGACCTTTTCCCTGTATCGCATAACCAATAAAATGACCCTGTTTATCATAACCGGCAAAGATCATATCATCATCCATGCCATCCGCTTTAATCACCTGCAGCTTATTATCCAGAAAATGCAGTTTCTGCATATAGCTGACATCGGGCAATACTTTAAAAACCGCCTGACGTAATTCTCTTGCCTTATTGTCTTTAATGGTATCAAAAGTCAGTAGATATATCGCAATTATGATAAGCCCGGATAAAAATCCGGCAATTGCCATCGCCATGACCAGACGTTGACCGCTGGGTTCTTGTGCTGCTTGTCGTATTTGAGGTTTTGTCTTCATCTGCTGCTATTAACTCTGCCTGCCAAAAATTCTAGGTTGTGTATATCGATCAATCAATGGTGTTGCCGCATTCATTAGTAATACTGCATAGAGCATACCCTCCGGTAAACCGCCAAACAGACGAATGAGTATGACCAGAAAACCAATGCCGATACCAAATATCCAGCAGCCTCGTGGAGTCAGTGGTGAGGTCACCGGATCGGTAGCCATAAAAAAAGCGCCTAATAATAATCCACCGGAAAATAAAGTTGCTAATGGTGAAGCATATTGCTGCGCATCACTGATAAACATAAGCAGTGAAAATATCCCGGCAGTAAGAAAAATTGCCGCTGGAATTCGCCAGTTGATACTTTGCCGTAATAATAGATAAAGGCCGCCTAACAATAATAATAATGAACTGGTTTCACCGATTGAACCGGCAGTATTACCTGTAAATAAACTCCACAAAGCAGTGCCCTGCTGTTCAAATTTCATTAAGCCCAGAGGGGTTGCAGCACTCATAGCGTCGATTTGTCCATGCATAAAGGGCAATGCCAGAGTCGAGCTATGTATTTGCAAAAAATCACCCGGCCCACCGGCTGGTCCCCAGGTAGTCATGGCTATAGGAAAAGTGCCCAGCAAAAACGCCCGGCCCAACAATGCCGGATTAAAAAGATTACTACCCAGGCCGCCCCAGATTACTTTGCCCAGGCCGATGGCCACTACCCCGCCTAAGAATGCCATCCACAGGGGCAGTCCTGGTGGTAAGGTCAAAGCAATGAGTAAGCCGGTCAAGCCGGCACTGGTATCACTAATGGCAAATTGTCTTTTTTGTTTATCGGTAAATAACCATTCGGTTAATACTGCACCACCAATAGCCGACAAAATAATTAACAGTGCGCCCAGACCAAAAAACCATAATGCAGCTGCGGTCGCCGGTAATAGTGCCAGCCAGACATCTTTCATAGCACCGGGAGTGGTTAATTGCTGACGCAGCAAAGGTGCTGATTGCAGTAAAAGATGAGGATCTTTATTTTTCATTATTTTTATTCTTGTCGTTAATCATTGTTTTTGCTGGCAAGATTGCGTAAATTATCTTTCGCTGTTCTGATATGCTGAACAATAGGTATGTTCGATGGACAGGCATAAGTGCAGGCGCCACACTCAACACAATCCATGACATTATACTGTTCCTGCATACGGGTAAATAATCGTGCCTTGCCTAATAAGGCCAACCGAGATGGATTTAAAAAATACGGGCAGGCATCCAGACAGCGTGCACACCGTATACAGGCATATTCTTTAGCTCTGGCGGTTTCTTTTTCGGTAAAGGCCAGAATACCTGAAGTACCTTTTAAAATAGGTGCATCCAAATCAGCAATCGGCGTACCCATCATCGGCCCGCCCATAATGACTTCACGCGTCTGCGCTTTTAGTCCTCCGGCAAATTCGAGCACATCGCGAATTGGCGTACCAATAGGTACAATTAAATTGGCAGGTTCTTCAATACCCGGCCCTGCTAGAGTAACAATCCGTTCAATCAGCGGCATCCCCTGATCAAAATAATCAGCCAGAGCAACAATAGTGCCGACATTGTTCACTGCAATACCCATATCTCTGGGTAATTTTCCAGCCGGCAATTCCTTATTGTAAATACTTTTTATCAGCATTTTTTCTGCGCCCTGGGGGTATTTAACCGCCAGAGGAACAATATCAATAGGCATATCAGGCGTCAGAAATTGCTGTAATTTACGAATAGATTCAGGTTTGTTTTTTTCTACGCCAATCGCGACACGTGTTGCTCCTAGCTGCTGGCGTAAAATTTCACAGCCACGTAATACAGTTTCCGGACGTTCAACCATTAAACGGTGATCATTGGTCAGATAAGGCTCACACTCAGCGCCATTAATTAATAAATCGCTAATCGATTGTTCATCGGGTATGGAATATTTAACATGACTGGGAAAGGCAGCCCCGCCCATGCCGACAATACCCGATTGCTGCACAGCATCAATAAATTGTGTCACTGGCATGTGACCGACATCAGCCATTGATTGCTGCTGAAATTGTTGTGTGGCATAGGGATCAGCCGTGATTTCAATCGCCATCTTAAATGAGCCATCGACATAACGATGCATACCGATATCAGTCACCTTACCAGTCACCGGACTGTGCAATGCAGTCGAAATAAAGCCATTAGGACGGGCAATTAACTGCCCTCTTTGTACCTGCTCAGCCAGTTTAACGACCGGTTCAGCAGGAATACCGATATGTTGCCCCAAAGGCAGCACATAACGACTGACAAAGGGAATCCGTTGAATCGGCAGATCTTCTGTCTGTTCTTTATGGTGCGGAGGATGTACACCATGTGAAAAACTCTGACTAAAGGAAAAAAGATTGAACATATAAACAAAGATCCCGGTTAAACTGAACGAACTAACAAACAAAATACAGGCATGATTTAGTGTTCCTGCAAGTGTTTAATATCATAACCGGCGAGGGTCAGTAACTGATTGCGCACGGTATTATGTGCCTGCTGCTGATGAGCTGCATTAATAGCCGTTATTTTAGCTTCATACTCTGCTGTTAAGGCGTTCAGCTCTGCCTGATGTTCATCACTCAGGCGTTGAGCCACGGATTGTTCAACATAATCAGTAAAAGGCGTGACAATACCGGCCAGCTCCAATAACACCTGTTGTTGCTGTTGTTGTCGGGCAATTAATGCAGCAAAATCATAACTAATCGCCGTTTTTTTCTGACTATTATCATGCTCCAGGTACACAAAAGGTGTTTTCTTCTGCCGCTCATTTATATTGAGAGTTAACCAGTGCGATAAACTGACCGCTTGTAGCGCATTGGCCGCCAGAGGACTGAAATGTGCCCCAAAACGCTGTTCATTAATGGCCCAGTGAACTGGGTTTAAAGCATTATCATCAGCAATTTCAGGACCTTTGCAGACAACGCTCTCATGCAGGCTTAAACGACTGCCGAAGACACCCTCATCACGGGGATTATATTGAAACAAGGGAAACATACCACTATAAACTGCCAGCTCTGCCTGACGTAGAGTCTGTTCAGGAGCAAAACCATGACGTTGCGGACTGGGAGTATGAATACACAGCAATCCCGGTCGATTATTGTCCAGTAATTGCTCAACACTTTGCTGAAAATGATTATTATCGGCAATGGATGTCTGGGCCACATAGGCATGCTGTTGTGCCATGGCCATCATCGCCAGATTATTGGCTGAATCATGACGACGATTAAGTTGATACGAAGCCTGTGGTCGCTGGCCCAGGCCATTATCCAGTTCACTAAAAACAACAATTTTAATGGGGTATAAGTCATTGAGTAATAAGGCTATCTGGGCAAAGCCATGAGCGGCCAGCAAATCATCGCCGCCGACCAGAAACAAGGGTGGACAAAGCTGTTGTTCATCATCGCTCAGATCCTGCCAATACAGACCTGTTAACTTATCTACCTGTTTAGCATAACGTGAATCAATACTGGCCCTGGCCTGACGCATCAGACTGACAGCGGCCAATAATTCCTTAACCTGTCCCTGTATCAGCCCTGCGGCAAATTGTACACTTTCACCACTGACATCGATATTAACCGGCACATGAAATGGGTTATAAGGAAAATCACCGGCCCAGGCAGCAATTGAACTGGAAGTGATAGATAAACTATAGCGTGCCCGGCCAATACCATAACGACCCGCAGATAATTGCCAGTGCAGATCATTAATCGCAATTAATAAGGTTACTAATTGATGCACTCTCAGGGCATCAATAGCGGTACTATCCATCACCTGTGTACTTTGCTCAAGTAAGCTATTCAGATCAGTCTGACGGGTATTGATATCGGCCAGTTTTGCTTCCAGATGGTTCAGATTATCTGTCGGTAAAGCCGATGATAAATGATGATTGATCTCCGCTCTCAGCTCATTGCCTAAATGTTCTAACTCCTGAGTAAAACGATAAAGCAATGGCTGCTGGTGGTATTCAGTGGCACTTAATAACTGGCGCATAGCAATCTTTTCACCGCT
>Ga0256844_10000268_pt1 | contig 20198 bp, 17 predicted proteins | sample MusselsmetaG_FD_189100 | JGI IMG/M metagenome (GOLD analysis project Ga0256844, IMG submission 189100) | Mussel associated microbial communities from hydrothermal vent at the East Pacific Rise, Pacific Ocean - Mussels | ecosystem: Host-associated > Mollusca > Shell > Unclassified ... | reverse complement strand
TTTCATAAGCTTGTTCCCCAAACGCATAATCCATTACTATTAGAACAGGTTTAGTTTTATTTGTTACCTTATACAAAGACTCATTAAAATCTATCTTATCTGTATCTATAATTTGAACATTAATGTTAGTTCCAGACTTATCTTTAATGTAATACAAGCCCATTTTAGAAGCAGCTTTTTTTACTTTTTTTCTTAAAGATTTATTACCATCTTCACTTAACAATTCAAATAATGCTATACCTTCATTATTATTAGCTTCTTCTTTTAAGAAAATAGGTGCATATATACTATTCATAACACTATGCATATTTGCACTAATTATATGAATTTCTCTTCCTAATAAACCTTCTTTTTCAAGATTTTGTTTAATATTATCTGCCCATACTTCACCATAAACATGATGTCCAATACGTTCTCTTAAAGTAGATGAAAATTTTATATTTCTTTTATCATTTTCTAAAACTTCTTTAAGAGCTAATTTTCCCATCCAATAAATTAAATTGAAAAATCTGTTTTTATCAGTTTCAGATGCAAAATCTTTATCTGCTTTTTTTATTTCAACAAATGTTCTTCCTAAAATAGTAGCAACTTGAGTTAACAGCACTTCTCTATCTTTCGTAGATATCTTTCTATTATAAAGTACTACTTCTTCTAAATTTTGCCATTCTCTAATTGTTTTACCTTCTTCATTTAATAACACATTATCTTTTATCTTATGAGATTCTATAAATAAAAAAGTTAAATGAGTTAAGATATCATAAACATCAGATCTACCTCTTGTTACTTCAATATTCATTTGATGACTATCAATTCTGTAACAATTACGCCTTCTTTTTGATGGTATTATCACATCAAAATTTGAATTTGAAAAACCTTCATCTGCAGTTAAATTTATGAACTGACATTCTTCTATTCCAATAGGTAATCTATCAATAATATATAATAAGCCATCTAATTCTGCTTTTTTATCAGCAATTGTTCCATAAATTTCTGGCCTTAATGACAATAATGCTTCTCTTAAAGTTTCTCCTGAAACTCCCATTGGTTTATAAAAGCCTCTGTTAAACAAATGTCTCATTGCTATATACAATCTTTCAATTGCATTAGAAGATTCTTGAGATTTGGTTTGTTTTATATTAATCATATATTTATTGTTATAGCTTGCAAAGGTACTATTTTAAAATAAATTTTTACTCAATATTTACACTTAATTAATTACGCACAAAAAGGGTATTTCCGTTTTTGGAAACTATATAAGATCGTGCTGATTGTTTAATTTCTGAATTCTGAGGAAAACCATCAATTTTTGAAAATTTTTCATCATCACAAGGACATTTAATATACAAGTCAGTTTGCGAAAATGACATAGTAGAACAATTCTGTAACGGAATATGAGGGCAAGCTAAATCAAAAGCTGTATAATCTAAACCATTATTGAAAACAATAACTCCTCTAATACCTTTATTTGAGAATATTTTGTAACCACTTGTTAACAAATCATTACCTTCTGGCAACAACAAATTAATAGTAAAATCTACTTTTACATTTGGCAAATACGAGTTGCCATCATTATAATCATCTTTACAAGATACAAGAAGTAACATCAATAATAGGAATGTAATTTTTTTCATTAAATATATTATTTATAAACCTTCACAAAATTAGCTATTTAGATTATAACGAATAATTTTAGAGAAAATTATAATAATTAATTACTTTTGCTAAATATGAAGATTATTAATATAATTATAACTATACTTATTTTAGGTTGCACAAATACATCTCAAAAAGATATCTTTGATATTGCTCGTCGTGGTAATATTTCTGAACTTAAAAATATATTAAATACAAATCATAATTTAATTAATAAAGAGAATAATTCTGGCTACACTCCTTTAATACTTGCTAGTTATTACGAAAATAATAAAATAGTAAGTTATTTAATAAAAAATGGTGCTACAATAGACAAAATAAGTAATTTAGGCACTGCTCTTATGGCTGCTAGTTATAAGAGTAACAATAAAAGTGCTAAATTATTAATAGATAATAATGCTAATGTTAACTTAAGCGACTCTAAAGGAACAACAGCCTTACATTATGCTTGTTTTAATCAAAATTTAGAACTGGTAAAACTTTTAATAAGTAAAAAAGCTAACCCTTTAATTAAAGATTTAAAAGGAAAAACGCCTCTTGATTACTCAATAGAAAATAATAATATAGAAATAATAAAAATATTAAACCTTAAAACTAACTAAACATGAAAAAAATTACTTTTTTAATAGTATTTATATTAACAACTCTTTACTCATTTAGTCAATTTACTTCTGGAGAAGTTTCTTTAACTTCGAATATGAGCACAACAATAGAAACCTCAGTAGATGAAGTTACATTAACATTAAAAGGCCCTGAAAATGTATGGTTTGCAATAGGTTTTGGAGGAACAAACATGAGTGTATCTGACGTTTTTACTTATGATGGAACTGGAAATTTTGATAAAGTTGGCCATTATCATGCAAATCCTAGTAATGATACTAATCAAGATTGGACTATTGTTTCTAACATTGTAGAAAGTACAGAAAGAACCATTATTGCTACAAGAAGTTTAAATACAAGTGACTCCAACGATTATACTTTTATAAATGATGATAGCACTATACCTGTTATTTGGGCTTATGGTACTTCTATGACTTTAGAATATCATAGTGAAAGAGGCTTCACAAATATAACTAGAAATGCAGTTGCAAATATTAATAGTAAAAACAACATTATGTTTGCAATGTATCCAAATCCTGTACAAGCTGAATTAAATATTGTACTACCAAGTAATATAAAAAATGCTAAAGCTGAATTGTTTAATGTACTAGGTAAAAAAATATTAAGTAAAAAATTAAATACTACTTTTAATAAATTAGATGTTTCTAACTTAGAAAGCGGAGTTTATTTAATTAAAATAATTGACGATGATAATACTTTTGGAACAAAACAATTTGTAAAAAAATAGAAACTATTTTTTAGCAAGCAATTTCTTAGAATATAAAAAAACAGTCTAAAAAAGGCTGTTTTTTTGTTTGTTATAAATTAATAGTATAAATAATAATTAAAAATAGTATCTTTGCGGTCTAAATCTCAGTCCTATAATTATTTGGAATTGAGATTTTTATATTATAAAGGTGTTATGAATACCAAAATATTAAAATTATGAGTAAAATATCTTATTACACAAAAGAAGGTTTAAAAGAATTAAGAGCAGAATTAGAACAATTAGAGCATGTGGAAAGACCTAGAATTTCTAAAGCTATTGGCGAAGCCATTGATCAAGGAGATTTAAGTGAAAATGCAGAATATCACGCAGCTAAAGAAGAACAATCTCATTTAGAAACTAAAATTGCAGAATTAAAAAATGCTGTTGCAAATGCTAGAGTTATTGATGAATCTAAATTAGACTTATCTAAAGTACTAGCTTTATCTAAAGTTACAGTTAAAAATTTAAAATTCAATAAAGAATTTGAATATACACTAGTTGCAGATACAATGTCTGATATAAAAGCTGGTAAAATATCAATAAACTCGCCAATTGGAAAAGGACTATTAGGGAAAAAAGTTGGTGATATTGCAGAAGTAATAGTACCTGCTGGAACTATGAAGTTAGAAATATTAAACATCTCAAGATAATGGCATCAATTTTTACTAAAATTATTAATGGAGAAATACCATGTTATAAGATTACTGAAAACGATAAATTTATTGCTTTTTTAGATGTAAATCCAAATACAAAAGGTCATACACTAGTTGTTCCAAAACAAGAAGTAAATAAAATATTCGATTTAGAAGAAAATTTATATAACGAATTAATGTCTTTTTCTAGAGATATCGCTATTGCTTTAGAAAAAGCAATTCCTTGTAAAAGAATTGGCATGAGTGTAATTGGATTAGAAGTACCACATGTTCATGTACATTTAATTCCTTTACAAGCTATGGAAGATATTCAATTTAATAAAAAAGAAAAGTTCACAAATGAACAAATGCAAGAAATTGCAATAAGTATAACTAAAGAATTATAAATAATATTTCTGCCTACGCAGAAATGACAGACAATAAAACTAAAGACCAAAACATGTCACAAAACAAAAACTCGTCGAGAGGACGACAAAATTCAAAATCATCTATTAAAAAAAATGATTTTAAAAAATCTTCAAACTCTAAAGGAGGGAAAAAGAAATTTGGTAATCCAAAAGATAAAAATTATAGAATTAATCCTAATTCTATAAAAAATTACAAGAAAAAGCCATCAAATAAAAAAGAAGAATCAAAAACTTCTGATGGTATTAGATTAAACAAATATATTGCAAATGCAGGTATTTGTTCTCGTAGAGAAGCAGATATGTATATCTCAACAGGAAGTGCTTCTGTTAATGGTAAAACAATTACAGAAATGGGTTATAAAGTACAACCAAATGACATTGTTCGTTTTGATGGTCAACTTTTAACACCTGAAAAAAAACAGTATGTTCTACTAAATAAACCTAAAAACTACATCACTACAATGGATGATGAAAGAGGTAGAAAAACTGTAATGGATTTAATTGCAAACGCTACTAAAGAACGTATTTATCCTGTTGGAAGATTAGATAGAGCTACAACTGGTTTATTACTTTTCACTAATGATGGTGAAATGACTAAAAAACTTACACATCCTAAACATAATGTACGTAAATTATACCATGCTACTTTAGATAAAAAATTAGCAATGAGAGATTTGCAAAAAATAGCTGAAAATTTTGTACTTGAAGGAAAAATGGTTTTTGTAGATAAAATATCATATATAGAAAATCAACCAAAAACCGAAGTTGGAATAGAAATACATTCAGGTAGAAATAGAATTGTTAGAAAAATATTTGCTCATTTTGGATATAAAGTAGTAAAACTAGATAGAGTTATTTTTGCTGGTTTAACAAAGAAAAATCTTCCTAGAGGATTTCATAGAGCTTTAACACAACAAGAAATTAATTATCTTAAAATGATTTAATTAAATTGTTAAAATTAAAAACCTTGAAATTATATTTCAAGGTTTTTTTTATTATTTTTTTCTGCATTATTTATAGTATTTTTGTTTTATGATATTTAAAGATATTATTGGATTAGAAAACATTAAATCACACCTTACAAAATCGGTTGAAAATGGTAGAATTCCGCATGCACAACTTTTTGTAGGAGCTGAAGGAAGTGGAACACTAGCAACTGCAATTGCTTATGCTCAACTAATTCTATGTAATAATTCGATTAATAAACAAGCATGTAATTTAAAATGTGCTAAATTATCACATCCTGATTTACATTTTACTTTTCCTGTAGCAACTACCGATAAGGTTAAAAAAAATCCTACTAGCAATCAATTCTTAACTGAATGGAGAAGTTTTGTAAATGAAAATTCTTATGCAAATCTCTATCAATGGATGCAATTTCTTGATGTTGAAAAAAAACAAGGCCTAATTGGAAAAGATGAAGCTTTAGAAATAACTAAAAAACTAAGCCTAAAATCATTTGAAGGTGGTTATAAAATAATGCTTATTTGGATGGCAGAAAAAATGAATATTGCTGCTGCTAATAAACTATTAAAATTAATAGAAGAACCACCAGAAAAAACTGTTATTATTCTTATTTCAGAAAATGAAGAGCAAATTATAAAAACCATTCTATCTAGATGTCAGGTACTACACTTTCCTAAAGTTAGTGAGGAAAACATCGTTAAAAACCTCATCGAAAAAGAAAATATTGATGAGAAATTTGCTTTAAAAATTGCTCACCAATCGGATGGTAGTTGGAATAAAGCTTTGCATTTAGTCAAACATGATAATGATGAACCTATTTTTGAAACATGGTTTATAACATGGATTAGAGCTGCTTTTAGAGCAAAAGGTAATGCTTCAGTAATTGAAGATTTAATTAATTGGTCTAATGAAATATCTAAAACAAGTAGAGAAACCCAAAAGCAATTTTTACACTATTGCCTACATTTCTTTAGACAAGCAATGTTATTAAACTATAAAGCTGATAAACTTGTTTATCTTGAAACAAAAACTCCAAAATTCGATTTGAAAAAATTTGCTCCTTTTATTCATAGCGGAAATATAATTGCTATTAATGAAACTTTAAACGAAGCAATATATCATATCGAAAGAAATGGTTCTGCAAAAATTATTTTATTAGATATATCTATTAAACTTACAAGATTACTTCACACTAAAGAATAATTTTATTCATCAAACATCTAACATTAGGTTATTTAATAAAAATAGCATCTATTATAAATTAATTTAAATTCTAAGTAAATAAGGTAAATTTCTATTTTAGTAACTTTGTTGATTTCATATAAGATTCATCTGCTATTAAGCTAGTATGAATAACATCATAAGTTTTTTGCTTTAACTCATTTCTTTGTTCCATTGTATAATTATCTGGACTAATAATATCATGAATTTTAACCCTTAATTTACCTGGACTTCCACTAAAAAAAGTATATGAAAAACGCTTTTTACAATCGTAAAATGTAATTGGAACAATTGGGATTTTATGTTCTATTGCCATTCTAAAAGCTCCAGATTTAAAGTTATCTAACAATACATTTTCATCAGGCACTCCACCTTCTGGAAAAATACAAACACTTCTACCTTGAGCTAACTTATTTTGAGCATCTTGAAAAGCTTTGCGTGAACTCCCTCTACTAGATCTATCTACTAAAATACTAGATTTTTTAAATATATATCCAAAAACAGGGATTTTTGCTAATGATTTTTTTCCTACAAATACAAATGGATTTTTACTTAATCCAAACATTAACATAATATCAATCATAGATGTATGATTAGGAGAAAATATATAACTTTTATGTTTATCTATTTTTTCTAAGCCTTCAATCTTCAAATTAAAACCCATTACAAATAAAATGGTTCTTCCCCAAGCTCTTGCAACTTTAAAAAATATAGGATACCATTTATCTCGAGATAAAAGAATAAGTAAAAAAGGGAAAATTGGAACTATGGTAAATAAAACCCAACCATAAAACCAAATTCGCCAAATTAGAATTAAAATATTTTTAAAAAACTTCATTATTTAAAATAAGTTTCAAATGTAATAAAAAAGAGAATATTAAACCCTTGAATTATTAAATGATTGAAAGATTTGTATATTTTTGCATATAACTTAGTCAAAAAGTTATAGTTTTACTAACAACAAAAATTCCGTTTTCAATTTAATGTTTTCGGAGAAAGAATATAATATGGCAAGGATTTTAACAGGTGTACAATCTACCGGAACACCACATTTAGGAAATATATTAGGCGCTATTATGCCTGCAATTGAAATGAGTAAAGAACAAAAAAATGAGTCTTTTCTTTTTATTGCAGATATGCATTCATTAACCCAGATAAAAAACGGTAAAACATTAAGAGAAAACACATATAGTACTGCCGCAACATGGCTTGCTTTTGGACTAGATATTAATAAAACAGTGTTTTATAGACAAAGTAATATTCCTCAAGTAACCGAATTATCTTGGTATTTGAGTTGTTTTTTTCCTTATAAACGATTAACTCTTGCTCATAGTTTTAAAGATAAAGCTGATAGATTAGACGATGTAAATACAGGGCTTTTTACTTACCCAATGCTAATGGCTGCAGATATTTTATTATATGATGCTAATATTGTTCCTGTTGGGAAAGATCAAAAACAACATTTAGAATTTACACGTGATGTTGCTTCAAGGTTTCATGCTAAATTAGGTGAAACTTTTGTTTTACCCGAAGAAAAAATTCAAGAACATACTATGTTAGTTCCTGGAATTGATGGTGAAAAAATGAGTAAGTCAAAAGGGAATATTATTGATATATTTTTAGATGATAAAAAACTTAGAAAGCAAATAATGAAAATTCAAACGGATTCAACTCCGTTAGAAGATCCAAAAAATCCTGATACTTGTAATTTGTTTTCATTATATAAGCTAATAGCAACTAAAGAACAAACAGAAGCTTTAAGACAAAAATATGTAGCTGGAAATTACGGTTACGGACATGCAAAACAAGAATTTTTTGAATTACTAATCACTAAGTTTTCTAAAGAACGAGAATTATATCATTACTATATGAATAATCTAGAAGAAATTGATAAGCTTTTAGCTCTTGGTGCAAAAAAAGCATCAGCTATAGCTAATGAAGTTTTAAAAAGAGTTAGAACTAAATTAGGGTATTAAAAACAAATTAAAAAATGGCTCAATTTATAATATGTAAATTGAGCCATTTTTTAATATCTATTTATTTTATTTTCTTCAATAAAATCTTTTCATTTTTAAATTGATTTGCTTCATCTAAAAACTCCAACATTTTACTCCAATTTTCTTTTGGTTCGTAATTGTTTTTATATTGCTTTGAAGATATTACTTCTAAAACATTATCTTTTATTGTAGCAGAACTAATAAAAGCTCCTGCACTATTAGTTACATTTTTATTTAATTTATCTAAACCAACAACTTTAAAACCTTTGGGTATTTTAAACTTAATATGATACTCAAAAGTTCTTGGATAATTCATATAAACACCAACATTTCTATTGCGCTTATCATCAACTACCTCTATTTGTCCACCAATAAATCTACCAATTTCTATAATATAATTAGAACCTGCTTTTTTAATAAACTTATTTTTAAATGTAAACGACTCATTATATTCTAAATTAGTATTAATTCCATAACGACCAGTTTTTAATAATTCATATTCGAAATTTTCAATATCATCTACACTAAATTCATTTTCAACTCCCTTTTTTAAACTTTCCTTTTGTTTAGTTTTCATTTTAATTATTACCGCAGTAAGTTCACTATTAACTTTATCTCTTAGTTTCTTTTTTCTAATTCGATCTGTAAGTTTTTTAGTTTTATATTTATCATAATCCTCATAAACATAATCATAAAAATATAGTCTTTCAAATTGTTCTTTAAGCTTAGAATAACCAGACATTGTATTAAAAGTTTTTACAGAAAATCCTGAAAAATCAGAATTTAATTCTAAATCTATATCTTTTTTAGAAACATTATCTAAATAAGTTGATACTGGAAGTTTCTCTTCTGTAACAACATCCATTTTATATTTTTTATTTGGAGTAAGTAAATATGCATTAGAGTCTTGCAAAAGAGGCTCTATTTGATTTACACTTGTATGAGGTCCAAAAAATTGAACATATAAAGGTTTTTTGGTTTTGACTTTAAGTAAAACCTCAACATTCTCTTCAATCAATAAGTCAGCTATATCACCATTATATCTTTTTGTCCCAATTACAACATCATAATCAATTTTATAATCTTTTAAAAATGCAGTAAAATGATGTATAAATTCTTTCTTATTTCTAATAAAAACAGGATTAGTACCATAAACAACAAAGGAATTTGTCATGATTTCTGTATCGTTAGCTACAAATGCTTCGTAAAATCTTGTTAAATAAAAATGCCTCATATAATAATATGCTGCTTCTACCTTTTCTTCGTCATTTTTGAATTCTTTTTCCTTAAAAAATTTAATAACATCACCTATTCTACCATAAGGTCTAAAACGTGTGTTATAAAGATCTAAAATTTCTTCTTTACTAACTTTACTTTTAATTATTTCTTCGTTATCACTTAAAAAGGCAATAGTTCTGTTTTCAAACTTTCCAGATCTTGCAAAATAAACTTGAAATTTAACTGATGGTTTTTCAACCAATGGATAAAACCAAATAGGAAATTCACTTTTTTCAACATCTTTAACTTGTAAAGAATACTTGCGTTTGTGCTTATCATCAATATGGATTTCTTTTAATTCAGGCGCACCATTTAAAGACTTAAAATTGATAAAAAAGTCATTTTCCGAATCTAAATTTAAACTAAAATCCATTATCGGATAAACATCACTTAATGTTCTTTCAATAGCATTAAATGTATATTCATCTCTAGATTTAAAAGGCTCAATTGTGAAGTAATAAAAATCAATAATATCGTTAACTTCTAAGTGTGAAATTGCTACTTTATAATCTTCCTCAGCTTTTACTGCTTCTTTATCAACATCAATTTCTATTTCTTTGCCATCAGATTTCACTACCTTAATAGCAAAATAAACTTTTCCTTTAGATTTATAAGTATATTGACCTTTATTAGATCTAAAACGCTTTTTAAAAGAAAATTCAGAAAACTCTTCAACTGCAGTTTTGTCTAATAATTTTATACGCTTTCTATAAGAAGATTTATAAGTGACATTCTTTCCAAATTTATGATAATCATAATTTATGTTTTTATAGATTATAACAGCAGATTCGTTCTTCCATTTATCTGGAATTTCATTTGCATCTTTGTATTTATCTGCTTTTCCCCAAAAAAAGTCTTTTATTTCTTGTTCTTTTTTATCTTGCGCATTAATAATGCTGATAAAAAATAATAGTGTAATTAGTAATTTATATTTCATATTATTTCTTGATAAGTACTATTTGTTGATTATATAATTTAATTAACTTTTCTATAAATTCATTCCATGAATTAAATTCTGATGATTTTATTATTGCATTATTAATTTTAAATTCTTTTTTATAAGTAATTAAATTATCTTTAACATTAAAAGATACTTTTAAGTCGTAATTATCTGAATTAATTGAAATATTTTTAGGTATTTCTAAAATTTTGTAATCGTTTGGAATCTTAATATTAGTTGTAGATATAATGTTTTTTTTATAGCTAAAAATATAATCTAACTTTCTATCTTTAAAATACATTGTTGAAAATTCTTTATCAAAATCAAAGTTTATATACATTTCATTATCAAATGAAGATATTGCATTTTTAATATTTATATTGTATTTAATTTTTAATTCCGCTTCTCTATTTGACAAATCATAAATATCTGTATCACTTACAATGATGTTTGAATTATAATTACTTAAAAACCTTTTAATACTTTTTTCTTTTTTATCATTTTTTAAATTATTTATATGATAAATCATTTCTGATCTTCCTTCTCCATTATATATTTTTGAAGCAGAACCTATTAATTCTTCTCCTTTTATTTCAAAATTATAATTAATTTCTAATTTATTAAAATCAACATTTGATGATGGAACTTTTTTTAATATAAAATCATTATTATTCTCTATTAAGGCTTCTTTACCTTGAATTCTATAGGCATATTCTCCAAAAGGATTATATTTTTCGGTTGCATCTAAAAATGTTGTTTTACCATTATTTACAACTGCACAAATCATATGATTATCAACTGATAAATTTGGCGTAGAATAATCATAAGCTATACGTTTTGTTCCAATCCAGACTAATCGTGCATCGAAATTTGCTTCTTTTAGCATTTGTTTTGTAAGGTTTGCCATACCTTTACAATCACCGTATTTTTTTGTAAATACATTTGAGGCTTCATCTGGTTTGAAACCTGCTATTCCATCTTCAAAAGCTATATACCTAATATTATCTTGAACCCAATAATAGATGTTTTTTATTTTCTCTTCATCTGTTTTAGTATCTTTAATTAAATCTGCAACCAAACTTTTAAAAGGATTATTATCATTTTTTAATTCTTTAACTAAAGAATGATACCAATTATATAAATCTTTAGTTTCATTAAATAATATCTGTTTTTTAGAATTATAAGTAAATGATTTTGGTAGAATTAAAATATGAGGATAAATATATGTTCTTCCTTGAATGTTTTTTTCTTTATGTATTGCAGGAATATCTTTTAAAATATATGTGTGGATTTTAGAGTTATTATCTGAACTTGGTTTTACAGTATGTTTAATATCATAACCATTAAAATTAATTTCTTTTAGTTCTAAATCTAACCAATTTGGAATTTCAATTGAAATATTTTTATTTTCAATAGGATATTCATCATTAAAAAATACACTTGTAAAATACTTAACATCTTCAATTTCTTCAATCATTAATGATGTGTATTTATAACCTTTTAACGGAAAATCTATAGTAATAAATTTAACTCTAGAATCATTATGAAAAAGACCATGACTTGTATAAGCCTTATCTTCAATTCTAAATGGAGCCTTTTTTTTATTTTTATATAAAACTACAAACTTTTTTATTTTAGATTGTCCATCATAAAAATAATATTTTTGAATATCTGCTCTATCATCAAGGTTAATTAAATTGTCTTCTACTTTACGTTTTACAACAACTTTGTTTTCTTTTTTATTAATCGAAAAATTAATAGTTTCTGTACTTTTAATAATTGCAACATTATCATCTTTATCGAATTTCTCTTTTAAAGCTGCCGCTTTTGAAACATCTTCGGCATTTGGCTCTGCTCCTCTTTGTGCATTTGTAGTTTGTACAAAAAAACTAACTAATAAAAGTAGTGATAATATTTTTTTCATTCAAAATTATATTAAAAGTTGGTAATTTACATAAAATCAAAGACGATAAAGTCTTTCATTATCTTATTTTAAAAATATTACAATAATCCTGCCCTTTTTAATAAAGCTTCTACTTTTGGTTCTTGACCTCTAAATTGTTTATACAGTTTCATTGGTTTTTGTGTTCCTCCTTGACTAAGTACATTATCTTTAAATTTAGTTGCTATTTTTTTATTGAAAATACCATTTTCTTTAAAATATGCAAAAGCATCAGCATCTAAAACTTCTGCCCATTTATAAGAATAATAACCTGAAGAATATCCTCCAGAAAAAATATGCGAAAAAGCTGTACTCATACAGTTTTCTTCAACACTTGGATATAATTGTGTATCACCAAAACCTTGTTTTTCTACAGCTTTAACATCATTATAATTTTCTGGATTTTTACTATGCCAATTCATATCTAATAATCCAAAACTAAGTTGTCTTAGTGTTGTCATTCCTTCCATAAAATTAGCAGATTTTTTAATTTTATCTACTAACTCAATTGGTATAATTTTTCCTGTTTTATAATGCTTCGCAAAAAGATTTAAAGCTTCTTCTTCATAAGCCCAATTTTCTAAAACCTGACTAGGAAGTTCTACAAAATCCCAAAATACACTTGTTCCAGACAAACTAGGATAAGTTGTATTTGCTAACATACCATGTAAAGCATGTCCAAATTCATGAAACAAAGTAGTTACCTCATTAAATGTAAGTAATGATGGTTTAGTTTCGGTTGGTTTTGTGAAATTACAAACTATAGAAATATGAGGTCTTGAATTTTCTCCATCTTTTTTCCATTGTGATTTATATGATGTCATCCAAGCACCATTTCGTTTTCCTTCACGAGGAAAGAAATCGGCATAAAAAACAGCAATAAAATCGCCATTTATATTAGTAACCTCATAAGTTTTTACATCTTTATGATAAGTGTCTATATCAAATACTTCTTTAAAATTTAAGTCATATAATTTATTTGCAATGGTTAAAACTCCGTTTAAAACATTATCTAAAGCAAAATATGGCTTTAAAGCTTCTTCATCTAAATCAAATAATTCTTTTTTAAGTTTTTCAATATAATAAGAACCATCCCATTTTTGTAGTTTATCAATACCGTCTTTCGCAGCAAATTCACTTAACTGCTTAAACTCTTTTTTAGCTGCAGGTTTTGCTTTCACCAATAAATCATTTAAAAAAGTAATTACTTTTTCTGGTGTTTCTGCCATGCGTTCTTCCAAAACAAAATTAGCATGTGTTTTATATCCCAATAAATTTGCACGTTTATTACGTAATTTAACAATATCTAATACATTTTGCTGATTATCATTTTCATTATTTTGAAAAGCTCTTTTACCAAAAGCTTTTGATAATTTTTCTCGTAACAATCTATCTTTAGCATAAGTCATAAATGGAACATAACTAGGGTAATCTAAGGTAATTAACCAACCTTCTTTTCCTTTTTGCTTAGCTAACATTTTAGCAGCTTCCTTTGCTCCTTCTGGCAAACCTTCAACTTGATTTTTTTTGGTTAATAATATTTCATAAGCATTGCTTTCTGCTAAAATATTTTCTCCAAATTGTAATTTTACTTTAGATGATTTTTTATCAATATCGCGTAAAGTTGCTTTATCATTATCATTTAAATTAGCTCCATTTCTAGTGAAATTTTTATAATTTTTATCTAATAATGTAATTTGTTCTTTTGTTAAATCTAAATTACTTTTTTGATTGTAAACAGTTTCTATTCGTTTAAATAATTTCTCATTTAAAATAATATCATTACTAAAATCTGACAGTAATGGTGAAATTTCTTGTGCTATTTTTTGAATTTCAGAATTGGTTTCAGCCGAATTCAAATTAAAAAATATAGAAGAAATTCTATCCAATTTTGAACCTGCAAAGTCTAATTCTTCAATAGTATTTTTAAAACTGGGTTTTTCTAAATTATTTGCAATTGTTTCAATTTCTTGTTTTGCTATTTTTATAGCTTCAATAAAAGCAGGTTTAAAATGTTCTGATTTAATTTTAGAAAATGGTGCAGTTTGATGTTTTGTATTAAAATTTTGTAATAAAGGGTTGTTCATCTTGAATAATTATTATTGAAAAAACAAAAATACACTTTTTGAAATTCTGAATTAGTTTTATTAGTAAATTTGTAACATGTATTATTATATTATTTTAGCCTTACAAGCTTATTGTATTTATCATGCTTACACCAATAAAAGTGAAACCTATTGGTTTTTTGTAATTATATTTTTACCTGTAATTGGTTCAATTGTTTATCTAGTAACTAATGTTTTTAATAAAAATGATTATGAAAAAGTTCAAGATGGTTTAACATCAGTTTTAAATCCAACTAAAAAAGTAAAAGACTTAAAAAAGAAATTAGAGTTTTCTGAGACTTTTCAAAACAAAGTAAACCTAGCTGATGCATATTTAGAAATGAATGATTATAATAATGCTGTTAAATACTATGAAGATGCAAAAAAGTCGCTTTTTTCTAATGATTCTTATGTTACTGAAAATTTAATGGAAGCTTACTTTCAATTAAAAAAACACAATAAAGTTATTGATTGCTATAATGATTTACAAGAAAGTAAAGATAAAACTAAAGCAAAAAGTTATACTCAATATGCAATTACTTTAGATGATTTAGGAAAACCTAAAGCTGCAAAAAAAGCTTTTGAAATTATAAATAAAAGTTTTTCTAATTACGAAGAACGTTATTTATATGCTGATTTTCTAATTAAAAAAAATGAAGTAGAAAATGCAAAAATTATCCTAAATGAAATTTTAGAAGAATCAAATCATTTCACAAAAGATAACAAGAGAATTCACAAAAAAACAATTCAAAAAGTAAATCAACTATTAAAAACTTCGCAAAATTAAATTCAATCTTAATAGGTTTAAATTAGTAGGATTTTTTTAAAAATAAAATCGTAATTTTGATACACAATACTCACAATACATGAAATTATTTTTCAAACTCTCAATCTTATTATTTTTAAGCTTAAATTTTACCATTAGTTATTCTCAAATTAAAAAATTTGGTAAAATTGATATTGATGAATTTACAAATAATGATTATCCAGATGTAGATGCTTACGTGATTTTTAAAAATAGAGAAACTAAATTAGAGTTTCAAAATATGGAAGGTTGGACACTTGTAACTACAGTTCATGAAAGAATAAAAATAAATTCAAAAGAAGGGTTTGATAATGCAACTAAAAAAATTAAATTTTATATCGGTGATAATAAAAATGATGAAATTGTAAGTGTTAAAGCATATACATATAATTTAAATGATACAAAAATATCAAAAACAAAACTTAGTAAAAATAGCATCTTCAAAAAAAATATTAATAAATTTTGGGGGCAGAAAGTTTTTACAATGCCTAATTTAAAACCAAATTCAATTATTGAATGGAAATACACAATTAGATCAAATTATTTTTATCTAATTAGTGATGTTATTTTTCAATATGACATACCTATAAAATATTTCAGTGCTAAAATAAATATCATTAATCATCTAAAATTTAAGTATAAATTTACTAATAGATTAAATTCAAACATTGATACTAAAAACGGATTAAAAGTTGAAATTAACAATGTTCCTCCACTTACATCTGAACCTTATGTTAAAAATATAAACCAACATAGGGCTAAAATAACTTTTGATGTATTTGCATCTGATTTTCCAAATGACAAACATCGTGACTATTCTAAAACATGGAAAGATGTAACTAAATCTATTTATGATGATGATAGGTTTGGTAAACAACTTAAAAAGAGTGACTATTATAAAAATTTTATTCCTAATATTTTATTTAAATCTAAAACAAAAAGAGATTCTATTATTGCAATTTTTAATTTTGTTAAAACAAAAATTAAATGGAATAACGAATTAGGTAAATTTACAACTAAAGGTGTGAAAAAAGCATTTAAAGATGGTAATGGAAATATTGCAGAAATAAATTTAATGCTAACTTCCATGTTAAGAGAAGTTGGTTTTAAAGCAAACCCAATAATTTTAAGTACCAGAAACCATGAAACACCTTATTTCCCTACAATTGGAGGTTTTAACTATATTATTTGTGGTATTGAAAAAGATAATGATATTATTTTATTAGATGCTTCAGATGAATACAGTTCAATTGATGTTTTACCATTTAGAGTTTTAAATGGTTTGGGTAGAATGATTAGAAAAAATACCAGTTCTACTTTTATAGATTTAACTCCTAAAAAAATATCAACTACAAAACAAAACCTTAAAATATCTATTAATAATAGTGGTGAAATTTTTGGTAATTTTAGGGATTTAAAAACTGAAATAGAAGCTTTAAAAAGTAGAAAAGTATTAAATAACAAAGATGAAAATTCATTAATTTCATACTTTGAAAAAAAATACAATTCTATAGAAATAGAAAGAATTAAATTATTAAATCAAAATAATTTAAATAAACCTTTTGGTATTTCATTAAAATTTAAATACTCTAATAGTGTAGAAAAAATAGGCAATAAAATTATATTATATCCTTTGTTTTTTCTTCAGAAAAAAGAAACACTATTTAAATCAGAAACCAGAAAATATCCAATAAATTTTGGTTATCCTTTTAAAGATATTGTTAATATATTTATAACATTGCCATCTGGATATAAAGTTGAAAACTTACCAGAGAATACGTTAATTACTCTTGATAATAAAAAAGGTCTATTCTCATTTAAAATTAAAGAAGAAAACAATAAAATTATAATTAATGTAATAACACTTTACAACGATTCAATTATAAAAGTTGAGGATTATCAAAATTTTAGAAACCTAATATTAAATATCATAAAAAAACAAGCAGAAAGTATTGTTTTGATAAAGTCATAATTTTAAACTTAATTAATATTATTTTTAATTATTTAACTTTTCTAAAACCTGTTCTTTATACGTTCTGCTAATTGGTAAAGCTTTTTTATTAATTTCCACAAATTCATTAGTAAACGATTCTATTTTTTCTATACTAACTATAAATGAACGATGTATTCTAATGAATTTTTTAGTTGCCAATTTTGCTTCCATACTAGAAATAGTTTCCCTAGTAACAATGATTTTATCTTGTAAATGAATCTTAATATAATCGCTTAAACTTTCAATATATATTATATCATCAAATTTTATTTTAATCATTTTTCTATCGGATCTTACAAAAAAATAATTATTGTTTTCTTTAATTATATTTACAGTTTTTAGAATTGGTTTTTGACTTTTAATTGATAAATATTTAGTTATTGCCTGTTGAAAACGTTCAAACGAAATAGGTTTTAGTAAATAATCTACTGCTTGAATATCAAATCCTTCAACTGCAAATTCTCTATAAGCTGTTGTAAAAATTACTTTAATTTTTTTATCAATAATTTTGGCAAAAGTCATTCCTGAAATTTCGGGCATATTAATATCTAATAAAATTAAATCTATATTTGAATTACTTGTAATTTCAATAGCTTCAGCTACATTTTTACAACTCTTTATTAGGTTAATAGATGGTGTATTTAACAAAAATGTTTCTAATATTTGTCTTGCTATTGGTTCATCATCAACAATTATACAATTAAGTTTAGACATCTTTTTCAATTTTTAAATTAACTTCAAATATATTGTTTGATTGATTTATTATTAAGATATACTTATTAGGATAAAGCATTTCCAGTCGTTTATTAATATTCTCTAACCCAATACCTTTATTATCTTTATTTTGACTTATAAAAGTATTTGAAATTTTAAAATGTAATGAATTTTTATTAGTGTGAATTTCAATATTAATAGTTAAACAATCATTAATTAAATTACCATGTTTAAAACTATTTTCTACAAAAGGTATCAACAACATTGGAGCAACCTCAAAAGTATTATCAATATTATTAGCTCTTAAAGTTACATTTAGTGTATCACTAAAACGCATTTTTTCTAAGTCAATATAATCTTTAATATGATCAATTTCTTTAGTTAATAGAACTTTTGGTTTATCTATTTGATACAATATATAATCTAATAAATTAGATAATTTTAATATCATTTCTGGAGTTTCATCAGCTTTTTTTAAGGCAAAACCATACATTGTATTTAAAGTGTTGAATAAAAAATGAGGGTGTATTTGCATTTTTAAAAACTTCAACTCTTCTTCTTTTAATTGAAGTTTTGTAATTAGGAATTTATTCTCTAATGTTTTATTTTTTTCTAAAGCTTTATAATTATACTGAACTAAAACAATAGATGAAACTATAAATATAATTAAATACATACTCATCAAAACAAAAGGTAAATTACTACTTAATGGTGGCATTGATTTAAAATCTAATTCAGACATATAAACAAAGCCAAAAAACATTAAAATTGACAAAACCCATGCGGTAGCAATTAAAACATAAATCAAATACAAAATAAATAATTTATACTTTTTAGGAATTAAATATTTAGGAATTAAATAATATATAGTTAAATATGTATTTGCAATAGTTACAGGCATCAAAACACTAGAAAACCAAAAAATATAAGATTCGTTTTGGGATTTAAAACCAAAATAAAAACTATAAAACAACCATATAAGTAACCAAAATACTAAATGTACTGGTATCAGTTTTATAGTTTTATTAATGTTTTTATTATTCATCAATGCAAAATGGTAATTTTTTTTTAATAAAAATAAATTTTTAGGTAAACTACCTGTTTTTTTATGGATTCTACATAAATAACTAAATTTTAAATAAAAAAGTGCTAATTTGGTAGAATATAGACTTTTGTAAGTTACTAGTCGCAAATTAATTTATTAACTATATGTTTACTTTAATTTTGGACTATTATTAATCTAAAACTATTAATTATGAATTTATTACAAGAAGGTGGTCCATTATTTATGTACACATTATTACTATTATTAATTTTAAGCGTAGCATTATTTGCTCAAGGCTTAATAAAAACAGAAAAACAAGAAAAAATTAAAGAACTACTAAAATCTATTAGTTTATTTGCATTAGTTTTTGGATTTTTAGGGCAGGTTATTGGTTTAATTGGTGCTTTTGACGCCATTGAATCAATAGGTAATGTTTCACCAAACATAATTGCTTCTGGTTTAAAAATAAGCTTTTTATCTACTGGTTTTGGAGCATTAGTTTTTCTAATTGGAAGATTAGGAGTTATTATTTTCACTTTTATTAATAAGTAATAGGTTTTAAATGTCATTGCGAACGCAGTGAAGCAATCTGTTTATTTGTAAATAATGTCAAATTCAACAGATTACGTCTTAGCTCTATCAAGCTCATCGTAATGACGTTTCAGCATAATACTACGTCATTACGAACGCAGTGAAGCAATTTGTTTATTTGTAAATAATGTCAAATTCAACAGATTACGTCTTCGCACTTACAGGCTTATTGTAATGACGTTTCAGCATAATACTACGTCATTGCGAACGCAGTGAAGCAATCTGTTTATTTGTAAATAATGTCAAATTCAACAGATTACGTCTTCGCTCTTACAGGCTTATCGTAATGATGTTTAAACAATTTCCATTTTTTTTAATAAAAAGGATGCATTCATATTTTGACAAATTCCATTTTTAAAAGTGTAGTCAAAATAGAGTTCATCATTAATAATTTCAGCATCAAAATAATAGTTTTTTACTTGTGGTAATACTTGAGTTATTTCGCATAAACTTAAATCGTGTGTTGCGATAATACCCGTAGCATTTGATTTTACTAATTTCTCTACAAATTTACTTGAA
>Ga0256844_10000267_pt1 | contig 20246 bp, 16 predicted proteins | sample MusselsmetaG_FD_189100 | JGI IMG/M metagenome (GOLD analysis project Ga0256844, IMG submission 189100) | Mussel associated microbial communities from hydrothermal vent at the East Pacific Rise, Pacific Ocean - Mussels | ecosystem: Host-associated > Mollusca > Shell > Unclassified ... | reverse complement strand
ATTTGTCTGTGTGGAAAAAAGATCTTTTTTAGGAAAAGTCGGCTCCGTACAGCCAAAACAAGGTGTACCTACAGTTGTTTTTGAGCTGATGCCATTCCATGGGATCTGATTACAACTTCCTCTTGTATAAGGAGCCTGACATCCATGCCTATAATACAGGCATCCTTCCTTATGTCCAAAACTCTTGGCATCCACTTTCCACTCAAAATATTCATTCCTATGGCACCCCGAATGTACTGTAGTACCATACAAAGCCTGAGGGCGGGACATGTCATCCAAAGGTATTTCATGTCCTTTTTCAATCATACGCAGAACATACGCTATCCAGTCGGGATGTACGGGGCAACCGGGCAATGAGATAAGTTTATCTGCATATTTGTCATATCTGGAGTTCTTCTCTTCTCCATCAAAGCAGAATCCTGAAATGGCATTAGGATCATAAAGTTTAAAAAGGCCGCCAAAAGTAGAACAGGTGCCTACAGTAATGACATATCTAGCTCTTGCCGCATAGGCTTGGAGCACTTTATACATCTCCACTCCACCTCTGCGACACCCCTCTTCTCTAATGGAGCCATCAATAATCAGTACATCACATACAAGATTGCAGGCAAGGATTTCTTCGAGAGAATAGTTACATGCAAGCAAAGGATGGTATAAAATCTCAAATGAGTCGACAAGTGACTCTAGTTCGGAACAGTTCAAAAATGAATGGGCATCACCATTGCATGTAATCGTTTGAAGCCACAAGAGCTTTAGTTTCTGCCCAACAACCATAGTCTAGACTTTTAGTGCCCGGTATATATTATTTGCAATATCATCTATATAGTAATCTATATCCTCAGGCAAAACATCTTCTCCTTTGAGATAAACCATGCCTCCTAGATAGCCCATAAAAAGACCAAATGCGGAAAAGAAATCTTGATTACGAAGGTCCCCGCTGGCAACACCATCATCAAAAAAGATCATAAGCTCCGTGATAAAACCAGAAACACAGATCATGCCAGCACAGCCATCAGAAAATACTTCTCTATGGGAAAGATAAACACGAAGAAAGTATTCGATCATCTCAGGACGCTCTTTTGCCATACCGAAATAGACCTCCACAATCTTCTTAACTTTCTCTTCCGTAGATATACTTTGTATATTGACTGTTCTAATCTCCTCTCCCAATACGCCTGAAGTATATTTGATAATTTCATGTGCCAATATATCTTTGGATGAGAAATAATTATAGAGGTTACCTGCACTCATTTGAAGCTTGGCAGCAATATCAGGTATCGTCGTCCTATGGAAACCATTCGTTGAAAACAGCTTAAGTGCTGCTTGAATAATAGACTCTTTTTTGCGTGTCCGTTTGTCTATCTTCTCCACTGCAATCCTTTGTGTGGCTTATGAAACTTATTCTAACATATTATACGCCCTATTACTATAATACTTCGCAATATTTCGCAAAATAACATTCTTCTAACTTATACTATGTAGAGAATGGGAAAGAATAGAAGAAGTGTCCCTCTGCACGATCGTGCAGAGAGGTATGAGAAGTTGATCTCATGATGTATGGGTGAGCCTCACCCCTGTATCAACTTATCAAGAAGGCACATTGCCGCTATCATTGGCATAAAAGTGTAGAAATGCAAAAACATTATCCACATACTTGTCTTTGAGTGGTTTCACTGTAGGACAAAGATTTTTGATCTCTGCATTCAGCTTCCCATCATCATACACTTTTTGCCACTCAGCCTGAGTGTGCTTTTTTGCCAGCACACCACCATCTTTAAGTCCTGCTTTGATACATGCTTTACTTACTTTTTTCTGGATGATTTTCTGACCTTTGCCAGGATCACCGGAACCAGCATATGTAAAGCTTGTCAGCAATGCAAGACCGAAGACGGCCGCAAGAAGCATCTTGATAGTTCTTTTCATGTTTACCTCCTTTCATAAGATAAAGCCAACGGCATAGTTTATTTTATCACAACAATGTGAATTTATTGTGAACAGTGCCGTGACACTTTAGTGCTCTCTTACTTTTGAAACGCTAAAGAGCATATCAAGTATCTTGTAGACTGCCAGTACCACACCCAACGAACCAATAACCACCAGTATTTCACTGGAGTGTGGACTAAAAAATATAAACTCTTTTGCCTGCTCATATTCACCATATTTCTCAAATCCCAAACCAAATCTGTTGCTCATGGGATAGGCATTCCCACCATAGACAAAAATATATCTACCCAGATAGGTACCTACAATAACAGATAAGGATCCAAGAATAATCCAGAGATTGTTGGAATGCTCTCTAAACTCTAAGATAAAAGGTAGACCTACTGCCAAAAACAGATAGATATAAAAGTAAATCTTATATTCACCAAATAAAATAATTGCACCCCACTCTTTGTCTATAAAGAGATAGGCAATTGCTTCGTACATGGCCAAGAATGCAATGACATACAGAGAACTCTTTCGCAAGAAAGTGATCAGTGTATGAAAATCATCTCCCAGACTTCTACGGTGGGTAAAATAACTATAGAGTACCATGATAGCAATAGCCGCCACAAAGGCAGAAACAATAAAGTAGAGTGTTAACATGGGATAGGTTGTCCAAAGGTGCCTGGCCGTATTCATATTGAAAAGTTTCGCCTGAATATAGTACTCTATGAGATCGATCACGATACTCAAGAGCAAAATACCATACGCAACCTTTTTTGCCCAATCATGCCTATTGGTAATCAATAAATAGATCTCAAATAGTACAAAAGGTATATACACGGCATAAAGTGGTAGCATCAACCACATACCTGCACGAATATTGGGTGTAAGAAACATCCAGTGCATATGAAGAATATTGAGGTCAACAGCGATCGTAAATAGACCACCAAAAACCATTGCCAGTCCAAAAGTAATAAACCCTGCTGCCGTCTTCTGAATCAACTTCACATTAAAGATCTCAGAAAGTGCTACAAAAAAGATAATAGCACTTCCACTGTATATCATATACATATAGTTGACGATATAGAGTGTCCAAGGCTGCTCTCTTTTGACCTCCCCTCCTGCACCAAATACTGCTTCCTTCATTGCTTCTGCTACTTCAGTGCTCCCAGGATGCAATCCGGCATCAAAGGCATTGGCAGTCAGAAGAAAATAGCGTTCGGCGAATACTTCCCAAACCCCATAGAAACCCAAAGCCAAAAGAAAGTATGCCAGAAGCATCGTTTTGTTAAAGAGTAGTTCACTGATACTTACCGCATTGATTTCTATACCGGCAATTTCATACTTTTTCATGATTTTCTCCTCTTTGCTATTGCCCTATCTATCACTGGCTTATAGCTCTCCCATGTATGTATCGTCGTCTCTTTCCCGATAGAGTTTTCTGCAAACCCAGTGTCTCTCTCCGGGAAAAGATAAAAGAGTTTTGGTACGGTGCCTTCACTCTCTTTAAGTACAAAAAACTTCCGTTTTTTAAGTAGCTGTACCAGTTCACCTTTTTCATCATCCAGGTCCCCGAACAGTCGAACCTTGGTAGGACAGGTTGCTTGGCATGCAGTGGTGGTCTCTCCTTTACTGATACGGGTATCATAGCAGAAGGTACACTTGTCTACTGCCACATACTTGTCATCCACAAATCGTGCGTCATAGGGGCATGCTTCCATACATCCTTTACAGAGGATACATTTGTCCTTGTCCGCCATGACCAGTCCACCCTCTGCAAAGTAACTAGCCCCTGTAGGGCAAACACTCACACAGGGTGCATCCACACAATGGTTACATTGAGAGGGGTGAAATGCCACGAAGGGGTTGCCAAAAATACTGTTCTCATAAGTGCTGACCCAGATACGCTGCTTGTCAGCGCCCAGCTGTACGCCATTTTGTTCTTTACAGGCCACTTCACATGCCTTACAGTTGATACAGTTCTGATAGTCCAATGCCATTGCGTAATTCATTATGATACCCTCCTAACATCAACAATCGTTTCATGCATCGCTGCGCTGCCAAAGACCGGCTCTATCCGGTCCTCTATAATAGCATTATCGCTCGCACCATTACGGTATCCAAAAGTCAGCCCTGTACTTTGCGCTCCAAACCCATGGATAAAGAAGACCACCCCAGGGATAATCTTGTTGGTCGGATAGGCTTTGATCTGTACTTTGCCTACCTTACTCTCCACTTCCACAAGATCGCCAAAGCGGATACCTTTTTTCTCGGCATCTTTGACATTGATCCAGAGGTGGTTCTCTTTGACCTGATCCAGAAGCATGATATTGTTCTGTGTGGAATTTTGTGTAAACTGGGCATGCCTTCCGGAGACAAATTTGAATTTCCCTTCAGGGATCGGTACGAGATAGTCATCATGCCATGTCGGCATGGCATCTATCCCTTTCTTTGTCATGTACCCCAACACGCACTCCACCTTCCCCGAAGAAGTTTTAAGTTTTTTCTGGAGTGCTGCAATCTCCTTCTCATTGACACAAGTATCAATAGACACAGCTGCACCCTCCAGCCATTTTGAAACAGTATATGCTTTTTTATCTTCTGGATAGTATTCATATTCATTGGCTGATATTTTCTTGAAGTAGGTATCCATATCAGGATAATAGATACCATATTCTTTGAGCTTCTCATAGGCTTCTTTGCCATGCTTACTGACGACCATATGTTCATTGATCTCTTCCTGAGACTTATCAAAGGCATCTACCAGATTGAAACCATCCTCTTCATAGACTTCGGCTTCTTTACGCTCTTTGAGTTCATCCTGTACATCTTCATCATACTTTTTAGTGATCTCAAACAGTGGTTTGGTGATCTTTTGGGTCAGTCCTCTGAGTATCTCTATGACTGGCTTTGATTCATACAGTGGATCGATAACTTTTTGTCGCAGTGCGATAGAGGGCTGTACGCCACCAAAGGATTTAACCGGATCCTCTCTCTCAAGGTAGGTGCATTCAGGTAGCACAACATCTGCCATCATGACTGTATCACTTGGCATGGTGTCTATTGTCACCACCAGATCCAGATTTTCAAACATTTTTTTGGTTTTAGCTGTGTTGGGAACAGAGAGCATCGGATTTTGCTTGTAGACAAACATACCTCTCATCGGATACGGAGTTCTGCCCTCGGCAATCATATTCCTAAAACCGATCCAGGTACCCGTGCCCCCTACCAGTTTTGCCTCTTTTCTGTCTATACGAGCCTCCGCATTGGCATACATAGGTGCATTGACCTCATGGGCACCCAGAGGTACCTTCTTACCAAAGATAATACCACCCTTAACATCAATACCCCCACCCAGAGCACTGAAGATCGCCTGTGCCCTTCTGAGTTGGAAATCGTGTCTACTCCAGGCAGTTCTTCTTCCTTGATAATAGATCGCTCTTGGTGCCGCAGCCATAAAATCTCTGGCCGTTCTTCTTATTTTATCTGCTGAAATACCGGTAATCTTCTCTGCCCATTCCGGAGTGTATTTATTTTCAAGGATATGAAGCTTGTAGACATGAAAACCCTTCACCATATTTTCAACAAACTCTATATTGTAAAGTCCTTCCTTCATCACCACATAGGTCAGCGCCAACACAAAGGCAAGATCGGTGCCAACTTTGATAGACAGCCATTCATCTGCTTGTGCTGCTGTATTGGTGTACCGTGGATCCACACAGACCAGTGTCGCGCCTCTTCCTCTTGTCCTCTTAAATAGATCCATGGTATCAGGGGTCAAGATAGCCTCTGCCCTGTTGGCACCCGCCATGATCACATAGTTGGCGTTTTCCAAATCTGCCTGCCCATAAGCACCTATTGTCAATGCATAGCCGGAAACAGAAGTCTGTAGACAGATAGAGGCATGGTTGACAAAATTGGATGAACCAAATTTGTCTGCCATAAATGTTTTATACGTATGCTCCGCCATCCCCTCTCCGGCACAATAGCCTATACAGGAACGGTTGTCTTTTTCCTCCTCCAGTATCTTCGCCAAGCCTTTGAAAGTATCTGTACCATTCAAGATCGCCTCATAGGCTTCATCCCAGGTCACTCTCTTGAATTTTCCTTCACCTCGCTTACCTACCCTAACCATAGGATACTTAAGGCGATCGGGATCGTACAAGGCATGTACGCCTGCTACCCCTCTGGCACAAAGCATATTTTTTGACTTGGGAAATCGTGGATTGGGATCAAGTTTGGTCACGATCCCATTCTCCACTTTTGCTATGGCTGCACATTTGTTTACACACATTTCACATAGTGTGGGGATCTCCTGCTTGACAAGCTCTTTCTTTTTCTCTGCCTCTTCAGCCACCAAAGAAGTGAAACCGATTGAAGAACCACCTATTACAGTAAGGGCAACACTTCCCTGAAGAAATTTTCTTCTTGATACTTCCACTTTCATAAGATTTCCTTATTTTTTATATAAAAATCTATCTATAAATTGTATTCCTACTATTCTGAAAGTCATCTGAAATAATGATACCTTCTCTTTACTTTAGTAAAAAATACTTCACCATACTAAGACCTATCAATTGTACTGAATATACTCATCAATTTATGGCTATTTATGCACTCTTGATATACCTGTATCCCATTCAAATCAAACTTATTTATAGACTTTGGTAAACTCTTTCTTGATAGCATCGGGAACCGTGGCTATCTTCATAAACTCACTCATACTAAGCTGTGGGAGGCTAAGTGCAAGATAGTATTTGGGATCCAGCATCAAGGCTTTATCTTCCTTGATTAGTACAGTATAGGGAAGTAGTGCCGCATTCTGTGTTACACCGATCTTTTTGAGAAACTTCGATGTCCTCTTGCCAAGCTTGTGCCCTACCAAAGTAGCACCATTGGGCAACGCCAAGGTATAGGAAACCTTATCACTCTTCTGGGCTTTAACGGGCAAGTCCTTACCCGATGCCAACGCTATCGTATCATTTACATACGGCATTCCCATCATAAAATGATAGCCTGCGATATCCTCTGTCTTAAGCATCTCTTCAGAGGTATAGAGCTCTCCCAATGCTGCCTGCAGTGATTGGATTGTCTCGTCAAACATGCCTTTTTGGTATACTTTCCCTAGATAGGCTCTCCCCAGGTAGTCAGGATTTTGTACTCTTACCTCATTGGCAACAGTATTGACCAATACATTCATTACAGAAGCAAAACCATTGGTTTTTTTCAGCATATCATTGGTTACGCTAATCACACTCTCACCTTCCAATATCGGTGTAGTTGCCAAGATCTCAAACCCATTACTTTTCAGTTTGGCTGAGACATCTGCTACAGAGGCTGCTCCTGCGACGAGATAGGTAGGTGTATTTTCACGTACTTGACCCACCTCATATTTGGCACCATGTTTGATCGTTGAGGCTACTGCTACTTTTTGAATAGTAGTTTTCTCCTTAGGTGTAGCCATAGTATTTGCTTTTCCCTCTTCCACGAAACCAAGTTTTTCAAAGACCTTAACAATCTCTTTGTCTATCTCTGTCATACTTTTTATTTTGGCTGAATCGGTCACGCCTGACATGGTGGCCCAGTTCTCGACAGTTGCCATACCCATATGTAACTTGTTTGAACCCTTCTCTATATAGAAATAGACAGAACAGGGAGCAAATACACCTGCCTGAGGATCACCATGGTTAAAGACCGAGTTGCTAAATTTAAAATGGCAGAGTATATTGATCCAGAAGGCATCATATCTGTCAAAAGGCAGTTTAGCATCGGTATACGCCTCTTTGAAGTCAAAGAAACCGGCGATAATGAATTCAGCATCTTCAAATGCCTCATCATGTGCATCCCAGAAATCATCAAGTACATCCCCAAGATCTTTGGAACGATCAATGGTTCGCACCATCTCAAGCATAGGTTTTTTTGCGATGGTTTTGTATGTGATCTTTTTAGTGTACTGTGGTTTCATCTCTTTTTCTACCAATGCATCCAAATCCGCATGCATTTTTCTGTAGGCTTCAGCTCTCTTGGGATCCGTATCCCCTATCACCTCCATGACTGCATCCGGATTGAGATAGCCATACCAGGTCTTGTTTTCATCCTGCATTTTGTAAGGGAGAAGATTGAAAGGACTGAATGCACCATATCGGGGATAGTCCAGAAGGAGCTTTCGCATTGCCTTTTCATTGGTGACTGAATAAAAGCTCAGATAATCAAGTGTCTGCTCATGATACTTCTCAAAATAGGCATCCTGGATATTCTCATTAATACCTGCAGCTTCATAGCCTATACTTTCCAGTTTGCCTACCAGCGCTTTTATCTCTTGATTCTTCAGTCCATCTGAACCTCTAAAAGTTGCACTCACCTTTTCACTTGCATGCATGCTCACAACAAGAAAACCTGCTGTCAGTAGCACATGAATCACCTTTCTAAGTACCATTACTTCTCCTTTTCACATGAATATGTATTCATAATTTTATTCCTATCTTTCTTAATCCCCTCTTGATATTGTCAATAAAATAACATTCAATTTTCTTACAAATTACATCAAATAAACTAATCATATCTGCCACTGCTCTTTGTTTCAGTTTCGTTGCTCTATACTTCTGAATGAACATTCAATTATAGTATTAAACAAGGAGGAATTTATGAAGTTCAAATTTGTGACCAGAGGCATTCTGCTCTCTTCTATGGTGGCATCCACTGCCTTATACGCAACCAATGGTGACACGCTCATGGGAGTTGGAGTCAAAACTCGTGCTATGGGTGGGGCAGGCATTGCCTATAGTCATGGGGCAGAGTCCGTACTGGTAAACCCTGCAGCTATCACGAGTGTTGAGGGACATGAGATCTCTTTTGGTGCTACGATATTTATGCCGTCCATAGACACCACACTTCCTACACCAGGAGGTATGGTGGAAAAAAGCAGCAAGGCGGATCTCAGCCTGATCCCTTCTGTTTCACTGGCACAGAAGCTTACTGAACATGTCTATATAGGTACTGGTATGTGGGGGACTGCCGGTATGGGTGTGGATTTCAAAAACAATCCCAGCCATATGAATATGAGAACACAGCTACAGTTAATGCAGTTTGCTGTACCGATAGCCTATAAGACAGGGGGACTCAGTATCGCCGTAGCACCTGTAGTGCAATATGGTTCTTTGGATATCAGCTATACAAATATGTTGTCTCCAGGTATGCCTAAACCACAAGTCGGGGCTGGTGTCTCTGATGATTTCGGGTATGGTGTGGACGTGGGTCTACTCTATGCTTTTGATAATGGATTCAGCATAGGTGCCGTCTACAAGTCACAGATAGAGATGGTATATACCGGACAGCTTACTGACTCTGCCGGAGCCATGGGAATACTACTTCCTGATGGAGACCACCTTGATCAGCCTGCTGAATACGGTGTAGGACTCTCTTATTCCAACAGCGGACACACCTTTGCACTGGACTACAAACGTATCGCATGGTCAGATGCTGCAGGATACAAAGTCTTTGGCTGGGAGGATCAGGATGTCTTTGCTGTAGGGTACCAATATGCACAAGGCAACTGGGCGATCAGACTAGGCTATAACCATGCAAATAGTCCCGTCAAAGCAAATCCAAATCCGGCCATTAACATGTTTAATCTTCTTGGATTCCCCGCTACATCGGAGGATCACTATACCCTGGGTGGTAGCTATGCATTTTCTGAAGACTTGACACTGGATTTGGCAATAGTATATTCTCCTGAATCTAAAACATCTTTTACCCTGGCTCCAATGATGCCAGCACCTATCTCCAACAAGCACTCAGAACTCAGTACAAGCTTTCAGTTGACGTATACATTTTAGTAGAACTATCTCTCCAAATATTTTGGAGAGATAGCCCTCTCTTGTACCTCTTCTTACTTTAAAATTATGCTATAATTAAGGTATTATCTAACACTAAAGGACAACTAATGAGTTTCGGAAATATCATATTGTTAATCATCGTAGGTGTGGTCGGATATCTGATAGCCATCTATAACAAGTTCGTCTCCCTCAAAGCAGGTATTGATGCAGCATGGTCAGATATCGATGTGCAGCTCAAGCGACGTTACAATCTGATCCCTGCTTTGGTAGAGACAGTCAAAGGCTATAAAGAGTATGAGGGAGAGACCCTGGAAAATGTCATCAAAGCCAGACAGATGGGTACAGATGCAAGCTCAGTCAAGGAGAAAGAGGCTGCGGCTAATATGCTGACCGGTGCACTGGGAAAGCTTTTTGCACTGGCTGAAGCCTATCCGGATCTCAAAGCCAATACAACCTTTATCAATCTGCAGATGGAACTCTCCAATATCGAAGGGGCCATCCAGAGTGCAAGACGCTACTATAATGCCATTGTCAGGGATTACAATGCCAAGATCGATTCTTTCCCTGACCTCTATATCGCCAAAAAATACAACTTCACTCCCAGAGACTATTTTGAACTGGATGAAAATGAAGCTGCGATGGCAAGAAAGATGCCTGAGATCAAATTTTAAGTAGACACCTCATGAAAAAAATACTACTGGCTACCCTGCTTCTGCTTGGATCTTTCTCTATATCCTTTGCTGAGCGGATCCGTAACCTTCATGTCAATACCGTCATAGAGCAAAGCGGAGAGCTTCTGATCACAGAAACCATCACTTATGATTTTGAAACTGCCTCCAAACATGGTATCTTTCGGGATATCCCCTTTATGATCAAAAATAATGGTACGAAGAGAGATATCGGGCTCTACGATTTTTCTGTACTGATCGATGACAGCCCTGCAGAGTGGAGCCAAAGCAAACAAAACTCTAGCCATGCCGGAAAGATCATTCGACTCAAGATAGGAGATGCACAGAGGTTTATCACAGGAAAACATACCTATACCCTCTCCTATCATGTCAAACTGGGGGTACTCCCTGCATCCGATAACAGAAGTAGAGATGCAGTGCGTTGGAATGTGGTCGGGACTGGCTGGCAAGTACCGATCGATCATGTACAGGCTGACTTCTTGCTGCCTCCTTCTCTCTCACAGGAGAAGCTGCGACTCTCTACCTATGCGGGGAAATATGCAAGTACAGGCTCCTCTGCCAGTAGCCTATGGATAGATCCAAGACATCTACAAATACGTACCAAGAATCTACAGCCACATGAAGGCCTCACTGTTGAGTTGGCTTTTGCACCCGATACACTGGACCAAAGCGGACGGGAGAACACCAGAGTCACTTTTTGGCAACAGATTATAGGAAGCTGGCACTGGGCAGCACTGTTTGGCTTCCTTCTCTTTTTCTATAAAAAGCTCAAAGAGCAGACAGGTTTCATAGACAGCCGTTCCATTGCTGTACGCTACGAACCTCCCAAAGGATTGAGCCTGCTACAGTCGGGACTGCTCCTAGATAAAAAAGCAGATACCAAGGACTTCGCTGCAGCCGTACTGGAGCTGGCACAGTTGGGATACCTGAATATCCATCAAAAAAACGAAGAGGTAGACCCACTACTCAAACGTACTGAGAAGAAGATACAGGGTCTAAGTACGGATCAGGTGTATCTACTCAACCACACACTTTTTAAACATGGATCAACCACCTTTACTCTCTCTTCAGGATCAGAGAGCAAAGCCACTGCCCTACAGAATAGCTTCAGCAGGGTGAACAGTGATCTTTATCTCTGGTCTGTCGCAGATGGATATATGAGTGAAAATCCAGAAAAAACGAGAAGCCGTTTCATGAAAACAGCACTTTTTGTACTGATTCCTCTCTTTCTCTTGACACTCTATAGTTTGAGTACTTCTCTTGGCAATGAGATCATAGGTCTGATACTCTTCTCCTCAGTATTTGTAGGTGCAGGCCTATTTGTGTTTTTTCAAAAAGGACTCTTTAGCAAACTCTTCGGCCTGGTTTTTGCAGGTATGGGTGGTGGGATACCTATGTTCACTGCATTTAGTCAGTCAGATATGCAGCTCAGTGATATCCTATTTGGACCGTTAGGTATCTTTCTTATACTGGTACTTGCCGCAATCTACGTCTATACACATGTAGGCAAATTCACTCCCAAAGGTGCAGAGATACAGAAGCACTTGTTGGGGCTGGAAACATTCGTCAAACGGGTCAAAGAGGATGAGGTCAAACGCAGACTTGCAAGAGATCCCCTCTATCTGGACAGACTACTCCCTTATGCGATGCTCTTTGGTCAAGCAAAGCATTGGATCAGCTTTTATGATATACTTCATGTAACTACACCATCATGGTACGCAGGCGATATAGACGGATTGGGGCATTTTGATACGAACGTTAGCAGTGCTGCTATATCACCCTCATCAGACAGTGGTGGCGGGGGATTCTCCGGCGGTGGAGGATTCTCTGGCGGTGGTGGTGGTGGCGGTGGTGGTGGTTCATGGTAACCGATACTGTCCCCTGCAGATACTGCAAGCAGGAGATCAGCGCTACAGCCAAACGCTGCCCACACTGTGGCACGATCAGTCCAAACTTGCAGGTTAAAAGTATCTTTGGCATCATCTTTCTGATGCTAGCGGTCTTTTTTATCTATACACTACTCGTACGATAATTATCCAGTAATCATTTATCCCATATCCCTACTCTGAGGCAATATCAAATTGAGTAAGATACCCAAGATCGCTCCCAGTCCTATACCAGAGAAACCTACGCCTCCAAAGTTGAAATTCATCCCGCCAATTGCAAAGACAAGGATCAAGGAGACAATGATCATGTTACGCGAGTCACTCATATCTACTTTTGCCCGCACCAGGGTGTTGATACCTACAGAGGTAATGATACCAAAGAGCAGGAGCATCACCCCACCCATGACAGGGACAGGGATCGTCTGGAGAAATCCTCCCAACTTGGAGAAGAATGCCAATATGATGGCAAAGATTGCAGCCCATGTCATAATCGCGGGGTTATAGGCTTTGGTGATAGTGACTGCGCCTGTCACTTCTGAGTAGGTTGTATTGGGTGGGCCACCCAAAAGAGAAGCGGCACTGGTTGCCAGTCCATCACCCAACAGTGTATTTTGTAATCCCGGATTTTTCAGATAATCCTCCTCAGTGACTCCCGAGATCGCAACCATATCACCGATATGCTCTACCGCTGGTGCGATAGCAATAGGAAGGATGAAGATGATGGCTTCCCAGTTCAGTTCTGGCAGTACAAAAGCAGGCATTGCAAGCAGTGGTGCCTTGGTGACTGCATCAAAATTGACAATACCAAATGCCATGGCAGTCAAGTACCCCACCACAATACCGATCAAGATAGGCAAGAGTTTCATCATCCCTTTACCAAGCAGTGTAGCCAGTACAGTAGCTAAGAGTGTCACCATGGAGATCGTGATCGCAGGGCCAAATGGCACCAGTTCAATCTTACCATCACCCGTATGTCCCGTAGCCATAAAGACCGCCACAGGTGCCAAGATCAGCCCTATGGTCATGATCACTGGTCCCGTTACTATCGGAGGCAGTAGCTTATGGATAAAGCCACTCCCTTTCACACGAATCAAAATACTCAAGAAGACGTAGAAAAGTCCCGCTGCCGCCAAACCACTCATCGTACCGGCGATCCCCCACTTCTCTACCCCATAAATGATCGGTGCAATAAAAGCAAATGAAGAGGCCAAAAAGATCGGTGGTACATTTTTTCTATTGACAACCTGAAAGATCAATGTCCCCAGCCCGGCAGTAAAGAGTGCCACGTTGGGGTTGAGTCCTGTCAATATGGGCACCAATACCAAGGCACCAAATGCAACAAATAGAAATTGTAGCCCTACCACTGCATCCTTAAGTTGAAAGTTGTACTGTGTTGCTTTCACTAATTCTCCTTTTTGTGAAACTTTTATGAAATTTTATGATTGTATCACAATACCAATAAATACTTGTGTAAGTTTTAGGAGTTTTTAGAGATAATCTAATTATTGAAGTGTCCTTGACACTATTTGAAGGAAAACGTATGCAAATCAAAGTAATAGACCATCCACTTATCAAACATAAAATGGCATTTCTCAGAGATGAGAGACGTTCTATGCCTGAGTTTCGCAAGCTCCTGCATGAGATAGGTTTGCTCATGGCATTTGATGTCACCAAAGACCTGCAACTCGCAGAGACAGTGATCCAGACACCCGTAGCCGTTACCAAAGCCCAAAAGCTTGAAAAACATCCCGTACTGGTCAATATCCTCAGAGCAGGTATAGGTATGCTCAATCCTTTTATGGAGATTCTTCCCAAAAGCCGTGTAGGATTTCTCGGGATGAACCGTGACGAAGAGACACTCATCGCACACAGCTACTACAATAAAATCCCCATGCAGGCGCTGGATAACAAAGTCCTGCTGCTTGACCCTATGTTGGCAACCGGTGGCTCTGCTCTCAGTGCCCTTGATTTCCTCAAGAGTAAAGGAGTGACCGATGTGACCTTCGTCTGCCTCGTTGCTGCTCCCGAGGGGGTCAAAGCGATCAATGAAGCCTATCCCAATGTCACCATCTATACGGCTGCACTGGATGAAAAGCTTAATGAAAAAGGCTATATCGTACCAGGTCTAGGTGATGCTGGAGACAGAATATTCGGTACAGGAGATGATGAAAATCTATGAGAGAACAGCCTTATAACAGCAAGAAGACAAGAAAGCATAAAGAGACACTCAAGTGTTTTGAGAGTACCATCATTGGAGGTGAACTCAAAGGCAAGAAGATACTGATTCCTGATCTCCCTACTACTAGAAGTTCTAAATCGATACTTAGAGAATCACTTTTTAACACCCTTCAGTTTGATATCATCGACAAACATTTTGTAGAAGTATTCGCTGGTAGTGGTTCTGTAGGGCTTGAGGCACTCAGCCGTGGTGCTGCTCATGGGTATTTCATAGAGAAAAACCATACTGTCTATGCACTGCTCAAAGAGAATATCAGTCAATTGGGTGTCACGCAGGCTACTGCGATACGGGGAGATAGTTTCAATGAGTTTCCGACTATCTACAGAAACCTCAAGCAACAAGGGATCAAAACCTACTTCTATTTTGACCCCCCTTTCTCGACAAGAGAAGGCATGGAAGATATCTATGATAAGACCATCACTTTGATAGAAATGATAGAAGCTGAGCTCTGTGAAAAGGTCATTGTAGAACATATGACAGCTATGGTCATGCCCGAAATAATCGGAACACTGACACGAACAAAGAAAAAGAAGTTTGGGAAAAGTACCCTAAGCTACTATAGCCACAGCCAGTAGCTATAGGGGTTTTTTGATAATATCTGTAATCTCAAAGGCAGGTACTGCCTTTCCAAAATAATGTCCCTGTGCAAAATCACATCCCAACTCTTTAAGCACACCTCTAATCTCTTCTGAATCCACATGGTTTGCCCCAATATGTAACCCTAACTCTTTGCTCATAGACACAATGCCAGAAACCAGCCTTTTTTTATCTTCATCTCCGGACATATTCCTAATGATCGAACCATCGATTTTAATGGCATCAAGGGGCAGTCTTGCTATATGCTTTAAATTGATGTATTCTTTTCCAAAATGGTCTATTGCAAGCTTCACCCCTATCTTCTTAAGCATATAGAACTCTTCTGAAACAGATTCAAAATCTTCTGCAAGTACAACTTCTGGTATATCTATGGTGATCGTGGTGGGGTCAACCCCATATTGAGATAATTTTGCCTCTAACATTTCCGTAAAGATACCTGACTGTAGATCCGATAAGGCAAGGTTGATCGTCATATCCAAATCGATCTTTCTCTCTGTGTACCAAAACTTTTTCTGTCCCAATACATTATCAAGCAGATGCGAGGTGATCTCAGACATGATCCCATACTCTATCGCCTTATTCATAAAGTCGTCTGCCAAGAGAAAGCCATATTTTTTATGATTGAGCCGAGTCAATACTTCAACCCCAATCACCCTATTGTCTTTCAGGTTGTAAATAGGTTGATAGAAGAAAAAGAAATCTTTATTTTGAATGCCATTAAGAAAATCTTCTTTGGTAAGCTTACTTGCCAGATATCTTGTACCATCCACATCTGTATTGCTATTTAAAAAGACTGAATTCGTACCAATGATTCTCTCATTACTTTTGCTACGCAATACGCGATAGCTTTCATTCAGAATTTTTTCTGCCGTAGATTCTGATTGTCCGATAAAGTAGAGACCCTGCATTGTTACCGCTTTAATATTTTCACTGATGAAGATATTCTGCATTTTCGTCACCACTCTGTCTACATTTCTTCTAACCTCATTTTCATCTAAAATATTTTCAAAAACGATTGCAAAAGCATCACAGTCAAATCGATATAGTGTTTCATTTTCTTCTAAAATAGAGAAAATATCTCTCGCCATATTTCTCAGTAAAAGATCCATTTTTTCTATACCGTTCATAGCTTGGAGTATATTGTAGTCCTTAATACTAAATAGAGCGATTGCAGACTGATGATCATTTTGTGCTGCTTTCAGGATCACGGATACAAGATCCGAAGTTAAATGGTACCGTGTAGGGAGATTAGTAAGCAGATCTTTATAGGAGCCGATACTTTCGATCCTCTCTTGAAGCTTGAGTTTACTGGCTATATCCTGTAAAATAATAATTCTCCAGGAGTCATCATGATTGAAATGCATATGAAACTTATTGGTATTCATGGAAACAGGTACAGATGCATTTCCGACTACAATATAGGCATGGGGAATATTTCTTCGTTTTTGGACAATATCTATAAAGCTCTCTTCATGGATGGATCCGCTCATTCTTATACTGACTTTATTTTTGAGGTGTTCCATCGTAACCTCTCCGTTTTTAGCCGCAAATATTCTTGATGACTCTTTATTGGCGAATATCACTTCATCTTTATCTGAAATGATCAAAACACCCTCTTCATAGATATCCATGGATTCATTATAGACTTTGATCATTTGGCCTAACTTTTTAAGCCGCATTTTCTCTTTATAGGAATCATAAAAAATACGAATAAGGCTAGCCAGTACCAACCCTATCGCTACCAAGAACACATCATATAGTGAAAACTCATTTAAAAACGCCATGTTGCCCCCAACTCTTGTTTAATTATATGTCAATACTATCAAAAAAATGTCAAAAGGATGCTGTTTATCTCAGTTTTATTAATAAAATATTCTTTCCTATACAAAACCATACAGTAAAAGCTCTTAAAACGGTGTTCTAAGGTCTAAACCAGTCCGTGAAGTAACGCAGTAACCCTCTGCGTTTTTGATCTCTTTTTTGTACACTATTGTCATGCAATTTTACCTTTAACTCCCTTATCTTATCAGAGAGCTTCTCTGAGGCACTATGCAGATGTGAACCTTTAGAAGAGTTGCTTGCCATCATCCAGTATCCTCTCTATCTCATGCATTGCATCTTGGTTTTTGAGTTGAAACTTTATCTCTATTCTGCGAGAAGCCTCTTTGTCTTCTGAACTTCCTATTTGAATACTATCCAGATAGGCACGACCACTGGCTACGAGATACTTCTTGAGGTGGTACTTCTGCGCGATAGGAAGCGTCAACAGATACTGCATGACAGCCAACGCGCGCTCTTGTGAGAGCTTGAGGTTATATAGATACGTCCCGTCACTATCTGTATGCCCTTCTATGATGATACGATCAAGATGTGGTCTGATCGCTTGGTTGGTAACCAGTGCACCTATATAGTCTTCAAATGCACTTCTGAGCTCTTCTTTGGACTCATCTTTGAGTGCACTACTCCCTTTGTCAAATAATATATTTGAGGAGAGTCTTAATGCACCACTTCTTTTGTCAATATTGATCTTATCTCCAAGGGTCTCTTTCAGTGCAGAGATCACTTTTAGTTTGATACCTGTCAAAGATCTTATCTGTGCTTTTTGGCTTTGTAACTTGGCGACCAGATCATCATATCTCGTCTTTTTCTTATCCAGTGCCTCCAGTAGTGTTACCAGCTTCTCATCTTTGAGTTTGAGCTCCTGCTCTTTATCTGTCAAACTGTTAGAGAGTACGATCACACGCCCCACATACTCCTGCAGTTTTTTCTGCTTTTGCGCCAATGTTGTATTGCTCTCTTGGGTCAAATTCTGTAGCAATACAACCTTTTTGCTAAGCGTATCTACTTTGCTATTACGTGCCAGCAGCAGTTGATTGAGTTTTTCCAGCTCTCTCTCTTTGAGCTGCAGAGAGTCTCTTGTCAGTGTGATCAGTGCCTGAAGCTGCCCTATCCTCTCCTCTTTCGTTTGACTAAGCTCTTTTTGGCTTAACAACATACCCTGCGTACGATTCAGATCACCTCGTGCGACAAAAAGTTTTCCCGAAAGTTTCTTTTTGTCCGTATCTGCCTTCTTGATACTACTTTGTAACTCTGTCAAAAGCAGATGAAGCTTCCTCACCTCTTCTGCTTGCAACCTGATCTGCTCCTCTTGCTCCGTAATGATTGTTTTCTTTTTGATGATCTCTTTCGTCTGCGCAACAACTATCTTTTCCTTAACATCAATAAGCTTCTCCTGTGTAGTGATCTTCTTTTTATCTTTGACGATGATGTCTTTCTGTTTGGATACTTGGATCTTATTGTCTACCAGTGAACTATTGACTTCCCTCAGTACCGCTTCTCTGCTGTCCAACTCTGCAGTGAGTTGTTTGAGTTTTGTTTGCGTAAGATTCAGTCTCTTTTTCTTTTGCGCAAGAGAGGTCTCAGCTTTCTCCAGTCTATCCTCTTTTTTATGTAGATCCTCTCGCATGATCATTGACTTGGAGACGATCGCTCCTATCAGGAGTATAAAAACAAACAGTAACCCTGCCATGAGGTCTGCATAAGAGATCCAGAAGTTACTCTGATCGTTATGACTTCGTCGCTTGAACATTATGACTCTTTATCAGTATCGGATAGTCTATGCTGAATACTGAGATTTTGTTCCACAATCATCTCCGCCATTTCACCCAGTTTATCCACAGCCTCTGCCAACTCCTGATCTATCTTGCTAAAGGTATGATCCACACTTCCGTTAAACTTTTCCAGCCCTCGGTTGAGATGCGTTACCCCTTCTATAAAGGTACCGATATCTTTTTTTACCGTTGCTACCGCTTCTACACTCTCTTTACGTTCATCGATCTGTTCGATGGTTTTACGTAGATCTCTAGAGACACTCTCCATATGGGTAGTAATCCGTTCAAAACTATTGGTTGTGTCATCGATAATGGTTTTGAAGTTTCGAATATACTGATTGTTCAGATCCTTGATAAAGTCCAGACTGAAGGTCTCCTGGAGTGTCTGAATAATCTTTTGGTCTTTGAGTTCTGTCTGCATATGCTCATGCTTGATCAGTTCACTCTTTTTCCAGATACGACTATCATAGATCTCTTCCAGACTCTGACTACTGCCTTCTATGTCTGCCAACCCTCTTCGCTCAAAAAAGATCCACCAAAGCGAGAGGAAAATACCATAGATAGAGGCATAGAATGCCGTACCGATTCCTGAAAGCAGCAATGATATCTCACGATCAAGCTGCCCACTGTCAGAGACGGTGAAGTCCGGCATAGAGAGTGCAATCGCGATAAAGGTACCTAGGATACCAAGCATAGGAAATACAGAGCTGGCTACCCTAGAAAAGTTATCATCTCTAATCCCCTTAAAATACTCTTCGATAAAGTCTCGCACAGTCAACGTCGACTTGGTCTTGCCCATGATCGTCAAAGCATTGGCTTTGAGTGATTCCTGTAAATGGTCCTCCATCAGTGCAAAATTGTTGGATATCTTACAGGCAGAGTAGCTCGCATTGTGTTTGATAAAGAACAGATAGATAATAAAGATAAACCCTATCGTGATCAGTGTATGCATCTCAACCTTGAAAGGAAGATACCCGACATATCCAAGTGCCAGTACCACAACAAACATAAAAGGAATGATGAAAAGTGTAAAGAAGATACCCGCACATGAACCGCCTGATTGATAATTGTTTTTATCCATCTTAAGCCTTTATCTGGAAAGTCATTTAGAAAATTATAGCAAAATCTATATCACTTCAGACTTTTTGACTATAATTATGTAAAATATACTAAAGAGGAATACATTATGCTACCTGGATTTTTAACCAAAAAAAGCAAAACCAAAACGGGAAAGGTAGAGACACACCTTAGATGGTGGGTTTCATTGATACTCTCTCTGGCTTTGGCGGTAGGTACATGGAATCCTACTGAGCATCACTTTATAGGCTATATCAGCCATAGTGATCCACTCTCCGGATTTAGACCTTTCTTTATCCTTGTCATGCTGGCACTTTGGGTTATGGCATTCAAAGCAATCCTGCAGAGTATCAAGTTTTACGGTGCAATCATTGCTGTTGCTATCA
>Ga0256844_10000266_pt1 | contig 20276 bp, 13 predicted proteins | sample MusselsmetaG_FD_189100 | JGI IMG/M metagenome (GOLD analysis project Ga0256844, IMG submission 189100) | Mussel associated microbial communities from hydrothermal vent at the East Pacific Rise, Pacific Ocean - Mussels | ecosystem: Host-associated > Mollusca > Shell > Unclassified ... | reverse complement strand
CCATTTTTCTTTGAGAAAAAATTCTTTAATCGTCTTAGGGTCTCTATGATGAATTGCAGCAATACGACTATCAGAAATAATCTTCCCTAATTTGAGTAAGCGATAAGAAAGATCAACATCTTCACAAGTTGCAAGTTTTTCATTAAATCCGCCAGCTTTGTTAAATATTTCTTTAGAAATAAACATGTTTGTTGATTCCTGCCACTGTCGCTCAAAGACTTGCTGCTCACTTTTCCTAACCAGAAACCACGTTTTCTCAACCCACGTCGCTTTTTCTGGAATAATTGGAGAAGAACCGAAACAGGAAACATCCTCACGCTGAAAATATGGCTCCGCACACAACAACCAATCTATCGAGACTGTACAATCAGCATCAAGGAACACTAAAATATCACCGAAAGCCTCGACAACACCTCCGTTTCTTACAGCTGATATTGTCTGTTCATCAGGCAAATCAACGACTTTAGCGCTATATTTTTCTGCAATGGAAACTGTATTATCGTCGGAACCATTATCGGCAACAATAACTTCATAGCGTTCCTTGGGAAAATCGAGCTCAGACAATGACGCCAGGCATTCTCCCAAATATTCCGCTTCATTTTTGGCTGGTATAATTATGGAAACTGTTTTCATCATTATAAAGTGTACTACTTCCGAGAAAATTTCTTCCAGGTCACTGGCTGTTTATTCAAACAGCCCTTATAAAGCCCATAAAAAGCGGCTCCATTAACCAGGCAGAAATAAAATGGAATCCCTATAATCGAAAATCGGCTTTCTCCTCGACAAATAACACCTACTAACGCACAAAAATAAAAAAAACATTGTCCAGCCAGGCATATCTGATATAAAATGCTACCGTCATGGACAACAATAAAGACATTTGCATACAAGAGAGCTAAAAGAAATACCGGAACAAACCAACGCAGCATCTTGTGGGAGAAGAATGAGAAAAACAGCTTCTTCTGTGAAGGGCCGGGTATCCCCTCGGCTTGCTTCAATGCCTGTACTGCCCCGGCAATGACACGGGATTTACGTAAAAATTCTGTGGAATGTGATATTGTACTTTTCTCGTATCCTTTGGCTTCATAATCATAAACAAGCCGCTTACCCTGTTTTGCTACATTCATTGAAATAACAAAATCATCAAGAATAATATTTGGAGCAGGAGGCATGAAAAGTTCACGCCGGATGGCATACATTCCACCATCTGCACCTATTATGGAACCTGTGTCAGATTCTTTCTGCTGTATCCAGCGTTCGTAGAGATAATATGCAGATTCTGATTCTCCAAAATTTGTTTCATCATTTTGTAGGATGACATCTGCACTTACGCCTCCGATAGATGGATCACTGAAATTCCGAACAAGCTTACGCAATGCGTCTGGTGCGTACATGGTATTAGCATCTGAAAAAACAAGGATCTCAGATTTAAGCTGAGGAACAGTCTGTAAAATTGCTCCTATTTTCCCTGTCCTTTCACGATATTCATAAAAGCTTAGTTGTTTATCCTCGTATTTTTTTACAATTTCATTTGTATTATCTGTTGATCCATCAGAGGCTATAGCTATTTGCAATTTTTCTTTTGGATAATTAATTGCCAAAGAGTTTTGAATTTTTTGTTCAATGACCTCGTCTTCATTATATGCACACACGATTAATGTAACATCAGGCAGCTCTGAACCATGTATTACTGGTTTGGCACAACATCGTGCCCATAATGCTAAAACAAGTGGGTAACCTAAATATACATAAACAGTAATGAGTAACGAAGTCCAAAATACAGTACGAGACGTAACAATATTAACGGGAATCAAACTGCTAATAAAAAATGCGACATAAAGAATCAATCCAAGGAATGCAAGTTGCCGTAAAATTGCAATAAACGGAACGTCTAACTGAGCATTATCCGTAACTCGATGATGATTCCAAATTATCTGTGTTTCACCTCTTAGTCTCCGATTTATCCCAATAAATGCCGCATAGTTAACACTGACAAAATAATAGGGTATGTAAAAAATCGGCCAGATTTTTGAATAAGAGGACAGCAGATAACCAAAATTGGCCAGAATGAGAAAGATGGCAATTAAAACTGTTGTATACTTGAAAAATATTACACCCTGCATAGCAAGAAGAACGCTGGTTAGTCCAAAAACCAGGAGAAAATAAGAGGCAAACCAACGCAATAATTTGTGAGAAATGATTTGAAAACTATATATTCCGGTTTTAAATGGATTCATCACTGATTTAACACGTAAAAGCCCATTGAAACTTCGATTTACAATACGTACTTTACGTCCAAATTCTTTGGCGAAACTACCAGAGGTATCCTCGTAACATATTGCCTTGGGTTCATAGATCCCACGATATCCTTTGGCTATGATTTGTAACGGATTAACAAAATCATTAATATCTGTAATTTCAAGTTCTTCGTACAGTTCCCGTCGAATAGCATAAATTGCACCGTCTCCCCCCACCATGGAGTGCAGCCGACTCTCCAATGTCTTAATCAGTATTTCATATTGCCAGTAAGAATCTTCACTTTTAGCGGCAGAAGTCTTGCTCGCATCAGAATATTGTGCTTCTCCAACCACATAACCAACCTGGTCATCAGAAAAGTTTTCAACGAGATGACTAATAGCATCTGTTGCATACATTGCGTTTGCATCTGAAAAAACAACTATTTTCCCCTTTGTTTGAGGTACAGCAACATTAAGGCAAGCCGTTTTGCCAACACGCCCCTCAACACGAATAAGACGAACACCTTTTTCTGAATATTCTTTTGCAATTTCATCTGTTCGGTCTGAAGATGCGTCGGAAACCACACAAATCTCGAGTTTGTCATGGGGATATGTTAGCGAGAGAGAATTTTCTAATTTTTCACGCAGAACATCTTCTTCATTAAAACATGAGATCATTAAGCTTACAGATGGTCTAATAGGCTTTTTTTCGACCTTCCTGGCAGGAATCAAGACACTTAGAAGACTTAACAGCAATGGGTAGCCAAAATAAATATAAACAAGTATCCCTAGAGAACCTATTGACAAAATTATTAAAAATGTTTCCATCATCAGAGACTTATATATTTTCTTAGTTTTGGGCCTAAAAGATTAGCGAGAGATAAGGGCATTTTTGACCAAAGGCCTGCAATTATTTCACGATTTACTGATTTTTTTACTTTAGGTTTGGTCAACTGTTTTTTAGCTGACAAACTGACCTGATGCCAATAAAGAGGTTCTGGCTCCGCTCCCCATTGTTTCTTAAATCTATAGGTCCCTTCATTAAGAGTTGATCGGCCAAAATCAAATACTTTTTTTTCATTATCTGCTGCATATTTAAGGAAATTCCAATAGAGCAACATATTGGGTGATAAACGATTAAACTCTCTTAAAGTAGATGCCCAAGGGATACTCACAGTATGTTTTGTGAAAAGAATGATACCACATCCGACAGGCTGATTCTCTTTAAACACTAAACCCATACGGGCACTTGCACCATAATTAATAATAATATTCTCAATCCATTTCTTGCTATGCACTGGAGAACCAAGAGTATGCATATTGCTACTAAAAACCTCATAAAAACAATCTAGATCTTCCAGGTTTCCCCAACGAAAGGTCAAATCATTTTTTTCTGCCTTTCGCACCTGGCTTCGTAATTTTGATTTAAATTTCTTCCAGAGTTCTTCGGAAGAACCAGGTAACGCCAAAAGCATACGAACCTTTCCCATCTCGGCATTGTTTGAGCATTCACCGATATCGTTCCCCAATAAACCTTCTTGGCAACTTCGAATACTCAACGTGTTTATCTTATTTTTTTTTGCCAGGGCCTTGGCTTCAATCAGTAAAGCATTTTTGATACTATCATCATCAGCAAAAACATCACCGACATCACAAAAGGGTAACGAGATAAGAGAATCGCCACCAAAGGGTATATGAAAAATAAATAAAGGTAAGATCCCTTTTATCACCCCCTTGTCTTCGGCCAACAGATAACATGCTTTGTGGCCATAAGCCTGTTCAACTGCATCTTTCCATGAAAAACGGCAATATGCTGTAGTATCCGGTCGATCATCAACATAGGCATCCCAAACAAACTTATCTTGTGATGTAGCTAACCTAATGTCCATATTATTTATTATTATCAAGCATTTTTAATGTTTTTTATTTTGATACCGTGGAAAAAAGTATCTTCACAATTCTTTCGCCAGCATGGCCATCCCAAAGAGGTGGGATTTTTCCTTGCTTCCCATTGCCCTTTAAAATATTAGAAACTGTTTCCATTATTTGAGATGGTTCTGTACCAATGAGATAATTTGTGCCAATATTTACTGTAACAGGACGCTCAGTATTATCCCTTAAGGTCACACAAGGTACCTGAAGCACAGTGGTCTCTTCTTGAATACCACCAGAATCAGTTATCACAACTGTGGCATCTTTAATGAGTTTCAGAAAATCCAGATAGCCAAGCGGTTCGGCCAGCGTAATGCCCGGGTTTTCTTTCAGGCCTTGGAGTAATCCAAATTTCTCCAGACTGCTTTTAGTACGGGGATGAACTGGAAAAACAATATGCTGTTGTTGTGCGATTTGCACAAGGCATTCAATTATAGGCTGTAAGGTCTCATTTTTATCAACGTTGGAAGGCCGATGCAGCGTGACAAGAGCATAAGGTTTATCAATACCAAGATTTTCCTTTATACTTGAACGCTCTGCTTTTTCAACATGCTGCATCAAAGTATCAATCATTACATTACCAACGAAATGCACTTGTTCCGGTGCCACTCCCTCACTTTGCAATTGAGCAAGGCATGATTCTTCAGTGGTAAAAAGAAGGTCGCTAATTGTATCTGTAAGAATGCGATTGACCTCTTCAGGCATATCCCGGTCAAAAGATCGTAACCCCGCTTCAACATGAACAATTATCGGACGTTTTCTTTTTTGATTTGCAGGATATTCAATTTTTGATGCTACGAGCGTGCAGGCAATGGTTGAATTAACATCACCAACCACCAGCAACACATCCGGACATTGATCAATCAGAACCGGTTCAAACCGTTTCATAATTTCGGCGGTTTGGCTGGCATGGCTTCCGGAACCTACGTCCAGATTAATATCTGGTTGTGGAATGCCTAGATCAATAAAAAATGAATCAGACATTTTTTGGTCATAATGCTGCCCTGTATGTACAATTATATGTTTAACAGGTGTCTTTTCATTATTATTATGTTTTTCAACAGCTCTTACAATGGAGGCCAATTTCATAAAGTTTGGCCTTGCACCAGCAATAGACATTATTTTCAACATGTAACATTCCTATTATTATAGTAAAAAATCAACTCTCGCACATTTCACCAGTAAAATCCTTGCTCTGGTAATCTCTAATAAACTCCCGGCAAGACGAAAATGACTGCTCACTATTTGCAGACAAGAAATTTCTAAATTTATCCTTTGCTATTTTTAGATTTACGTAATGCCTGAATCGAAAAAACGATGTCGCTTCATGCACCCTTGGCTGTCCAGGATCGATTTCCCAGGGGTGCATGTAAAATGTGTAACAATTCTTATTTTTTAGAATCCGCCGAACGCCTACCTGGTGGAATATCCTTGGCAACAATCTAAAATATCCCCCACCTCCCCAGGGGATAATTTTTCCACCAAACCTTAAATTACTTACTGGGATTTCAAAGAAATCGGGCGATAAAGTGTAGATCGGCTGATCCGGCTTTGCAGAGTCCGGAAGTGTTAAAGAGCCATACCGTCCATGTCCCTCATAGGAATTATAACTGGAGTCGTACAGAAAGCCGGAATCACGGATAATCTTTATGGCAGTATCATTAATTGAGAAACTTGGTGCCCTGTATCCTGCAACCTCGGCACCTATAATATCTTCGAGCAGTTTTTTACTTTTAACCAGGTCGTGACCCAATTCTTCAGAAGTTTGCTTATAACAAAGATGATGGGCAAAGCCGTGAGACGCAACCTCATGACCTCTTTTATGAATTTCAAGAACCAGCTCCGGACATCGTTCTGCAATCCATCCCAGAATAAAAAATGTGGCTTTTATTGAACCAGAAATGCTCTCCAGGAGATCTAATAATTCAATTGTGTTCTTTTCAACTCGCAACTCCCTGGCATCCCACGTTGAATAAGGAATATTTTGTTTAAAGTTTTCTACCTGAAACCAGTCTTCTACATCAAAAGTGAGAAGTATTGTTTTTTTCATAGACTCACGCCTGCATACTCTCCGTAACTGATCCGTGATGATCTATCGTCTTCCAAGGCCATGATAGCTAAATCCAGCATCGACAATCTGTTGAGGCGAATACACATTCCGCAAATCCACAAAAACAGTGCCTTTCATTTTTGCTTTTAACTCTTTTAAATCAAGTGCTCTATACTGATTCCATTCAGTAAAAAGAACAACTGCATCAGCTCCCTCACACGCTTCATAGGGACTTTCAAGATAAGTGAAGTCGGGATACATTTTTTTTGCTTCTGCCATGGCTTGTGGATCATGTGCTCTAATTTTCGCTCCTTTTTCGGCAAGTGGTGGCAAGATTGAAAGGGGAGGTGATTCCCGTAAATCATCCGTCTCAGGTTTAAAAGCAAGCCCAAGCGCAGCTATGGTTTTTCCAGCTTCATTTCCGCCCAGAGCATCACGTATCTTCTTCACCATTCTGGCTTTTTGGGCAGAATTAATCTCAACAGCCGCTTCAACCGAACGGGCATTGACACCATGCTCTTGAGCAATTCGAAGAAGAGCCAGAGTATCTTTAGGAAAACAGGATCCTCCATAGCCAGGGCCTGGATGGAGGAATTTTCCGCCAATTCGTCCATCGAGCCCAACGCCTTTAGCAAGATCAACAACATCAGCACCAACTTCTTCGCATAATGCCGCCATCTCATTGATAAAAGATATCTTCATTGCGAGAAAAGCGTTCGCTGCGTATTTAATAAGTTCGGCTGATTCTAATCCGGTAAAAACAAAAGGTGTTGAAATCAGATAAAGGGGATCATAAACTTCCTGCATTACCTTGCGGGCTTTATCAGAGTCAACGCCAACCACCACACGATCAGGTCGCATAAAATCGGTAATGGCGGCTCCCTCACGTAAAAATTCCGGATTAGAAGCAACATCAAAATCTGCACTGGGATTCTCTTCTTTTATAATACGCCGGACCTGCCTGGCTGTACCCACTGGTACAGTGCTTTTGTCAACAACAATAGTGTAGCCGGACAAGTGCGCAGCAATATCTTTTGCCGCAGCATATATATAGCTGAGGTCTGCATATCCATCTCCACGACGGGAGGATGGCGTTCCAACAGCAATAAACACTGCCTGGGCTGAAGGAACACAATCGGCCATGTCAGAAGAAAACTTCAAACGTTCATCTTGTACATTTTTAGCAACAAGAGCATCTAGCCCAGGCTCATAAATCGGTATCTCACCATTTATCAACCGATCAATTTTTTTTACGTCCAGATCCATACAGGTTACCCGGTGGCCAAATTCTGCGAGGCAGGCTCCTGTTACCAGACCAACATAGCCTGTTCCTATCATTGTTATATACATGTTAAAAGAATGGTTTTAATATTAACGGTTATGGTTCGTTTAAAAATCAACAAACCCTCATCTGTCGTTCCCCTGACAAAACAAATCCTACTGCAATTTTCTAAAAATCTAACTCTGCAAAAGGTATTCTCTAAGTAATAAATGCGATCGAATGACCATATTTCTGTATTTATTATATCATATTAGGATTAGGTTCAGCTACCTGGATCAGAAAAAAAAATTCCGCATCCCTCATTGAAGCATTATCCAGTAAATCTAGTTACTCACTCAATCGGGCTTTTCCCTCAAGCAGCGGTATAGAATCCGAGGATTAATAGAGAGTATATTCCTCATAATTCTCTACTTAAAACCAATCTTCTCCGTCAAAGGTAAAAGATTGGTTTCTTGTCACAAGATGCTGCACGTTCAAGACATTCCAAGTTCTTTCTGAGAATAGTCTACCATACCCCTATCTTCAGAAGGTTCAATCTTTTCTATTCCTTCTTCTCTGGTCAAGACCCCAGTGCGTACCATATTGGCGATTTCCCAAACATAAGGGTGAAAATCGTATCTTATTCGATGTACCTGATTGGCGAAAGCATTAAGCGTACAATTTGATGAATTAGGGTCTGTGTCTCTCGGGCGCTCCCAACCAAATTGTTTTATACGTTCTACTATCTTATCTTCATCATATTCAAGAAATGCTAGTGGATGGATATTCCAAGGGAAGAGCTCTTTCTGTGTAAACTGTTCATCAGTTACAAAAAATGGTAGTAAAGAATCCCCTGCAATCTCCCGCAATGGACCCAAAGTTGTCTGCTGGGATTCTTTCATAAAAGCCGGATTCGTTTTCATAACTGAAGCTTGCACAGGGGCCTGTCCGGGAGACCATCCATAGCCAACAAATGGTATCTTCTTTTCCAGAGCTGTTCGCAGAGTGATTCCTTTTACAAAAGAAATACAGCTCGTACAGATTGTACTTGCGCGCTCTAAAGTTTTTGCTGAATACAGTTCTCGGCTGGCTGCTGTTTTAAAAATCTTTCGCAGCATTGTCGGGTTTGGTTTAACCAGAATGTTGTCGACACCAAGATTGCCACAAACCCTGGTAATATTTTTTAAAGCTGTTGGGGAAATGAAAGTATTATCAAAAGTAACTGTTAACACTTTCAGGTTGTAACGGTTTACAAACACATCAATTGTGTAAGTACTATCCTTTCCACCGCTATAAGCTACAATTACATCATAATCACGCTTCTGCTTCTGAGATTCAATGAGTTTTAAGAATTTATCCTCATATTTTTTCTGTCGCGCCAATGTTGCATCCTTACCTTTGTAACGTTGACAATGATTACAAACACCATCGGCATTAAATGTAATACCAGGAAAAGTTGAAGGTAAAACACACGTGCAACACAAGAACCTCTCAACACCTTTATTTGTCATTTCTTTCTCCAAAATTCCCTTTTTACATCTGGGCGAGAATCACACGAATATCTTCATTTTCATCCAAAACCGGACGAAGCACTTGATAATCATTTTTCTTTTTCATTCGTTTGAGCATTTTTCCTCCCTGGCCAAGACCAACCTCAAAAGCCAGCCAACCCCCTGGCCTCAAATACCTGGGTGCCTCACCTATCAGTTTACGCAAAATTGCAATACCAAATGGTCCACCATCGAAAGCTAAATCAGGTTCATGGTCTGATATTTCACTATGCATATCTGCAACTTTCCCACTTGAGATGTATGGAGGATTGCAGGTAAGTAAATCAACCTTTCCCAAAAACTCTTCGGATTCAAAAGGTGATAGTAAATCCCCTTCCAGTACCTTAATACGTTCCCCAAGATTGAATAAGTTAACATTCTCCTGTGCCAGACGTACCGCATCAACAGAAAGATCTGCAGCAAAAGCTTTAACGTCAGAAACCCTTGAGACAAGAGATACAGGTAAGTTTCCTGCTCCTGTGCAGACGTCAATATAGATAAGATGATCTTTTTCGGACGCCATCTTCTTCAGCAGTTCTAATGCTTCACCTACTAACAGTTCTGTTTCTTTTCTGGGCACAAGAGCATCAGCACTAACCAACAATTCTAATCCCATAAAATGTTGTCTACCGGTAAGATGTGCAAGCGGGACTCCTGACAGTCGCCGATCAATCAATTCGTGTAATACTTTTTTCTGTCCAGATGAAATCTCGGGAAGATCGCCACTTTTCTTTGCTGCTATGACTGAAAGTGACTTCCCGCAGGCTTTCCACCATAAGGCAGATAAAGTGGATTCCGGTGTTTCTTCCTGTTTATCAGGTAGAATATCCAGTCTATGGACTAGATTTTGAATTAATTCATTCCATAACTCACCTTGTGAATTCATCAGTTAATCACATAATTTAACGTAACTTTTTTTTGTCTATCTTGCCATTTTGAGTCTTCGGCATTTCAGCAAGAAACACAATAGATTGTGGTACCATGAAATTTTCCAGATTTACCAGACACATTTTTTTGAGTTGGCGCTCTTTATAGGTCATACCTTCTTCGACAACGATAAAAGCCTTGACCGCCTGCCCAAGAGTTTCATCCACCACGCCAATAACTGCTGCTTCTTTAATACCCGGTATCTCCTGCAGCACCTTTTCAACCTCCAGAGGGCTGACTTTTTCTCCTCTGGTCTTGATAATATCATCAGAACGACCTTCAAAATAGAGAAACCCCTCATCATCCATATGAAACCAGTCATGGGTGCAAAGAATACGCTCTCCAGGTAACAACCCATCTTTCAGCATATGGGCTGTTGTTTCTGGCTGTTTCCAATATCCAGCCATCACATGTGGCCCTCGAACATGTAATATCCCTGGTTCACCGTGTTCCACTGCCTTTCCTTCCGGAGACAGCAGGAACAGCTCAGTTCCGGGAATAGCCTTACCAACAGAGGAAGGTTTTGATTCAATCAGTTCAGGTTCAAGGTAGGAAATTCGCTTACACTCTGTTTGTCCATACATCTTATAAATTAGAGCATTTGGAAAAATCTGCTTTAGATCAGGGATAAGAGAAGCAGTTAAAGCAGCAGCTGTATTTGTGACTCTGGTAACAGACGGAAAAACGATTTTCTTTTTTTTGTTTGTTGCCGCCATCATGGCAAAAATAGTTGGAACACCGGGAAAAACAGTAATCGACTCTTCTAGCATTCGATTATATATCTGTGCCGGAAAGGTAAATGAACGTTCAACAATCAGGGTAGCACCAAGTTTGATTGTCATCAATAATTGATACAATCCATAATCAAAAGCAAGAGGCAGAACCAGCATAATCCTATCAGAAGACGACAGGCGGAGATACTCTATCAGACTCCAGGAAGCAAAAACCATGGCCTGATGGGTCTGCATCACACCTTTTGGGTTTCCTGTACTTCCAGAGGTGTAAAGCAATGCCGCTAAATCATTGGGTATTACCTGGGCAAATTGTTTTGAAGGTGCGTGCTCGGAAATAACCGTATCAAAATGAGCAAAACCTGTGTCATCTTTCGGTGCCACTTTCAGCACACCAGAATAAATAACATGTTCCACGGTTGAAATACTTTGGACAACTGGCACAAAAACAGGAGCAATATGTCCATCAGTCAAAAAAATCCGGGCATCACTATTTTCCAGAAGAAAGTGTAATTTTTCGGATTTAGTCTGGGGATTAATAACAGAAAAGACTCCACCAGCCAAGAGAACGGCATAAACAGAAATAATACATGGCCATGTATTATCCATGTATATTGCAACGCGATCTCCACGCATCAGGCCACGACTTAGTAAGGCTGCTTTCAGGCATAAAACTGCTTCCAGTAACTGCGAATAAGTATACGGCTCACCCTCAACTATTAGAGCGACCTTGTCAGGATAAGAGGAAGCAGAGGCAAGTAACCCTTCACCAAGCAATCTCTGGGGTCTGCCAGTTAAGTTCATCATAAATTATGACCTCACTGCTGCTTCTTCTTTATAAAAGCGGCCAGGTTGTTTACACTGTCAAGATTTTCAGGAACTAGTTCTTCATCCTCTACCTCAATGCCACATTCATCTTCAAGCCACTCAACCAGCTCTAAAACTCCAGTCGAATCAATAATACCCTGATCCAGAAAAGATTCGTCATTTTTTAAATCACTGCTTTCTGCATCGAACAAAAAGTTGTCAAAAATAAATGTTCTTATTTTTGTAATAGTATCTGCCATTTTTTTCTCCTGTAAATTCTTACTTCAATCCTTTGCTATTTTAACATTTTCAAGTTTTTCTGGCTGGTTAACCCGAAAATTTTTTATGTATTTTTCATATAAGATCTGGGTAGACAATATACCCACAAAAGCCATATTTTCACGGAAACCCTGTCGTGATTTTTTTCGGCATTTCTTCATAAGACGATTCACTGCCGCCAGCTTAAACAACCCGGCTTTTTCAATAGCAGCATCTGACAGATAGTGATCAAAATAGTCAGGTTCTTTATCACCAAAAAAGCTTAAGATATCCGGTGCCATATAAGGCTGTTTCTTTCTCTTGACTATATTGCCAGGGAGAATATTTTTCATAGCTGATTTTAAGATATTCTTCTCGGTCAAGACTTTCATTTTATAACGGGATGGAATAGTGCCGGCAAATTCAACAACCCGATGATCAAGAAAAGGAAATCGCCCCTCTACTGAGTGAGCCATGGCCATTCTGTCTCCCTGAGAACAAAGCAGGTAATTAGCCATTAATACTTTGCACTCCAAAAGCTGGGCTCTATTGAAAAAATCAAGCCCTTGCAGGTCCTTTTGCAGGTATTCAAGACCATCCACAGGATCGAGTCTGGCATTTTTCACTTCATCTGTCAAAAAAACATGCGTTCCCGTTGTTGTTTTCCATCGCGGTCTGTGAGCATAAAAAAAATCATTCACATCTGCATCTGTTGCAAAAAACTTGCGCGCATATTCTGCTGATTTTGTGGGGGATAGTGCAAGATAGGGATAAAGTCGTTTTAAAAGTTGAGGACGAATTCCAGAATTCGGTTGTGAGTGGATAAATGCCCTTACCTTAGCTTCTTTAAAAATGTCGTATCCACCCAGGACTTCATCAGCCCCTTCACCTGTTAATACAACTTTATATTGTTTTTTACGAACAAGTCTGGAAAGCAAAAATAAGGGGCTTGGAGCAGTTCTCAGAATCGGCGATTCAGTATGCCATATAACATCTGGAAAACTCTTAGCTATATCACTATAAGAGCATGTAACCTGGTGATGGTCAGTACCAAGATAATTGACCATCTCCTGTTGTTCGCTGGTCTCGTCATACACCTTATCTTTAAAGCTAACAGAAAAAGTTTTGAGTGGATTGTCTGTGTAGTGTTTAATAAGAGATGTAATCGCTGAAGAATCCAGACCACCACTCAAATATGCACCCACAGGTACATCTGCCCGCAAGCGAAGACGGACAGAATCTATCAATAACTCCCGCAATTCTTCAGCATAATTCTCTTCTGTACGGGAACCTGGTTCATCAGGGCAAAAAGGAATTGACCAGTAACACTCTGGCTTTTGTATCCCCGAATTTGTAACTTCCATGAAATGGCCAGGGAGCAGCTGCTTTACGCCTGTAAAAACAGTCTCTTCACCCGCCGGACTCCAGAAAGTGAAGATTTCGCTAAGAATTTGAGGAGCAATTGTTCGCGGAATATCTAAATCTGCATTGAATAAAGATTTAATTTCAGAAGCGAAATAAAAAGAACCATTGTGACTCGTATAAAAAAGAGGCCGGATTCCCATGCGGTCCCTAGCCAGAAAAAGCGATTGTTTCCTTGTATCATAAATGGCAATAGCAAATTGTCCATTCAGGTCGACAAGGCACTGTGTGCCCTTTTCTTCGTAAAGATGAAGGATAACCTCTGTATCTGAGTGGGTGGAAAAAGTATGACCTCTTGCCAGGAGCTCTTCACGTAACTCCGGGTAATTAAATATTTCACCATTAAAAATAATCCAGAGGGTTTTATCTTCATTGGTGATTGGTTGCCAGCCTCCTTCCAAGTCCACAATAGATAACCTGGCATGAGCTAGCCCTGCTCTATCCCCGACAAAAAATCCAAAACCATCGGGGCCCCGATGCTGGACGGGATAAATCATCCGTTCAAGGATTCGCCGATTATTGTTTTGGCGGTTTGTTATTTGATAATAACCTGCTATTCCACACATAAGGGCGAGAAATAAAGTTTTAGATTGAAGTTTATGAAAAGATGTTCAGGAAAATCCTTTGGGATTATCCGATTGCCATCGCCAGGTATCTTCACACATCTCTTCAAGACCACGGGTTGCTTTCCACCCTAATTCTTTTGCTGCAAGAGCTGGATTTGCAAAACATTGTGCAATATCCCCTGCTCTTCTATCAACAATTTTATATGCCACATTTTTATCGGATGCTTTTTCAAATGCCTTCACCATGTCAAGCACACTGTAACCATTACCTGTACCTAAATTATAAATTACAACACCTGGCTTTGATGAGAGTTTATCAAGAGCCGCCAAGTGCCCCAGCGCCAAATCAACCACGTGGATATAATCGCGCACCCCAGTACCATCCGGTGTTGCATAATCATCACCAAAAACCGAAAGTTCTTTAAGTGCACCTACTGCAACCTGCGAAATATAGGGCATCAAATTATTCGGAATACCTGAAGGATCCTCGCCTATGCGTCCACTTTTGTGAGCTCCCACTGGATTAAAATACCGAAGCAAAATCACATTCCATTCAGGATCGGCAACATGAAGGTCAGACAAAATATCCTCTACCATTAATTTGGTTCGGCCATAGGGATTGGTGCATGACAAGGGGAAATCTTCTAATATGGGTACAGTAGCTGGATCACCATAAACAGTGGCAGAAGAGCTGAAAACAATGTTTTTAACATTGTTTTCAGCCATAGTCCGACAAAGATTTAAGGTGCCAGTGATATTATTTTCATAATAGCGCTGTGGCTGTTCGACAGATTCACCAACCGCTTTGAGGCCTGCAAAATGAATCACTGCATCAATATCAGGACAAGAATTAAAAACCTTTTGTACAGCTTCTAAATCCAATAAATCAACTTCATGGAATTCAACCTTTTTTCCTGTCAAATCCTCTACCCTGCGTAACCCTTCCAAGCTTGAATTGGATAAATTATCCAAGACAATCACGCGATTACCTATCTCCAAAAGCTCAAGGCAGGTATGACTTCCAATATATCCTGCGCCACCTGTTACGAGAATATTCATGCCTTAGTATTCCTTTAATTTCAAAAGATTTTTAAATAATTAATGATAATGTAAAAAATATGATGATATAAGAAAATGTCGTTTTATGCCCGAGTCATAGTTAAAATCAGAAGTTCGGGAATTTGCCGTCCTTTGCATTCGGCTATTCGAAAGACCAACGGGAAGATTAAAAAGTAACCATCTGCATTAACAATGCTATATTTCTATCCTATTGTAAGCCAATTTTAAGAGCAATACTTTTTTGATTCTTCAAAAAAAATTAGTATTTATACTCAGTAGATATATCAGCCTCAATTTGTACAAACCGATACAAACTACTATTTACAATAACCAAACGAATTCCTCTAAGATACATCTTTTCAGATCAAACAGAAACCGCCCCAAAAGATTGGTTGTGAAAATAAAATCAACCTGCAATTAAAAAAAATAATTGGGAAATTTTCTTTGGGATCAAGCTTCACACCAGGTAACATGTCGAAATAAATATTTTTCATACTATTATTTACAACTATAGTCTGAAGTTTAGAGTTTCATATAATAATCCATCGTTATGAAGGAGGCGGATGTATTTCCGCTAAATGATTCTCTGACATAGAATCTTAACAGTTTTCCACATCTTTGACACCAATTGGCGATGGGTTTGAATCTTCCTGGTAAGGCAGACTACACTAGGATAACGAACCCATTGCCACCTACCGCAGATAAAAATCCATTCACGGATTTCAGGTAATGCAGCATGAACTTCCAGTGTATATTTGTCACCCACTTTCTAGGTCTGCCACCCCACAATACCTTAACGCCATAATGGGCCTTTAGCATTCAACCAACAGTAACAATCCAGAAACAATGCAATATATTGTGGAAATACCGCAAAAAGATTGCTAAGATAATATGAAACTAACTTAGAATCCACTTTAATCCATTCCGGTGCCTTCAATGAACAAATCAATTACTAGTCTTCTTTTCGTTTGTACATTTTGTATAACACTTCTAAATTCTCCGCTTCAGGCAGAAACAAGCACCCAAGGCTCCGGTATCATCATCGACAATGGTGATCTATTGTATGTTATTATTCCAAGAGAAGTCACTAGTGAATTCAGCCCAACGGAAAGGAACTATTTCAAAGAGAAAGTAGAGGTTGACCGACACGGTTACATCTTCTTGCCAAGCCAGGGAAATATCAAAATATCGGGTTATACCACTGCTCAAATCAGTAAAATGCTCACCGATAATCTCCCCAAATATCTCTCTAAAAGCGATAAAGCTTCCGTAAATCTCATAGAAAAAAGACATTACATCCAAATACTTGGTCATGTAACCACACCTGGCTGGTATAACATACCTGAGTCAGCAAATATCCAGGCGATTCTAAGTCAGGCAGGAGGCGCCCTTGAAGGGGCGGATCTCTCAAAAGTATCAATCTCTCGCCGAAGAAACGGAAAAACAAAAAAAATTGCAGCTAATATCCAGCAATATCTCCTAAAAGGAGAAACAAAGATATTACCTTCTCTCCATGAAAACGATACAGTCTTTATCCCTCTTATGGTCAACCTGGATGCCACCAGTGGAGCGCAATCCTCTCTCAACACACCAAGAATACGAATCTTTGGCGCTGTGAACAGTCCCGGTATCTATCCGGCTCCTGGAGGTATGAATCTTTTGGATCTTTTAATTACTGCACAGGGTGAAGCAGCTGATGCCGACTTGACGAACATTAAAATAATGCGGAAAAATGGTAAAAGGGAGAGCTTTAATATGCAGGCTCTTCTTGATACTAACAAATCCGGGAAAAATAATTCATTTCCACTGGTTAAAGGTGGCGATATTGTTCACATCAGTAGGCGTCCTACAATAATAAATAGCCAGACAGGCCAAATAATGCCACAAACCATAACGATGAGTGGCCCCGGAAGTAATGGGAGAGGTTTACAGCCTTTTATAGCACAAATGACACCACTTCAAGCTATTGCTCAGGCAGGTGGGGTAAACGATTTTGCTGATACGAATGACATAATCATCATTCGACGAGTCGATGGAAAACAAGTTAATCTTCCTTATGATTATGACAAGGCGCTCGAAGGGAAAGAGCCTGATGTTGACTTTCAACTACAGGCTGGTGATATGGTCTATATACCCTAGAGAATCAATGGGGCTTTCGATAAAAGAAACGAAAGCCCTATACAAACATAAAAAATTGTTTTTTTATTCCGTACTTCCGTACAATAGCAACGCAAAATAATTGATTGGCTGGCTAATTATTTGCCAGCTTCTAACAATAATTTATCAACCTGTTTCTGATCAGCAACAGACAGCTTCATGGATTTTGCCGCTTCTAATTCTTTCTTTGCAGCTTCTAAATTCTCCTTTTTCAGATATACTGCGCCAAGATGTACATGCGCAGCACCATAAGTCTTGTTTTTTTCAACTGCCTGTTCAAGGTACTGTTTTGCCATAAGCAATGATCCCTGGTAATAATAAACCCACCCTAAAGCATCCGCTAAATGCGGATTCGCTGGTTCTGTATCATATGCCTTTTGGGCAAGATCCAAGGCTTTTGTAATGTCTTTATCCTGTTCAGCGTAGAGCATGGCAAGATCTGCAGCTGAAGCACTGTTAAAACCTTCAGAATCTAAAATATCTTCAAAAAGTACTATAGCTTGAGTGGCATTGCCCTTTTCTTTTTCAGAAACGGCCATCTGATACCTCTCTTTTAACTGTTCTATTGCAGCAATAGCCTCATTGACCTTAACTAAATCCTTTTCACTGATACCTTTTTTAATTGCATTTTGTAACAATTCCTCTGCTTCCTGCATTCTTTTTTGGCCAAAACGAAGCATTCCCATGTGGTATAAAATTATTGGGTTGTCAGGTTTAGCATCTACAGCAACCTGTAAATAAGGGTCTGCCTGGGAATATACCCCCTTCATAACATAAATCCAACCAAGAGTGTCTGCAGCGTCAGGATTTTCGGGAAGTTCCCTCACAACTCCATTTGCAAGCTCCAGAGCTCGATCCAGATCCCCGTTCTCTTCACTGTACAAAAAGGCAAGATTATTCATGGCAGGCAGGAAATCGCTTTTTTGATCCAACACTTTTTCATAGCTTTCAAGAGCCTTCTTATTCTGGCCACGGCTGAGATAAAGGTCTCCAAGCTTCATTCGAACACCAATATTAGCGGGAGCTAATTGCAATGCTTTCTGATAATATTCAACCGCTTTTTCATCCCTTTTATCTCTCCTATACAGTTCTGCAAGCATTATAACAGGACCAATATCTTTACCTTTCTCAGCTTCAGGTAACAGAATATTCTCAGCGAGATCCAAATACCCCTGTGTAAGATAAATTTTTGCTTTAACCAATACTGCTGCGCCATTATCAGGATTCTTAACTAAAAAAGCATCTGCCCGTTCCATGGCTTTTTCATACTGCTTTTGGAGCATAAACACACCAACAACCTTGTTTAATACTTGAACACTTTCAGGTTTTTCTTTCTGGAGTTCTTCGTATAATGGTAATGCTTTATTAAATTGTTTTATTGAGTAATAGACTTCCGCCAACCTGAAGACATGACTTGAATTATCAGGTTGTTGCTCTACCAACAACTTCGCGTCTTCAAGGGCAACATCTGGCTTATTCATTTTAAGCAAGACTGCAATCCGTAAAACTCTAACCTTTACACTATCAGCCTGTTTTCCCGTGATTTTATCTAACTGATTCGTATCCCCCTGACTGGCAATAATTTTATCCAACTCATCAAGACTTTGCTGCAAATCTCCTTTTCTAGCATAGAGTTCTGCCAATGCCATACGGGCCTTAAGGAGATTCGGGTTTTTCTTTAATGCTTCGCTTATCTCAGTAATAGAAATCTGTTCAGATTCATTCATAAAAGTCATTCCATACAAAAACTGATTTTCTGCAGCATTGGGAGCCAGTTCTTTTGCCTTGGAAAACTGTTTTCTGGCCTCAGCAACATCTTCATCCTGCATCAGCATCAAACCTTTCAAAAAATGACCACGGGCATCGCTGGAATCATCTTTCAACAGGCTATCAACAGAAGTTCTGGCCTGATCAAATTCACCCTGAGCCATAAAAAGCTCTACAATTTTAGATTTCAACTTTTTCTTACTGGAGTCTTCAGCAATAACAGTTTCAAGAATCGCTTGGGCTTCTTTATATTGTTTTAAATAGGTATAATAATCGGCCAGGATCATTTGATTAACGGAACGACTCTCGTCAGTTGAAGCATCAACACTCTTCTTAAAATACACCAAGGCTTCATCGGAGTTCCCCTGACGATGGGAAATCATTGCATGCATTCGATAAAGACGCGAATCCTTAATTCCTTTCTTATCAGCTTCAACGATTATGTTCTTTGCATTTTCAGGTTGGTTCTTCTTCAAAGACAATTGCGCTAAGGAAAGATAGGGAAGCGGGTTTTGGGGAAATTTTTCTTGAGCAGCCTCAAGAGATAACACAGCAAGGTCATATCGCTCGAGTTTTTCGTACAACTGAGCTAAAGCCATCTGCACCACAACATCATCTGATTTTTTTGTGGCTAAATTTTCCATAATGGAGCGCCCTTCTTCAACATCTCCGTTCACAAGCAATATTTTTGCAAGATTCATTTCCAGGGTTGTATTCTCAGGATAAATCGCCTGCCCCTTTCTTAAAATCTCAACAGCAGAATCCACCTGTTTTGTATACGCTAGTGCATTTCCCAATAACAAATAAATATCTTCATCATTCCCATTTCTATCAAGATATTCTTCACATACCTTGACTGCCTGCTCCAATGCACGATTTTCAACAAGAAGAAAAGCCAATTCTTTTCTTGCATCTTTTAATTTAGGGTTCTGTTGAAGGGCCTGACTCAATTCTGCATAAGCAAGTCTTCCATCACCATTTTTTCGATATACTTCTCCAAGTTTATAATGGGCAATAGCCATTTCAGGATCTTGTTGCAGTGCCTTTTTGAACCAAATTATAGCTTCATCAGATTTGTCTGCTATCATGGCATCAATACCCTGCTGGAACAATTGTTCAGGATCTTCTCCGGAACAGTTTACTATCCCAGTGAGTACGGCTACCAAACTTATAGCTAACAGAAACCGAACTAAATTATTGTTTTTGAAATTCATCATGACAAATCCTTTTCTAGATTATCCAATATTATTTTGTGCACAGTAAAGATTCAAATACCATCTTTATTCAAATTATTACATAATTTTACATAATTATTCCCAAAAAGCAACGTACAACTGTGAGATGTTCTTATAATCAAGTTAAAGAATATTCCGGTATATTGCTGAACTCTTTAGTATTTGTATATCGTGAAAATATTGCTTTACAAAAAGGGTTAAATTTTAGATAGTAAGGGCTATACATTTACTCTACTTTTCCTTTTTAAAAATGCCATATCTCTTTAACAAATACTATCCTCTTAGAAATTTGACGTTCTGTGCTGGAGAAGGTTTAC
>Ga0256844_10000265_pt1 | contig 20327 bp, 19 predicted proteins | sample MusselsmetaG_FD_189100 | JGI IMG/M metagenome (GOLD analysis project Ga0256844, IMG submission 189100) | Mussel associated microbial communities from hydrothermal vent at the East Pacific Rise, Pacific Ocean - Mussels | ecosystem: Host-associated > Mollusca > Shell > Unclassified ... | reverse complement strand
TATAGTTAGGTATCTTCTCTACCCCTTCGAGGGCATTGTATCTTCTCATCCCTGCATAAAACGCATGCATTTCTCTATCTTGTTCTGTCTCTTCCATCATTTCATGCACAACACCAAAAGGGTCATGTAAATCAGAGATTAAAAATGTTATTTTATCCCCAGGTTTACGGTCGGCTCCATACTTTTTAAGTATATCAAAGAGCACTTGGTCTTCTGGGCTGAGTGTCTCTCTTGGTTTATCTTGAAAGTACTTTTCTAGTAGTTCAAAGTAATATACATCTTCGAGCATGTCATACATTTGCCTTCCTCTTATACGTACTGTCTCTTCAGCCTCAGTGAGTGTATTGTGGTCAAGACCACGTGTGGCATTAAATTCTGACATCAAAAAGAAAACCTTTTGTTCTTTTTCGTTTAAATCTTCTTTGTTTCTACCTTCAAAATACTTCTCTAAAATTTTAAATTTTTTTAAGTAAATGATTGAATTAATTTTCATCAATTTCGCAATGGGCTCTCTAAAGATATCGTCTTTTATGTCATAAAGGTCACTTTTTAGATAAAAATAGTTGGCAATGATATCTCTAATCTCTTGTTCTGAGGCTTCATAGTTTTGGATGATAAATTTTTTCTCTTCTCTTGAGAGTCTGGGTTGCATAAGATATTTTTTAAGCTGTGTGAACATTCCTGCTTGTTTCTCTTTTTTCTTCACCACATATTTGATATTTGCTTTATCTAATTTATCACTCATTTTTCTTTTTCCTAGCATCATATATAAAACTTTTTTTAATTAATTATAACATAAGTCTATTATGGCATTTTGCTATACTTACTTCTACAGAGTGGCAGAGTCTTATAGTACGGTAGAGCCATAAAGTTCTTCATCACTTCTACACTAGTGTCTGTTTCCATGACATCATCTACGTACGCATCGACATCTTTACCCCAGAGGTATCATAATTGAGAAAAGAGGGCATATAATGCTAGCAAAACCGCACCCATATGCTACTTCGCTTTAATACAACGTACAGGTAAGCCCCAAGAGAATTGAAAATCACTTAATCTGTTTTTACGATTTGTAAGATATAGACCTTTCCCACCCACTATACCTTTACCATTATTACTTCGATACTCATATGATGGATATCTAGCCACTTCTCCTGCCTCTTCAACATCTGCTTTTCCTCTCTCTCTATGATTTCTACGACCTGGTGCTGGCAACTTTAAAAATGAATTTACCATTCCATCTAATATCGTCGAGCCATTACCCTTAGTAATATCTCTTACATTATCGAGTTCATTTTGTGTAGGTACTCTAAAGCCTCTAGGACAGATGCTAGAACCATCTGTTTTACTCCAAGTTGCACTTCTTATATCTGCATATTTCTTGTTAGCCTCATCTGTATCTGGATAGGCTATCCAGTCATCGTTATAGGTAACAAACTTATAGCCTGGATCTTGAAAGTCTGTGGCTTTGGCTTGAGTCACCTCACTATAGGGGTCTTGGTGTCCATCGTAACCTCTTCCCCACTGGTAGTAGTCTCCATAACAGCGTGTGTCGTTGTACGCAGTACAGACACGCTCTGCCCCTAGGTTTCTGTCTAGCCAGACTCTCCCTGTTTTAGGAGAGACCACTGTACCATAACGTGTTCCATTGTGTATCATAGAGTTTTGTGTCGGCTTGGCTGGTTCGTTGGTGCCTCCATCGCTACCATCATCACTGGCACTGCTGCCATCTGAGGTACTCCCACATGCACTTAAACTCAGTACTGTCGCAGCAACTAAAAACCATTTATTATATTTGTTTTGTATCATTCTTTTTTCCTTTTTATTGTAAGTCTATCATCATTTCAAGAAGTATACTCTAACATAGTAAAATAGATACTTCCTTTCTCTTTAGTCTATCTCCATTCCTCTATCATTCCCATGATCTTGCGAGGTATTGATATTTTCATGGAGCCATGCATCAAATGCGGGAGAGACAGTAGACTGCTCCTCAGAATGGTTAAATACTTTTGCATCTGTAGGTTCACTATGTTGTTTAGTTATTGTAGAGTCAGCAAGAAATTGTTCATCTTTTTCTATCTTCTCTATAGTATTTTGTAGTGCTATGTCAGGGTTACGTTCTTCTATGAGTTCTATGCCTAAAGCTTCTTTGGTTTTACTGTCCCAATTCTCTATTGTAATACTTTTCCTGTCTCCCTCTTTTCGAGCGATGGTTAAAGTATTGCCTTCTTGTAGGTAGATAAACATTTTATCTTCATAGAGTCCTGGAGCAATATTGTATTTGATTCCTGAAAGCAATGTTGCATCAAAATAAATTTTACCACTCTTATCTATATCATTAATGACATCACCGTTACCTACTTTATAGGTATCATATCCACTACCCCCTTCTAACCTGTCTTTCCCTTTTCCGCCTATAAGTGTATCATCCCCCTTACCAGTCTCTACGTGACTGTTACCTTCCCCTCTTACAGTAACTACATCATTACCCTCTAGTCCATATACGTGTTGGGTAGTCAATGTATGTGTTTGTACATTTATCTCTCCACCTTGCTCTTTTCCTAATATGACAGGGTTCCATCTTGAGTCATCTACTGTATTATTTTTATTATCTAAATGTACTCTATGAAAATGTGGATCATAGATTGGCGTCAGAGGAATCTCACTACCATGAATTTTTTCTTCTAGGAGTTGTGCGATATCGTCTATTGCTCTAGGACTATATTGACCTTCTAGCATCTTCTCTGCTTCTTGTTGGTTTCCCAATACTTTAATCGTATCTATATTTGACATAAGTAATATGGACTTTTCCACACGAGAAAGGTTTAAAAGTTGTGTTTCTGCCTGCTGAGGAACATTGTTAAACTTTACTCTTTCGGTGCTCTTACCAAACATACCTAAAACCTCTTTTTGTTCATGGTAAGCTATATTGTCTGTTTTACTTTCATTCACCCAATGTTTACCATATTCATCAGATGAAGAAGTATGCACATAAGAGTCATCAATATGTTGGGGTATTTGATAGTTACTAAACTCTACTTCTGTCCCATCTTTGAGCGTTGTTTTATCTTTTTCCAATATATTCAATGCAGGCAATTCAATCCCTGAGGCAGTCATCTTCTCATACATTTTATTGAGGGCTACATTACTCAGTCCAAATTTAACATCTCTTTCTACTGTTTCTTCAGAAAAGATAAGAACACTATTGGACTCTTCTAGTAAATTACCACCATCTATAATCCGATGATTTAACCCATGACCTCTTTGCTCTGCTTCACTTTGAAGTAAAGCAACTTTCTCTTGCACCTCTGATTTAGATACAACCGTATATTTTTTACTACCTTCTACTAAGAGTTTTTCTATACCATCATGTACACCATACCCTCCACCGATATCGGCATGGACTCCTTTTAATACCATTTCAAAAACATTCCTTGCACCATCATTGGGTGTCACCTGTGTAAGTTTAAAGTTAGCTCTATGTTCATCTTGTGACACTATATGTACTATTTGTTCAGCAGAATCCTTATGAAGATTTAAATTATAATTAGGCTCAACCCCATTAGCTAACCCTATAGCTGATACCGTATCAAACAGCCCCACAAACCCTACCATGCTTTTACCATCGAGTGTTGTGTATTTTTTATTGATCTCACTTATAAAATCTCTGGCTTCAGCAGACCCTCTACTAAAGCCATATACATCTATGACTATCTTTTGGTCTGGATTTTCTTTGAGAATATCTTTTATCTCATTTTCAACACGTTCCATCATTCTTTCAACATGCATTTTACAACCATCACCAATAGCTAACCCCAATGTACCATATTCATCTTTTCTGTCTTTGCCATTAACTACCGCTTGCATCTGCTCTTGACTAAAAGTTTTTCCTCTATAATCTTCGGTACCAACCCCTTCTTCATATAGAGGGATATACCCTTTTTCTTCATACAGTGTTCTAATTTTTGCTACATTGGTTTGGCTTCCATCGTGCATTGCTTCATCGACCCAATGGTTATTGCCCGTACCATCAAAAAATGCCCCTATTCTAACAACTTTTTCTTCTGCCATCTTTTCTCCTTTACTTCAATAATCGTTTCATAAATGCATGACCCCTGTCATACTCTTGGAAAGGGTAAGAAACTTCATCTAACTCTTTACCTCGGAAGTACCCTTTACTGTCATAGGCATCTTTACCTTTATACTTCAGTAACAGGGCACTAGAAGCCTTATCGTCTGCATATATATCTATGTGTAAGGTGGTACTTTGTATCTCATCTACACCAAACCTTGGATGGGTAGCTGCATACCGTGTAGCATGATGAATCAAAGTGCTAGGTTCTTTACCATCCCCTATTTTCATAACACAGTGAAAACGCGTACTTGATTTATTGCTCTTTCGCTCTTCATAAAATCTTGTACGACAAAGAAAGGTAGTCTCTTTGGCGATTTGAAAATACTTTTTATCGGTATAAAACCTTGGTGGAGTTTCCCAATCTTGATCTCCAGCATAATGCTTCCCTGGACCAATATCTCCTCCCTTATCTTTCATATAAGTCGGATTAGAAGTATTTCTATCAGTTAAAATAGGGTAAATAGAAGAGACATACTTTTCATCTTTTCTAGAGATGACCAGTTCTAACTTTTGAAACTTGTAAACACACTTTCCATTACTTTGTTTTGTCTTTTGGCTAAGGGAAATAGGAAATTTGATACTGTAGTTACCATCTTCTGCCCAAGCCCACCTACTGGTAAAGCTAGGACGTCTTCTGCCTGTTTGTATATGTTTTTGGGAGCAGGCATCTATGTTGGTACTCATATATGAAGCTTCAAAGTATGCATCCAGACGCTTATCTTTTACACCTTCAAGTGTATAGGTAGTCTGGTTCGCTTCTACAGGTTCCATAAAGTTCTCTTTATGTTTAGCACTATAAATAGCCACATAATAATACAAAAGCCCCAAACCTAAAAGTACTGCAAGTAACCACTTCTTCATTCTTTTCCCTCTTTGAAATATGTTTATTTTAACATAAAATAAACATTACACTATTACTTCATCTTTTTGCACTGTTGATTTTGTCCAAAATCTGCTATGCTCTATAGTTTTTCAATAACATTGGTTAGTATAATTTATCGTTTCCGTAATTGTATATCATTTTTGAATTCGTTAACATATTAAATTTTTTATCAAGCAATTATCAGAAATTTTCAGACTTTAACACTTACTCATATAGTAATTTGTTATACTAATAAAAATAATACAAAAAGGAAAGCCATGAAAAAACAAATACTCACTCTTCTACTCATACTTACTTCCCAAAGTTCTGCCTATAATTCTAGTGATATCGTCTCTAAGTGTAAATATGCTTCAAATTGGGATGGTAAAATATGTCTCCAAGCTATCTATGCTGTAGCACATGACAAAAGCAGACCAGTGAATTATAGATACTATGATGCCTATAGGCTAGCAGATAAGTTCTGCAGAAGAAGAAACTACTATCCAGAAGGGAAAAAAGCCTGTCAACTTGCTAAATATTATGGGGCTAAAGATGAGCGTATTAGGAGGAGGTAAGCACCCCCTCATAAAATTGTAGATATGAATTCTGTAAAAAAACATCAAAAGCCTTTTACTTCTTTTTAATACAGCGTATAGAGAGACCTCTGTTAGATTCAATACGCGCTTCTATCATATGACCATCAACATAAGCAAATTCAGTGGCCTTATCCTTATTTGACCAAAAAGCAAATCTTGAATCATTATTTCGTATCTCTCCTGCTACATCTCTTATCTCATCAATAATTCTAATTCCTGCTGCTGGAATTTTAAAGAAATGATCAGTAAAGGCCTGTTCTACATAGGCAACACGTATATACTTAAATTCCTCTTTTAATTCTGTCAAGTCTGGTACATAAAACCCTATAGGACAAACAGAAGAGCCATCAGTTCTTTTCCACTTTGCGCTTAGCAGCGCTCTTCTTCTATTCAATTCATCACGTGCTATATCATTACCAGCCTTTCCTGTAAACCATGCTGAACCAACTGCAAACCTATGCCCGGCATCATCTAAGTCTGTTACAGCCTCTTTGGTAGTATCACTATGTCGGTCTTGGTGCCCATCATAGTCTCTTCCCCATTGGTAGAGGTCTCCATAACAAGCAGTATCATTGTAAGCGGTACAAACTCTTTCTGCCCCTAGATTTCTGTCTAGCCACACTCTACCCGTAAAAGGAGAAACCACTGTCCCATAAAGTGTACCATTATGGATAATGGAGTTTTGTGTAGGCTTGGCTGGTTCATTAGTGCCACCATCACTACCACCATCTGTTGTACCACCTCCACTACTTCCACATGCTGTGAGTGTCAGTACTGTAGCAGATACTAAAATCCATTTATTATATTTGTTTTTTATCATTCTTTTTTCCTTATATTGCTTTTTTATTCTTGTTGTATCTCTATATTATTATCTATATTCCCATCAAACTGCTCCAAATAGTTGTTAATACTTTCTGGAAGTATACTGTTTGGTACTTCATTGGTGTTATTTACTTCATTTACTTTCTCTTCTGAAAGTTCTATGTCTAATGCTTTTTGTGTTTGCGCATCCCAGTTTTCTACTGTTACACTTTTGCTAGCATCTTCCTTTTGGGAGATGACCAATGTACCATTGGTCTTTGTATAGCTAAACATGTCATCTTCATAGACACCTTCGGAGACTTTATGTTTTACACCAGAGAGCAATGTAGCATCAAAATAGATTTTTCCTGTATTGTCAGAATCGTTTATGGTATCACCTTCTCCTGCCATATAGATGTCGTCTCCACTGCCTCCATAGAGTTTGTCTTTTCCTTCACCACCAGAAAGGACATCATCCCCTGCATACCCACGTAGTGTGTCATTCCCTTTCTCTCCAAAGATTAAATCATTTTTTGAACCACCTTTTAAGTTTGTATCATTAATCTTTGTTTGTCCTCTGTTGGCACTGTTATCATTAATCGAGTCATTACCCACTATCAGTTTACCATCGATAGTGACATCTTTCCCAAACTCTTTAATAAGATAATCTTTAGCCGCTTGTATCTGATGTGTAATACCATTATCCCCAGCATATGGGTTGGCAGAAGAAGAGCTTGTAGTCACAGGAAAAGCACTCTCCTCCGTTGCTATTTTAGTGGCATGAAATCTTGCCATACGAATAATATCTTTCATACCTTCAGCACTTGGCGTTTCATCATATAGACCAAACATATCTGATTGGGATACTCTTCTGTTTGCTATACCTTTTCCAGAGTTTTTTCTACTTTCCCCAGAATTTGAGTCATACCGAATTTGAAACCATACTTCTGCACGGTTCTCATGACTCATCGCGTGTTTAAACCCTGGACCAAATAATGCACTTCCTGCATTGTATGCCATATCTACTAAGGTTACAAGCTCTTTTGAATCTTTTAATGCATTGTATTGCGTATCGCCTATGGCATCTCTTACTATATTGGTATAGTGTCCTGCTAACGTATTATCAAGTACTTTTTGTCCTGTTGCCTCATTTTCTAAATCTAATGATAATTTATCTACTAAGCCCTTAATTGTTTTATCACTAGGTGATGAAGCTTTCATCTCAGTCTCAATCTTATCAAATAACTTATAGTCTGCTTTACTTATGGCTATATTGGCATCAGTGATATTATCAAAAGCACTATCTACTTTTCTACCACTCCCTTTATCATAAAGTGCCAGTCCATAGCCTATTGTAGGAGTATCTCTGTCATGGTAATACACTTTTGCATCAAACCCTTCCTTTTCCATGATTTTATTTCTTAAGACAGTATCATAATCCTTTATTGTATGTGGTTCTAATGGCATTGATTATCCTTGTTAATTTATTTCTTTGTTAGATTTATATCTAAAGTAGTTATTTGCTCATATTGATACTCACAGATTTTCACACTTTTATGATCATAATGCAACATAATACTAGGGGGATTATTTATATCTTGTAGATAACCATCTATATAATATGTTTTATTATTCTCTTCTATCCATGACTCTATATGCATTATAAGTGTATCAAAACGAAGTGTTTTATTATCATCTATTACCGCGTACTGACGGTCTCTCTCATCATATATATATTCTAACTGTTGCACATACTCTTTCTTACCATCATTATTATAATCTAAATAACCAATACCCCTAATTCTATTATCTCCACAATGACGAAATATATATTTAGTACAAAGGTCTTTTTTGGGAAGTTTTGATGGTAGAGAAAAAGGTATTGTTTTACCTTCTTTAAATCGGTTTAACAAAGCGTCACATTTAGAAGGGTCATAAGCATCATCATGTGAAAAAAGTTTTAAAGTTTTTTCATTTTTATACTTACATATCGGCTTCTCAACATTTTGGCTATTTATAGAAGTAATATATGTTGGAAACTTTTGATGGATATCTGCATAATGTACGATATAGTAATATTCATGATATGAAAGTATTTGCATACTTCGATTCAATCTAACATTTTCATACCCTTCTATGCGTACATGCTTATCATTTTTATCATATATTGATAATAATAAGGTTTCTATAGGCTGTGCTACAACTTCTAAAAGTACTTTCTCAACTGTACCATCATTATTGATATCATAACTAGTACTTTTTCCTTCTTTTAATGGTAACAACATTTGTTCTCGCATTTCAGGATTTAAAAAATCTTGACATACCTTATTCTCATTATTCACATCTTTTCCAGATAAACTAACCATTAACAATATAATGACATAAATACTTTTTTTCATTTACACTACCTTCATAATTTATACTAAATAGATATTTTACTCTATATTATTCATATCATTGATATTCTCATTATTCATACCACCAAACTGCTCCAAATAGTTGTTAATACTTTCTGGAAGTATACTGTTTGGTACTTCATTGGTGTTATCTACTTCATTTACTTTCTCTTCTGAAAGTTCTATGTCTAATGCTTTTTGTGTTTGCGCATCCCAGTTTTCTACTGTTACACTTTTGCTAGCATCTTCCTTTTGTGAGATGACCAATGTACCATTGGTTTTTGTATAGCTAAACATTTCATCTTCATAGACTCCTTCGGAGACTTTATGTTTTACACCAGAGAGCAATGTAGCATCAAAATAGATTTTTCCTGTATTGTCAGAGTCGTTGATAGTATCTGAAGCATGTGATACATAAGTATCGTCTCCTTGACCACCCTTAAGTGTTTTGGCAATACCATTATCAAGACTGATGATTAAGTCATTTTGATTTGAAGCATTTGAAACATCTTTACCTGCTAAAATGATATTATCCATACCTTTTTCTGTCACTGCTGCTGTACTAAAATTTGTTATGGTGGTATTGATATCCTTTGTATAGTCTTTATCATTTTCTAAAGTAATATTGTCATGTTCATTTATATATGTCGTAATTTTCTCTTTTCTATAACTAAGTAACTCTCCATAGAGTGTATTAAAATCATCTTTACCATTGGCTGCAATGAGTGAATCAACATTATAGTCATCAAATATTTCCATATAGGTACTAAAGGCTACATGGTTACCATCTGCAAAAGCTGTATTGTCTGGGTCTAAAGATATAGTTGTATTCACTAGTTCACCATTTACAAAAGCTTTATCATACATCGCTTCAAGTGCTTTGGCTACTCCTCCTTGTCCTATGAGGTGTGCCGCTCCAGAGATAGAAGCTTTATTCACTGTAAAAGTATTGGAAAAAGTTTCTCCATTTTTTGTCCAGTTTACTGTAAAAGTTTCATCCATTAGGGCATTAAAATGCTCTCTTGGTATCAAAGATGTTAAAGATTTTACATAGGTATATTTACTTGAAAAAGTACTTGTTGCATCGGGTTCACCACTAAACTCCATTATGCCTGCTAATTCTTGTGCAATAGGGTTTTTTTGCAAATCACTCATGGTCGATATATCCAAGATATCGCCATAGTTATTAAAAAAATCTAAATCACCATTAACTACTGGATTACCTTGTTGGTAGATGCCATAAAATCCTACACCATTATTTATATTGTATGTATCATTTCCTTCCACTCTACCTACAGCATCTAAAAATGCTAACCAGTCACTACTCACAAGTCCCTCTAGCTTCTCATTGGCATTTGTACGAAAATCTTTATTTTTTTGTATTTTAATATCTGACATTTATTTACCTTTTTGTTGGGTCAATGTTGTTAAGTTACATACTTGATTGTGCATTTTATAGTATATGTTTGTTCCATCAGTATAATAATACTCATCCCCATCCTCTAAATACCTACCCTCTGTATCTAATTCGTGTAATAAACAATGTCTATTTTCAGGGGGGAAAACAATATCAATAATACGTTTTTCCATACTATAATTTTTTTTGCTTTCATAATAAGTACCATTAACACTATAAATCAAATGTGGGTATGTTTTATGGTATATAAAATCTTCATGTTCATCATGGTTGACATCAAAAGAAAATGCACCATGCTGTAAATGATCTTTTCTAAAATTTTTAACGTTTTGTGAGATAATAGCCAAAGTGTTATCATACGTTGCATCTAAACGTTTATGCTCTATTAAGAGTGCAATATCTTTTTTTGGTGCTTCAATACAAACATTTGATTGATGTTCTGCTAAAGTAGTATGCCCAGATAAAATATTTTTGATATCTATCTTTGTATTGTTATACTCATAACTATGCACTCTGCTAGGTTTCATATCTGCTATTATTTGCCTCCACTCTTTTGTACCAGTATCAGATTTAAACCGATAGATACCATCAATACTACCATTTTTCAGTACTCTTACAAAAACTCTTGATAGTGTTTCTTTTTTCCCTTTTTTTATAAACTCTATTTGAAGCAACCCTCTTTGTTCTTTTCCTTCTCCTTCTAACCAAAGTACTTTTAAAAATCTGTCACAAAGTGGATATTTATTTTTTAGATTTTCAGCTACATCGCCTTGAATAAAACTACTATTTTCAGTAACTGTTTTTTTCAATTCTTGTTTTATGTCTGCAAATAAACTTGTACTTATAAGTAATACTTGTAGTATACTTCTATATACTATTTTCTTCATTTTATACTGCCTTCTATATAATTCATGCTGAATAACTATTTTAACCTATATCCATTTCTTGATTTTGTCTATTTGTATTTTCATTAGTACTCGTATCAAACTGATGCAAATAATTATTGACACTTTCGGGAAGAATAGAAGCTGGAGCTTTTTCATCCTTTTTCTCAATATCTTCATCGATGACTGTACTAAGTGCATTGGCAAATGTAACCATTTTACTTTCTGCTTTCTCTTCTTCGTTACTATTAGATGTATTAAAAACACTCACCTTTTCTGTCACTTGAGTATTTGTCTTTGGTGCATCATGACTATCATCTATCCCTAAGAAATCACTTAATATTGTTTTAATTGTAAGCACACTTTCATTCACGGCTTTAGTCACACCTTGGTAGGCTCTATTAAATACGCTATCGTTTTCAGTCACTTGATTTTGATTATAGGAAAAAAGGTCATCCATAATATCTTCAAAGATAGTACTAAAAACTTGTTGTTCCTTCGCTTCTTCTTTACTTTGTCCATGAAATATATTTTTATGTTGTTCTGCTTTACTCTCTTTATGTTGTATATATTGTTCAGCCAATGCCTTAATATTTTCACGTACTTTTATACTTAAGTGCTTAGCTTCTTGAAACCTTAACGCCACCTCGGAAAGAAAAAACTCTTCAAAATCATCTGAATCCATATCATGATGCACATTCAACATATGCTCTCTATATTGTCTTAATTTTTCTCTAAAAATAAACATTTTCTGCGCATCTAACATTGCTAGTCCTTAGGCTTCTATATTTAATCATCAATAAACTCTATCAATTATACACTTAATATATAATTAATCATATTTTATGTAATACCAAGAACAATGACTAGAATCTGCTATTTATAAAGTCTATAGAAGGTTGGTTATTCTGATCCCTATAAATAAGGTCAGTCTTTTTTCTTTTATTATTTAAATCATTGCTACATGTATATATAACATTTTTGATTGGGTTTTTGTGTTCAATCACACTTGTGTAACAAGAGAAAAAAGAAGCACGTATGGTATTATCTATTCTCTTAGAATATGTATCATTTAAATAAGGGTTTTCAACAAAATTAGATACCATAATACCATGAGGCTTTAACTTTTTTCCAACGCCTTTAAAAAATTCGATGGTTGTAAGATTTTCAGGAACAGAGAATGTTGCAAAATATGCATCTACTACGATAAAATCAAAATACCCTTTATATCTACGTAAAAAAACTCTTGCATCTATCCCTTCAAACTTCCCATTAATAGGTTCTTTTAAAAAATACTTCTCTGCTATGTCTTTAATTTTATTATCAATATCAACATATAATATTTTCCCTTTGAGTTTCTTATCTGCATTCAATGTAAATCCTCCTGCACCAATAACTAATATTTTTGCATCCTTGGAATAACTAGGATGACTTCTAATAATATCTCTTATTCTTTCTATATATTTATACGGTTTTCGATCTTTATTTCTCAACTGAGAAGAGAAAGACCGATTAATAAGAAGGTGTGTTGCATTTTTCTCTTTTACTACTTCGTAGTTTGAATAGATACTCTCAGAAACATGCATTAAACTACTATATTTAATATTTATAATAAGTATAATAGGAAAAATGATAAAAATATAAAAAAGTGTTTTCTTTTTATTTTCTGAGATAGATAGAGAAAGCATAAAAAGGATAAAAACTGTTATAGTCACTGCCCAGGAAATACCAAAATAATACATCACTACAACTGTAGTAATAACACCTCCAAACATATTACCAATAGTAGAAAAAGAGAGTGCGTTTCCAGCTTTTCGACTTGATTCTTTATCTTCCATGGAATTTACTAAAATAGGTATAGTTTGAGCCACATAGTATACTATTGGGGACATCACAACAAGTAAATATACAATAAGTACAAATATCGGATTTGTTTTCTCAGTATACATGTAGACTACTGTTAAAAACATATATGAACCTAATATACCAAGTAGCGTTGCTGCTTTAAATAAGTTACGGGAAAGAACTTCTGTATGTTTTTTATCAATTTTACCACCCTTTTTATAACCTACTGCTAATGCACCTAAAAATATAGAAATAACAAAACTTGTAACTACTACCGAAGAACCTACAAAAGGGGTGACTTGACGTAAAACTATAAACTGTATAGCAATAGCAGCAAATCCTTCAAAAAATAAGAATAGTATTGCTGACTTTTGATTTAACACTTTAACCTCCAAGGTTTATAAAAATAAATTTATGTATCTACAATACTCTTTCATCGTAGTATTAGGTTAATAACTAAAATACAACCTTTAAGAAACCTCTGTAAATGGTGCTATCCTATCACCCTGTTTAATATTTTTAGCTTGTGCCAACTGATGTCCTATGCCATCTGGTGCAGTAATCTGTAGAGGTGGTGTTTTGAAGACTATTTCTTCCAATATATACTGGATAGGACGTGTACCTATATTGCCCGTTAGTAAATCACGCATCTCTACCTCTTGCTTAAATAGTTTTTCTGTTAACTCTTCTGCGTAGGACTGCAGTACTTCTTTGACCAATGACTTAATCTCTGGAGGTGTGTATATAAAGTACTGAGCATCAGTGATTTTATCTTTTCCGATGAGTCCTTCAATGACTTGAATCATTCTCTTAACATCCATTTGTTCATTGGTCACAATATTGGAGATAAGAACATCAATATCAATATTTTCTTTGGCTAGGGCATCAAAAATATACTGTAGTTTTTCAGATTCTAACTTTTCCCCTTTTTGATACTCTTCATGCTTAATGATAATAGCTTTCTTAATATTTTTTCTCTCTTTATCGAGATACATAGTCATAATTGCAGGTGCCGAAGACTCTACCTTTGGATAATTGAGAAAATAGAGTCTATCAAAACGTCCACGTCTGACAAATTCTGGTTTATTTTTTAAGAGATTTTCTACACGGTTTGCGGTGGCCACAAAGGTTAAGTTATTGCCTTTCCCTTCGTAAATCATGGCAAGCCAAGTGAGCATCTTACCAAAAATTTGATCAGAAAGTAGATTTGTACTTGATCCATCAAGTTGAAACATTTTTTCTATTTCATCAATGAGTAAAACATATTTTTCATCTTGCTCTAAAAGGAACACAAAGACATCATCAATGGATTTTGTAGGATTAGGAAGAGACATAAAATGTGCCAAGTCGAGCATTACAAAGTGCCTGCCTGTGGAACCAGCAAAACACTCCGCAAAATAAGACTTACCTGCCCCTGCCACACCAAATAAAAAGAGTCCGGTAATGTTCATAAGACCCATTTTTTCAAGATTAAGCATTTTATTTATATCTTCATGTAAGACTTCAGCACCTGCCATATCATCAAAAGTAACTGCAGGTTTTGCAATACGAAGTCCCAGTTTTTCTGAAAGTACTGTTGCCTTGTCAATCTCTAATAATTTATGTTCAGATGTAAAAGGAAAATCAGGTGCTTTGATATCTATAATGGTAAAAATATTATAGGCTCTGCCTACCACATATTTGGGTTCACGATAATCCACCACTATTTTAGGTGTACTTAAAACGATATTTTTATCTATTTCTTCTTTAGTAGGGACTAAAAGTGTATTCTCTTTTGTTAACTCAGGAAGAAGAAGCTCCAACTCTTTAACTCTACTATTTAGTACAGATATTTCTTTTAGGTATTGAGGTTCTTCAATGACCAACCAAATCATTTTAGTTCTTTACAATTATTTTTAAACGGGTTATATTTATGGTTACATAAAGGACAACTTTTCCAAATATACCAGCCTGTAGATGTGATTTCTCCATTTTCCTCTTCTTCAAGCACATTAAAGACATGATAATACTGTTGTAGGAAAATAAGTACATAGAGCCAAATATGGGTTAAGAGCATACCAAAAAACAGACTTTGTATATAGTAGTGTTTATCTGCTATAGCTATAGAAAGAGCGGCTAAGGAACCTCCCCCTAAAATAAAAAAATTACCCAGCAAATGTAAAATCCAAAAAAACATGATATACGTACCAATAGACGATACATTGCAACGTCTTACTGCGATAGCAAATATAACAATAGTCAAAATCGCATAGATCAGAAATGCTATAGGATGTAGCCATACGAATACCAAACTTAAAACCAGCGTAGGTATAATCATCAAAGGATATCTTTTCAGTAAAAATTTAAATGAAGACATAGGTTTACATGTAAAAGAGTGTTCTGCATCTTTTATAGCAATGGCTGATCCATCTTTTTGCATCTCTAAATGGATATCTATTTTTTCAATATCTATAAAGTCTTTTGAACGATTAATACTCCATAACTCTTTACTTTTCATAATTATTCCTTAAGTAAATCATTCTCGATTTTAAATCTATCGCATTTAAAATATTATTAGAAGCCCAAGGCATCTGTTTTGATAATAGATATCGTGCTTTTAATAACCTTACATATCTATCTAAATATACTTGTTGTATAACTTCCAAATGTAAAAAGTGTTTTGAATATTCTAACTCTTTGTTTGCCACATCATCTAAGTCAGCAGCATTTGCTATAATAAAAAAAATAAAAAATAAAATCACTACTGTTTTTTTCATAATGCAATAATCTTCTTTTCTTTTTTCTCTATTATCTCAACTAAAATAGGTAATCCTTCACAGTCGAATGTAATAATTTTTTGAAACTCTCCATTATTGACATAGGCTTGTATTTTCTTTAACATTTTTAATTTTTTATGTCTTTTCCACGCGATGAAAAGTCCTTTATATGCACCATATATAAAGGCAAATATCATAACCATACTCACAATCATCATAAATATTACATCAAACAATTGTTTCATCTCTACTTCATTCATTCTCTCTTCCTTTTCCCTATATACACGATATTTTAAACAGTTATTATATCATAGTCTTATTTTCTTTTAAAAATACTTATTATAATGTTCTACAAATCGCATATAATAAGGATATCGCAAGTTCTTATTTAAAAGTGCTTTATTAAGATTTCCTCCTCCTCTATTGTAACATTCAATTTGATTTTTCTTTGCTTTAAAACGTTTCATACACGTCTTCAAAATTATCATACTCTTTTCAAGGTTATTTTTAGGGTAAAAAAGTGCAGCTGTCTCTTGAAGTGTGAAATTAGTAGAATGTATCTGCATGAGACCTAGGTCAAAATCATATTCATTTTGCTTTAATATCTCTGCAATATATTGTGCCATAGCTATATCTTTAGGGTAAATATTGACTATGGCTTGTTTAGAATGGAAAGTTGTCCCACCAGTGATAATTTTTAACCCTAATTCTCTTAATGCTTCTAAAAGTTGTGCTATTTTTGGTGTGGTCTCTATAGTGATTACATAGGGTTCGAAGTTACTTTCAATAGATGCAATAGTATAGATAGTAGAGGGATCCACTTTATATTTTTGTGCAACAAGAATAATTGCTTCTGACACTTCCTCTTCTGTTACAGTATTGGCCAAAGGAGAGGTACAATTATAAAATCTTTTAGCCCCTATGAATTCTTTGACATACCTATCACTCATTCTCTCTTTTAAGACCCCATAATTTTTACCTTTTGCATGGGTGATGATGGGGCGTCCATCGCCATCATAGCCACTTATAATGGCTACATGGTGGATTTTTCCTTTGGTATTTTTAAAATAAAGGCTATCTCCTATTTGGCTTTGATTAAGAGAAGTAATTGTTGGACAGTTTTGAGTATTTTTCACTTGTGTAGCTGCAGTTCGAGGGATAGAGTATCCATATTTACTATAAATGAGTTTAACTAACGCAGAACAATCCACACCTGTATTTAAGTCATTTCCTCCCCAAACATATGGTTTTCCTATCACCCTATTGGCATCTGCTGCGACTTGACTACCATCTACTTTTTCAAATGCAAAAACTGTAGTAGCCATACACATCAACCATAAAGCTATCATACTTCTATATCTAGTGGACATCTCTACCATTTCCGAATATTATTTTATTAAAATTTAGTATATCTAATTTTTTATTGTAGTGAAGATTATTTTATGTATACTTACGTCAAAAAAAGAAACTTTTTATGTTACATAAACAATCTTCTCACACTATTGAATCCTTAAAATGGATTGCTATTTTCACTATGGTAATTGATCATATAGGCTTGGTTTTATTAGATAATAATGAAATATTAAGAGCTATAGGACGCATCGCTTTCCCTCTTTTTTCTTATATACTTATTCATAATTATATTTATTATACCTCAAATAAAAAAAATTATATTAAACGACTCCTCATCTTTGGAGTCATATCACAACCATTCTCTTTTCTCACTTTAGGGGGGTTATTCAATATTTTCATACTCTTGGGTATTGTTTTACTTGTCATATATTTTATTGAAAAAATACAACATCGCTACTATGATAAAAAATATATACAAATTATTTTACAATTTTATCTTATATTATTGGGATCAACCATTACACTTTTTACAGGGTATGGATTAGTAGGATACTTCTTTTTACTACTACTATACTTAAGCTTTAAAAGTCCAAAATATTACTTTTTACCTCTACTTGCCATAATTTTATTACAAATAGACAATTTTATATATCTTATTGGTGTCTATAGTTCTATTGGAATATTGTATCTCACAGAGCGTAATCCTTTCCCTATAGTAAGAAGTAATAAATGGTTTTTTTATATTTTTTATCCTGTTCATTTATATATACTTTTTTTGCTAAAAGTATTTATATAATAAATAATTTTAATTAGTTTATATCATATATCACTGAACAAAATCCGGTGGTATGTGGGCAAGTTGCCCACAAAAAAGATAGTAATTAGAAGTTATATCCTACCCTTACGATAGATTTTGTATCTGTTGCTTTATCTGTACCTGGATGTATTTTGTCATAACGTACTTCCTCTTCAATGCTAACAGAAATATTTTCAGCTACGGCAAAATTAAGTCCTGCTACTGCAAGTATCTCATAATCATTTTTAAAATCATCAAAATTTTCCATTGCCCCTACTTTGACAAAAAGTGTGCTTGTTTTATTGAGTATATTTGTATATTCGATGTATTCATTAAGTGATCCAAATTTTGCATCTTCTGTACTGTCTGCATACTGTTCTAAATTATATGCCACGCCCAATTTTACTTTGAGCGTTTGTTGTCCATCATTATAGATTTCTTTACCTACACCAACACCAATAGAGAACTTGTTGTCAAGGTTTTTAAAGTCAGGGTTTCTTAACCAATTGATGGCGCCATATCCTAACCAGCCATCACTACCGATGTACTGTTCTGCACCTAGGTTTGCAGTATATTCTTCATTGCTTTTTATATCATCATTTTCATTTAAAAAAGCTGCTGCATCAAAACCAATTTTTAATTTTTTTTCATCATACCCTATAGTTGTAAATGCCATTGTATATTTAGCATTAAGATTAAGCGTATCTGTATTTCCTGTAGTGTTTGAAAAACCAAGGTTAATTGTTTGTTTAAGTTCGTCACTTGCCTCTACACTTGACTTTGCTGAGTATTGTGCCTCTACATCTGACAATGCTACTTCTTTTGATGCTGCTTCATCTGCTATAAGCCCAGATGAAAAGATACATGCTGCCATGATTGAATAATTGATTGTTTTCGTCATTCTTTTTCCTTAATAAAATTATTTTAAGGGAGGATTATATCAAAAAAAAATAAACTATGCTTCCCCACGTATTTGGTACGTAATATCTCCTGCACCAAATGCAGTGATTAACCCCTCTGTGTATTCACGTATGACATTACCCTCGCGCATCACCTTAACAACACCATCTTCTTGAGTCACAGAGTCAGCCATAAGAAGTTTATAGCGTGAGAATGCACCTTTTAGATCTATGTCTACCTCTAATTCCCCTGCTGCCCAAATAGGTAAAATGACAAGTTCATCTACACCTTCAAAACACTCTACAAATGCTTGAAGATTATCCATAGTCCGCGAGTATTTATGTGGTTGCCAAATAACATTTAATTTGTTGAATTTACGTAAACTCTTATAGGCTTGGAGAGACTCCATCGTTACCTTTATCTCTGTCGGGTGATGACCATAGTCATCTATGACCACACACTGCTCTTTATTTTGTACAATATCAAAACGTTTTTTAATACCTTTGTAATGAAGAAGATTTATTCTGATATCTTCCAAATCCTCACCTAACTCAAGTGCAGCCAATATGGCAAGTGCAGCATCAAGTGCAATGTGATTACCAAAGCCAAAGACTTCAAAATCTCCTAAGTCTAAAAGTTTAAATTTTGTATGGGGCTCACCATCTACCAATACAAATTCGATATTAGAAATATCTTTAGAAGGATAGAGTTTAATACTCTCCATATCTAAAGAAGAAAGAAACGCATCCTCAGCATTAATCACACGTACTTTTGCGAGCTTTATAAAATTTCTGTAGGCATTGTAGAAACGTTCTTCATCATACTCATAGTACTCCATGTGTTCTGGTTCTACGTTGGTGACAATAGCCAAATGAGGGTTAGAGTTCAAAAAACTCTCATCACTCTCATCTGCTTCAAAGACTACTCTATTGTTAGGGTAGTTACGTACATTTGAGCCAAACTCTTTACTAATAGCCCCTATAAGTGCATTAGATTCAGGGATAATAGAAGCGAGCATCGCAGAAGTTGTACTCTTACCGTGTGCACCACCCACAGCATAGACTTCTTTTCCTCCTAAGATGGACTTTAAAGACTCTTTTCGGGAAAGTAACTCGATACCAAGTTCTTTGGTTCTTTGGTACTCAGGATTGTTTGGACGTACAGCGGCAGAGTAGATAACTCGTTCTACTCCCTCCACAGCATCTTCATGGTGAGGTATGGTAATTTTTGCATCAAAGTTTGTGGCTAAATCATTGGTAATCTCTGTTTGTTTGATATCCGAACCTGAAATCTTATGTCCATCATTGACTAAGAACTTTGCCAATGCAGAAAGCCCTATACCACCTATCCCTATAAAATGTATCTTCATTACTTTTCCTTACTCTCATCCAACACTCTTAACTCTTCTTTACCTTCTTTTACTTGCTTGGCAAACATATTTAAAAGTATATCTGTAGGCTGAGCAAATGTTTGTATGAAAAATGCCAATGGATCATTTTCATCAACACCCGATACATCTACAAGATTTTCTATAAAATCCTCAAAGGTATGCCCTGCCATAACCGCTGCAGCGTGTACCATCATCG
>Ga0256844_10000264_pt1 | contig 20375 bp, 19 predicted proteins | sample MusselsmetaG_FD_189100 | JGI IMG/M metagenome (GOLD analysis project Ga0256844, IMG submission 189100) | Mussel associated microbial communities from hydrothermal vent at the East Pacific Rise, Pacific Ocean - Mussels | ecosystem: Host-associated > Mollusca > Shell > Unclassified ... | reverse complement strand
ACTAAAATGAATCGTAGTGGGAAAACTATCGCGTTTATAGATAAATGAGTGCTAGCCTGTTGTATCATTGTTTTTCCTGTCTTTAACTAAGTGTGTTGATACCGCTATGGCGGAGCAATGCATCAATATTAGGCTTACGTCCTCGGAAGCGTGTAAACAGAGCCATAGGCTCTTCAATACCACCATTTTCCAGGATAGTATGTAGAAAAAGTGCACCGCTGGAGCTATCAAAAATACCTTTTTCCTCGAATACAGAGAACGCATCTGCTGATAAGACTTCGGCCCATTTATAACTATAATAGCCGGCAGCATAGCCCCCTGAGAAAATATGCGAGAAGCTGTGTTGGAAACGATTGAACTCAGGTGGAAGTAAAACTGAAATTTGTTGTCGGGTTTTATCCAGCAGCGCCTGTACCTGCGACTGAGCATTGCGTTTATAGTGGATATGCAAGTTGAAATCAAATAGTGCAAATTCCAGTTGCCTGAGCATATGCAGACCGGATTGAAAATTTTTTGCGGCGTTCATTTTATCAAAGATTTCATCCGGTAAGGCTTCACCTGTCTGGTAATGGCGAGCAATTAAATTTAATGATTCCTTTTGCCAACACCAGTTTTCCATAAACTGACTGGGTAGCTCAACGGCATCCCAGGGGACGCCATTGATGCCGGATAGCGCAGAATAATCAACCTGAGTCAGCATATGATGTAAACCATGGCCGAATTCATGAAATAAAGTAATGACTTCATCATGGGTAAATAAAGCGGCTTTGTCGCCAATAGGTGCACTTAAATTGCAGGTCAGATAGGCCACGGGTATCTGAATGATCCCCTGATGGGCATAACGTACAATGCATTCATCCATCCATGCACCACCGCGTTTATTGGGTCGGGCATAAAGATCCAGATAAAACTGGCCACGCAGTTGTCCTTGAGCATCTTTTATTTCATAAAAGCGTACTTCGGGATGCCAGGTTTCGACACCGGATACGGGTTCAATATCAATATGGTATAGACGTTTAACAATGGCAAACAACCCGTCAATGACCTGATGTTCCGGAAAATAAGGTTTCAAGGTTTCCTGGGATAGATTGTATTGGTGAATGCGTAGTTTTTCGGCGGCATAATTAATATCCCATGCCTGTAAATCATCAATACCCAGTTGTTGACGGGCAAATGTTTTTAGCTGATCAATATCATTTTGTGCCACTGGCTTTGATTGTACTGAGAGTTGTTGTAAAAAATCGATGACTTCATCTGTTGATTCGGCCATTTTTGTGGCTAAAGAATATTCTGCGTAGTTGCCAAAGCCTAATAACAAAGCCAGTTCCTGACGCAAGGCCATGATCTGTTCCATATTATTACTATTGTCCCAGCTATTGGCATTAGGGCCCTGATCGGAAGCACGGGTGCAATAGGCGGTATAAAATTGTGCTCGCAACTCGCGCTGATCAGCATGAGTCATAATGGCAAAATAGCTGGGGAACTGCAGGTTAAACAGCCAGCCTTCTTTATGTTCATGCTCTGCTGTTTGCCGGGCCATAGCCATTGCTGAATCCGGCAGGCCGGATAGTTGCTCTTGATCAACTATTAATCGATGCCAGCCATTAGTTGCGTCCAGTACATTGTTTTCATAATTAGACTTTAATTTGGCAAGTTGTTGTTTAATGTGCTTGTAGCGTTGTTGCTTATCATCGGCTAAATCAATACCCGATAAATGAAAGTCACGCATATAATTACTCAGTATTTTTTTCTGTGCCTGATTTAATGTATGGTATTGTTCACTGTCGATAATTGATTTTATAGCCTGATAGAGCTGATTATTTTGCCCTAGTTCCGTATGATACTCACTTAACAAAGGTAGACAATGAGTGTGAGCAGCGCGCAGTTCATCTGAATTTTTGACTGAATTCAAGTGGCTTACCGGTGACCAGGCTCGACTGAGTTTATTGTCCATTTCCTGTATGGGGTGTAATAAGCTGTCCCAGCTATAGGCTTGCTCGGTACTGTCTAGTAGTGCCTCAAGCTGTTGACGATTATCTGCTAATAATTGCTCAATAGCGGGTATCACATGAGCTGCTTCAATTTGACCAAAGCGAGGCAGGCCACTAAAATCCAGTAAAGGGTTGGAGTTAGTCATAAAAATTCCGATGATGAAGTAAAATACAGTTATGTTTTATCTGCATAAAAATAAGTTTAACTATACTGAATCTGCGAAGATTTATACAGGATGTTATGGTGTTAATTTTAATTCGCCGCTATGCTCACTGCTATTATAGACAAATTCCCTTGTTTATCCGTGCCTTATGTCTGTTTTTATTGTTTGTTGCTTGTTTTGCCCAGGCTTCAGATGATGACAGCTATAATAAAGGTGCTTATTATTTCTCCCGAGGTTATTATCTCTCGGCATTGAATATGTGGGCACCCCTAGCTGATCAGGGCCAGCCGCTGGCATTGTATTCGATTGCCCTGCTGTATGAGCAGGGCAAGGGTGTCAATAAAGATCCTGAGCGGGCATTAAAATACTTCAAATCAGCTGCTGCTCAGACTTTACCCGAAGCTCAGTACTATCTGGCGATGAAGTATTATCTGGGGAAAAATGTAAAGCTTGATCTGCATAAGGCACGCCAGCTATTGTTGCAGGCGGCTGAACAGGATTATTTACCGGCCCAATTTCAATTAGCTAAATTTTATGCTCAGGGAAAAGGCGGGGCTAAAGATCAGCAACAGGCCATTTTCTGGCTGACAAAAGCTTCTGAAAGTGGTTATGGTGTAGCACAACATGCCCTGGCAGCACGTTTCCTGATGGGTAGAGGAACCACAATCAGTTTACAAAAGGGTATTTTCTGGCTAACAAAAGCAGCTGAACAAAATGATTCTAATGCCATGCGCGATTTAGCTTATATGCACATTCAGGGAATGGGAGTAAAAAAAGATTATCAGCGTGCTGTTGAGTTACTGCTTACACCTGCAGAGGAAGGCAGTGGTCTGGCATTATTCTTATTAGGAGAAATAAATGCCAACGGTGGTTATGGTGTGGATAAAGATCTTCCGGCAGCAAAAAAATGGTATCAGCATGCCGTAAAAAAAGGCTATAAGGCAGCGGCGCAGCGTCTACAGCAGTTAAATAAAACAAAAACAAAAACAACAAACAGCAATCAGCTTAAAAAAAGCAGTGAAAATTTATTTGCACAAGACAGACAGCGCATAATGCGCCTTGATGATAAGCAGTATTTATTGCAAATCATATCGGCCAGACATCTGTCCAGTATTACTAAGCTCACCCGGCAGTACTCGGATACAAAAACCTATATGCTGCATATCAGTAAAGTATCAGGCAGCCAGTATGTTCTGTGTTATGGTCCATATAAAAATCGCCGTGAAGCCAGCTCTGCCATTAACCGTCTGCCGAAAATATTTCAACTAAAATCAAAACCCTGGATTCGCTCGGCCAAAAGTATTAAAGCTGCACTGTAAATGAGTGCCTCAGCATGGTGAAAATATAAACGATGGATTTTTTAACATTTAAACGTTTTATCAGTACGGAAGTATTAATAGTTTTTTATTATGCGGGTGCATTGTTTTTACCAGTAGCTATCTGGTTTCTAATGCACTGGCTGATTGAAAAAAATCAATTGTTCAATAGCACATATAGTAAAGGCAAAGAACTTTTATGGAACTCACTGAATAGCCAGCAGCGCAGCAGGTTTATATTTTTTTTCGTACTGATGTTTTTCTTTATGGAATTATTTTGGCGAATGCTTTTTGAGTTTTTAATTGCCTATATGCAAATGCGCGATGCATTACTGCACATTCAGCTATAAAAAGAATGCAGTGAATACTTTAGTACTGCTGAGCTGATACATTATTTTTGCCATAGCCTGCACAATGAGTGCTTGAATAATTTATTGTTTTACAGCTGCACTAAAATAAGCTGCCGGCTATGACTTATATATCTTTTGACAACTATTGTTGCCAGTTATATTTTTCCTGAGAAACTGTCATTGTATCAGAATAGAGTTCATAAATTCCTGACTGCGTGCTTTGTCGAAAGTTTTTTTCGGCTGAGAATAGGCGACCTGATAAACCACGGTCCCATGGCTGAATATTCTGAAATGAATCATGAACTTTTGAGCGCCGCTGCCTCGTTCAATTAAGTATTGCTGAGCATCACCCGTAGCAAATTTAATGACCTGTTTTTTATGAATTAAGGCCTTATTGCTTTTCACAAAATTTCGGGCAAATTTAATATGGGTCGGATTAGCGATTGCCGGAGTAATTTTCTGCTTATAATCAGTTGCAATCATTCTGAAAGTGCCTGCATTTGACTGAGCAACCATGGCCGTACTCAGTTTGCCATTGGTCATTTTTTGTTTTTCAGTGGCAGTGCCGATAATTTTCATTGATACAGGTAAATATTTTGACTTAAATATTGTCCATGCCCAAGTGTTTGCAGGCGGAATAATCCGAGCCTGAGCTACAGTTTTTGTTTCTGCCTGAGCTGTATGGGCAGTTGTTTGTGCCTGCGGCATGTTTTTTGTTTTGTTGTCAGCTATTTGCAGTTGTTGAAAAGTACGGGCGGTGTCTGCACATAGTTCATTAAAGGGCCATGATTTTAGTTGAGCAACATCATTATTAGTACGTAATGTCCAGACATCCAGTGCTGTAATTTTATATTTCTGGCCTACTTTTTTGCCTCGCTCGAAATGTCCCCCTTTGAGGGATACTGCTATTCGTGATTTATTTTTCTTTAATGCATCAACAATATAAATCTGATTTTTTTGATATTTTTGTATAAAAATCTGCGGGCAATAACTTTCGGCAAATGTTGCTTTACCATCAAATACTTTATTTAAAACTTTGTTTAGTAATTGCTTGCCTCTGTTGGAGAGTTGCACTGTTGACTCGGCAAGATAATAATCCGGGCTTATCATGGCACGTAACAAAGCTTCGACCGTCTGTTTATTGCCGGTGCGCAATATATTATAAATAAAGGCAAAGGCCTCTTTATCACTATTAAACTCAGGAATGCTTATACGAGGTAAAGTGGATGTGGCTGCTTGCGCCTTTTTTTCTTTTGCTAAGCTGGCTTGGGTCGGCATTGCATTGATTTCATCTGTACTGTATTTGTGCGTGGCTAAAATCTTTTCTTTAGTTTTACTGGAAATAAAGTGCGGTTTCCATGGCTGCTTAATATCATCACGATAAAATCTAACGGTAAAGTCAGTCCACTTGTCCTGAACCTCGGTATAACTGCTGATTACAGAAAATTTTGCCTGTACATGGATACTAAATGAATTAGCTGAATGCCATTGTGTTTTTCTTATTGCCGGATCACTTGACAAGATAGGGCCTTCAGGTTTGCTGATCATTTGATTCCAGTTATAAGGTTGTACAAATGATACTATATCGTTTTTCAAAATGTTTAGGATTTCACTATCCTGAGGCATTGGTATACCTTCATACTCATTCCATACAGTTTTTAACTTGTCAAAATCATAATTCTCACCAACAATTCTATAACGCGCTTCGGCACCTATTTTTATTTTTGCATCAGGAAATTCTTTTAAGCCTGCATTGATTTTATAAGTGACGCCACGAGTCCACCAGTGCTGCAAATTATAAGTTGAATAGCTGCCCCCGGTTTTACTTAATTTAATCTCACTCATATTAGGCCGGCTAATTTGCTTAATAATATCTTTGTCTGTTGGTTTTGCCGCCAGAGCTGAAAATGAAAAAGTAATTAATGTAATTGAGAGCAGGAGTCTTAAAATCATTGCTTGCACCGTTTTGTTGTTATGAATAGATACTATAGTACAAATTAACAAAATTCCTACCGCTATAAGTGAAATGTCTTTATGTTTATTATGCTGATTTATTATCACGTTAATTAAAACGTTATATGTGCTTAGAACATGCTGCTTGTAATTATTAGATGAGGTTCAGGCGGCAGACTGAACTTTGCCTGTTTCTTCTGTCTGACCAGCAAAGAAAAAAATTAAGGATGTTAAGTACAGTTTTGAAAATAATTTTTATGGGGTAAAGCTATCCATATCATGGGCAAAGATAATAGTTCCCTGATAATTTTTTCTAATCAGCTCAATGGTTTCCTGCTGACGATTGATACTGCGTTGCATCATATGAGTAAGGAGCAACTTTTTCACTTTGGCATGACCGGCTATTTTGCCGATATAGCTAGGTTTCATATGCAATAATTGTGGTATGCCGACGGCGTCCTCGGGGATAGCATTGTGGGCAACAAGAATATCTGAACCCTGTGCTAAATCAGGCATGGTATGCAGACGACCACTCATGTCACCGGTAAAACTAATGACACAGCCGGCCACTTCAATTCTATAAGCCAGAGCAGGAAAAGGGCCATGGTGGACTGAAACGGTCTTAATGGTGAAATTCTTATCATGATGTACTGGACGAATATTCAGATCTTTATAAGTCCAGTCAATGGTGTTGCTTTTAATACTAAACTGTGCGGAATTATCTGTGGCTACAAAAGGTGATAAATAGGGGTAAAGGCCCTTTTCTGCAGCAAAAAGACGCTTAACAAACTGTTCTGCTGAAGCAATAAAAGCAGTTCCAGAGGGGCCATAAATGAGTAGCTCCCGGGTGCGTTGGGTGAAAAAGCCACCCTTGATATAGGCCGCTAAATCGGCACTATGATCAACATGAAAATGGGTAAATAAAAATAAATCAAGGTGTTCAAATTTGGCCTTACTTTGTTTAAAACGCTGTAATGAACCAGGTCCGGCATCAATGACTATGCGCGCCTTGTTATCCAGCCAGAGCAGATAGCCGGTGGAAGCGCGTTCATTGAGCAGCTCTGGGCCACCGGTGCCGAGCATTTGCAGTTTAACCCGTGAAGAATTACAGCTATTGTCCGCCAGTGCCAGGTTGGAAAAGTTGATCAATATCAGGATAATCAGAAGTTTCATAGTATTCCTAAAAATAAATAATGCGTTTATACAGACCGGTAATAAGGGCTGTTTGTTGCAACTTATCATTAAACGAATGGCTTTCACATGTGATTTTCTAAGCCATTGGGCGTATAATCAGCGGATAAAATGAGCCTTTTGGCTTTCAGGTAAAATAGTTGTGATTAGGAACCTATATGGAAAATCAGAATCAATCCGATGATACCACTCATTTTGGTTATAAAACGGTCAATACTGAAGAAAAAGTAGCAAAAGTTGCTGAAGTTTTTCATTCTGTTGCCAGTAAATATGACATGATGAATGATTTAATGTCTATGGGAGTGCATCGTATCTGGAAGCGCCTGACCATAGAAAAAAGTGGCGTACGTCGCGGTCATAGTGTACTCGATCTGGCCGGTGGTACAGGCGATTTAACCGCTAAGTTCTCCAGGATGGTGGGTATAGACGGGCAGATTATTCTGGCTGATATTAATGATTCTATGCTTAAGGTGGGTCGCGCACGGTTACTGGATAAAGGTATTGTTGGTAATGTAGACTACGTTCAGGCCAATGCTGAATGCCTGCCTTTTCCAGACAATAGCTTTGATTGCATCACCATTGCCTTCGGTTTGCGTAATGTAACGGATAAAGATGCTGCGCTGGCTTCAATGTTTCGTGTACTCAAACCGGGTGGACGCTTGTTAATTCTGGAATTTTCTAAACCTGTAGCACCTGGACTGAGTCCACTATATGATTTCTATTCCTTTAACATCTTACCGGTGATGGGTAAGCTAGTCACTAATGATGCCGAGAGTTATCGTTATCTGGCAGAATCTATTCGTATGCACCCGGATCAGGAAACACTTAAAGATATGATGACTACAGCAGGTTTTGAACGTTGTGAATACACTAATCTGACTGGAGGCATCGTTGCCCTTCATCGCGGTTTTAAATTTTAGGCAGTTGTTGAATAATCCTCATGCAAGCAAATAAACTCAATGATATTAACCCTCTTATGATACCCTTGCTGGCGGCTCTGGAAACCGGGCTGAACCAGCTATTTGCTATGGATGCAGATAGTTTTTCGTTGTTAGCACGCTTTAAGGGGCGTATTGTTGCCTTTCAGCTGACTGATCTCAATCAGACATTGTATTTTTTTACCGACCAACAGGGTTTTCAAATTGTCAGCCATTATGAGGGTGAGGCTGATACCTTGATCAGTGGTTCTCTGATAGCCTTTGCTCGCATGGCTATGGCCGACGAGAAAAGCAAAACCTCAGCAGTATTTAACGGTGATATTAAAATTACCGGAGACATTGCTCTGGGACAGCATTTTCAGGCCTTATTTAAGCACCTGGATATTGACTGGGAAGAGCATCTGTCACGTATTACCGGAGATGTGCTTGCTCATTCTCTGGGTAATATTGCCCGCAGTTTTATCGGCTGGGGTAAGCAGACAATAAATTCACTGAGTGTAGATGTTGGCGAATATGTACAGTATGAAAGTGGCGATATTGCCTCAGGGCCGGAAATCAGTCAGTTTAATGAACAAATTGATACTATACGCAGTGATGTTGATCGTGCGGATGCACGGCTTGAGCGTTTACTACAAGTCACTAAAGCACAAGCAACCCCGTCTACCAAGAAGAAGTCTGTCGAGTGAAGAGTCTTACCCAGTTTTTCCATTTAATGTTTATCAGTCGTATCTTGTTGCGCCATGGTCTGGATGAACTGATTTTAACCACACATTTATTCCGGCCCCTGCGTATTATTCGCTTTTTCAGTCCGTCATTCTGGCTAAGACATCGTGCGCGTCGTCCTCGTGGTGAACGGATCCGCAGAGCTCTGGAAGATTTAGGTCCTATCTTTGTCAAATTTGGCCAGATTTTATCCACCCGACGTGATTTACTTCCGGATGACCTGGCCGATGAACTGGCTAAATTACAGGATCAGGTACCGCCTTTTTCCGGTGATAAGGCGGTACAGATCATTGAGCAATCGTTTAAATTACCTATTGATCAGATTTTTTTGGACTTTGACCGGCAGCCATTAGCTTCTGCCTCGATTGCTCAGGTGCATAAGGCAACCTTGCTTGATGGCCGGGAAATGGTGGTTAAAGTTGTTCGACCCGATATTGAAAAAGTGATTCGCCGTGACTTATCACTGCTCTATGCCATTGCCGATAAAGTAGAAAAATACTGGTCTGAGGGTAAGCGTTTACGACCCCATGAGGTGGTAGAGGAATTTGACAAAAATATCATCGATGAACTGGACTTGTTACGTGAAGCCGCCAATGCCTCGCAATTAAGACGTAATTTTAAAGATTCACCACTGCTGTATATTCCTGAAGTTGACTGGGATCACTGCCGGAAGAAAGTGATGGTTATGGAACGCATACATGGGATGCCGGTCACCAATATGGTTGATCTTAAGGCCATGGATATTGATTTTAAAGCACTGGCTGAAATGGGTGTGGAAATATTTTTTACTCAGGTTTTTCGCGATAACTTTTTTCATGCGGATATGCACCCGGGCAATATTTTTGTGTCGAATTCGGGGCAGTATATTGCCATTGATTTTGGTATTATGGGCAGTCTGAGCAATGATGATCAACGCTATCTGGCGGAAAATTTTCTGGCCTTTTTTAACCGTGATTATTATCGGGTAGCTGAGTTGCATGTGCTCTCGGGCTGGGTGCCGGCCGATACTCGCATAGATGATTTTGAATCAGCCATACGCTCAGTCTGTGAGCCTATTTTTGAAAAACCACTGCATGAAATATCCTTTGGTCAGTTGTTATTGCGTTTATTTCAGACGGCACGTCGTTTTAATATGGAAGTACAGCCCCAGCTGGTGTTATTGCAGAAAACCCTATTAAATATTGAGGGCCTGGGCCGGCAGCTTTATCCGCAACTGGATTTATGGGATACCGCCAAACCCTTTCTGGAAAACTGGATGAAGGAGCAGCTGGGTTTTCGTTCCTTTGCCAAGCAGGTGAAACATCAGGCGCCTTTATGGATGGAGCAGCTGCCTGAATTTCCCGGACATGTATTTGATCTGGTACAGCAGGCACGTCAGGGAAAACTTAATGTGAATTACCACAGTGATGCGCTTAACCGCATTGAGCGCAATATGGTTGCGCAGCATAAAAGTACTCTGCAGGCGGTGTTAAGCGCTGCACTATTGATCTGCGGAGCCATTCTATATTCATCTAATATGCTTGCACAAGCAGAAGTAGTGACGGCTATAGGCATTGTCGGCGGGATCTGGGCATTTTTAAGTCGTTGATGCTTTTGCTCTCTTATGTGCGCCAGTCAATTGGACTTTGCTGTTGCTGCTTAAGAAACTGGTTAACCTGTGAAAAAGGCCTGCTGCCGAAAAAACCCCGATAGGCTGATAAGGGGGAGGGATGAGGTGAACGCAGGACAAAATGCCGGCTGCTGTCAATAATAGCGCCTTTTTTTTGTGCATAAGCACCCCAGAGGATAAAGGCAATAGGCCGTTCCTGCTGGTTAAGGATATTAATAATTTCATCAGTAAATTCTTCCCACCCCTGCCCCTGATGGGAATTTGCCTGACCACTGACGACCGTCAGTACACTATTAAGCAGCAGCACTCCCTGATCGGCCCAGGATTGTAAATTGCCATTGTCATTGATAATGTCCAGATCATCCTGTAATTCTTTAAATATATTGATTAAGGATTTGGGAATGGGTTTTACCTCAGGTAATACAGAAAAACACAGCCCATGGGCATGTCCAGGCGTTGGATAGGGATCCTGGCCGATAATTACCACTTTAACCTGTTCTGGCGAGGTGCTGTTCAGAGCATTAAACCAGAGACTTGAGTGAGGCAAAATAATCTTCCCCTGATCTTTCTCTTGACGCAAAAAATCTCTTAGTGCAGAGAGTTGTTCAGAGGCAAAAATATCCTGTAGTTTATCCTGCCACGCATCATTAAGCTGGGTTGTTGACATACAATGCCCTGAATTATTCTGGTTAAATAAATATTAGGGCAAGGGTAGCGAGTTTTTCTTAAATAATCCAGTGTAAATTCTGTTTGAGCCGTTGTTGTGTATTGAGGATAGATTGTTTTTGTTTGGCGATAATGGCAATACTGCCTTTTTGTGATGGGTAGATCAGACCGCTATACTGGCCATCAATAAGTATTTTAGAACTTTTTATGCTTTGAGTGGGTAAAACGATGACTGTTACCAGGCCCTGATCTGTATTAAGCACCATATGAATGCCGGTTTGTTCTCCAATAATACAACGCCCTAAAAAAGAGACTTGTCCAATAGGGCCTTCCAGTTTGCCGCCATAGGAAGCCAGCATGGTGTCAATCTGAGTCTTGGGTACGGCCATATGAATATTTAGTGCATGAGTATCGTCATGTACATGGTCAATAACTTGCTGTACCAGTTGATTGCTGTCCACCTGTCTATTCATTAATAATAGACTGCTGAAGGTGACTAATAGTGATGCGGCAATAGCACCTGCGAAGGCTTTACGCCATTGTTTCTGTCTTTTCTGACGGCGCAGTTGTTGGTGTAGCTGCAGTTGTTGATTGAGTAAAATACGTTCACTGAGATTTTCTGGAACTGGAATAACCAGGGTGTTGCTCAGTTGCTGGTTGAATTTTTTCTGTTCAGAGACAAATTGCTGATTTGATCGGCTTTGCTGCTTTTTTTGCAAAAAATGCTGATCCTGACTTTGCGGATTAATGATAGCACTTTTTCTAAATTCAAGATCATCCACTATGGATATTACCCCCACTCTGTATTATATCAATTGGCTTAAGCAGGCGCTGGATAAACCTAAGGATCTACGTGCTGATCCGGCTAATAGATGGCGCTTTAGTTAACTGCCGACGCAATTGATCGCGTGCTCTGAATAAACGTGTGTTAACGGTATTCAGATTTAGCTTCAATTGATGGGCAATTTCACTGGTTTTATAACCGCCTATGGTTTGCAATAATAAAGGTTCACGATAGTCAATATCAAGACTGAGGATGGCCTGATGTAATTGTTGTCTTTCAATTAGCTGTTCAGGACTTAGATTTAACTTGTCTTCAATAATAACATCGTCAATATCAACCAGATCAAAGCTCTTGCGTTCAAAACGCCGGGCATTTTCCCGACGCAAGATGGTTATCAGCCAGCTTTTGGCCTTTTTTTCATCTTCGAGCTTATCCAATGCTTTCCAGGCTCGTAAGAATGTTTCCTGAACCAGATCATCGGCAATTGAGTGATTAGTGCATAACCAGTAGGCAAAACGATAAAGATCATTTGAATAAGCTTTAACCAGCGTTTCAAAGCGTTTTTGCCTGCTTACTTCGTTATAGACCGGCGGTTCATTAGTTTTCTTTCCTGAGGATAAGCTTTTTAATTTAAACATAGTTCATTTCACAAGGTTTATTATTAGGTTTTGCTCTATACAGATGTTTGGCTTCACATCATAAGCTTGAATTTAGTTTAAAATATCATAAATAATTTAGATACTTCGGAAAATACCTAAATAAAGCGTAACTACCTTGAAAAACACCGCTGCTGAGCAAAAAAATGTATAAGGTGTTCAGTTTGCTCTTTTTTTGTAGACAATTGTTTGGCTTAAGCGAAGCAAGTTTTGGATGCATAAAAAGAGTGAGCTGGGCTCCTATGTCACTTTACTGATGCTTGTTCGATTTGCTTTGGGGTACTTCAAAGTAACAATAAATTAAATATATATACTGATAAAATGAAATTTTTTGACTTTTACTCAGGTCTAGTAGAATAAGCCAGACAATGGTTAATATTATTTCAGGGACGTTTAACCTGAGAAATACTTTGAACTCTGAAGGTAGTCAATGAGTATCTTCTTTTTATCCATTAATCGATTACAAGGAAACAAAAAATGGGAATTTCTAAAAAAGCAGCAATGGTCAGCTTATTTGCACTTGCATTTGCAACTTTAGGTGCAACAGCTCACGCTGGTAAACCTGGTTTTGAAAAATGTCAGGGTATTGCTAAAGCCGGTATGAATGATTGTGGTACCAGTAAACATGCCTGTGCAGGTATGGCCAAGACTGATGCTGATCCTACCGAGTGGGTTTATGTACCAGAGGGAACCTGTGCAAAAATTGCGGGTAATAATGGCAAAAAATAAGGACGTTTAGTACCTGTTTATGTGTGTTGGATGCTGTCTGACACACAGACTATAAAAATAATAAAAGTTTAAAGATAATAATAAACTAAGCTTTATCCTTCCCTGAATTTCTTCTACTCAATTTAAGAGCTATTGACATGATTAAAAAATTTCTTTTTGCACGTAATGATCTAATGATACATGGTTTTGATCTGATGCTGCGTTTATATCTGCTCAAGGTGTTTTTTCAATCCGGTATGACCAAAATACAATCCTGGCAATCGACGCTGGACTTATTTGCTTATGAATATTCAGTGCCGTTATTATCACCTGAAATAGCCGCGATTATGGGTACTGCTGGTGAATTGCTATTTCCCGTTTTATTATTGCTTGGCCTGATGACACGCCCCGCAGCTATTGGTCTTTTTGTGTTAAATGCAGTGGCTGCTTATGCTTATGCCTTAACAGATTTCTACAATATTATCGGTATGCTGGATCACATATTATGGGGTGGCATGATTCTGGTTTATATTGTGTATGGACCCAGCCCGTACTCACTGGATAATTTAATCGCTAAAAAATTCACAGCAAAGCTATAATTTGTTAAGTGTTTATGGCAGAGTGCGCTGTAGACTGTTACCCGTGTACTGGTGTATGTTGTCATGACCCCGGATAATGATGTTTTTTATATTTTCTGGTAATGTTGTACTCAGTGAACGGGTAAAAGGTTGCTCATTGACATGGGGGTGGTATAGCGTGCGTGTCGCCAGAATATTGCCTTTGTCATCAAGAATTTCCCAGCGATTTGCATAATGATCCCAGCCCTGGTCATCATGTAGTAAAGTGACATCAAAGCGATATTGATGATTACCCAGGGGCTGTATATCCACCTTGACAACCTTAACCTGACCGGCAAAGCTGGCATTGATGGTGAATAATAAAAAAGCGATTAATAGTGTTTTCATTGGTGCATCCCGTTTGTGTGCCTGTTGAATGTAAACAAGAAATACACTACAAGAACATTAACAAGCACAGGCTATAATTTATCTTCTATTCTGCCTTATAGCCCCTTTCTTTGGGTGAAAAAAAGGGCATAGTAAAGTACAATCTGTATTAATTACTTAATTTTACGGGCTTCAAGATAAAAGCGCTTTTCATCAGCTTCACCCATGGAAAATGTTTTTCTGGGGAGTGCGCCGTCAAAAATAATGGTTTTAAACAGGCTGTGTTTGGATATGGGCGGGAAAAAGAAACCCATATTACCCTCTTTGACACCCAGTTCATGCACCACATCAGCACCATGAATAAAGTCTACCTTGCCGGCGTTACTGTCCAGGTAATCATTTAAAAAAGATTCGATACTGGCCAGCTCCAGGGTAAACGTTGGATTGTTAAGCTGAATGTAGCCATAACCCGCAGCATCATTGAATGGAATTATATGTACCTCATCAGCCCTGGCGGCTTCAGCCTGCTGCTGCATCTGCGTTTCATCTGTACAGCGGTGAATGCTGCAGTTGCCATTAAAGTGGCGGCTCATATCCGCTAATAACTGCTCAGGATGTACATTAAATATGACTCTATGAATGGGCTCAAACTGCAAACCTTCATCATGGATATTGACCAGTTCGACCAGAGCAAAACGGGCAGGATTGTGCATAATTTCTGTGCTGTCACCAGCATCCTGCTTAAGTTGCTCCCAAATTGCCTTGGCCGTGGCCAGAGAGTGGTTGCCATCGCCCATGGCATAGAGTAAAACGTCTTTGTCCTGAGCATTATATTTTTTAGCAAAAACATCAGGATCAGCCAGCTGTTCCAGAGCATCAATAACCTGTTGAATTAACGCCGGGGTATCAATGGCATAACCTTTAATATGGCCGCTATCCATCATGAGTTCGAAATCATAGAGTTTTTCCGGCTGCTGGGCGAACAATGGCTCTATAACGGTTTGTTCGGGGTCGTCAATGAGCACCATGATATGGGGCAGTTCAATTGCAGCGTCCTGTCTGACTTTAATTCGAGGCGGCAGGCGATCCACAATAGTGCCTTCTGTGGCACGAATTAGTGTTTGTGAACCTTTATTAAAATCATAATGTTCCAGATCAATGGCAACGACCAGACCTTTGCGTGAGGGAGCTTGTGAGGTTTTGCGATCGACCAGTATAAAGCCTTTTTTGTCCATTTCCTGTAGTACTTTATTATCCAGATAGTCTTGCATGGTGCTATTAATATCTTTGATGCGCTGCTCACCATCATCATCTTCGAGAAAAACTTCAGGGAAAATGACATTAAGAGTTGAGGGCTGACCCGCTGTTATCTGCTGGGTCTGTGCCCAGTAGTCAGGTTGTGAGGTATATTGATCACAGGCAACTACAGACCATTTATGCAGATCAACACTTTTATTCGGTAATAATATTTGTGGGATCTGCAGGGCAATTTTATCAAGGTTCATAGGGGTCTCCGACAGGCTTATTGTCATTAATACGTGTGTTTATTGGGTCAGTCTCTGTAAAGCTTCAGTGTATTTTGCTGAGGTGTTTTGCACCACTTCATCAGGTAATTCCGGGCCGGGTGCGCTTTTATCCCAATCCAGGGTTTCCAGATAGTCGCGTACATACTGCTTATCAAAACTTTGCGGGCTGGAACCCGGCTGGTAGGCATTTGCCAGCCAGAAACGTGATGAGTCAGGTGTCAGTGCTTCATCAATTAAGGTCAGTTGATTGTCTGCATCAACGCCAAATTCAAACTTGGTATCAGCAATAATAATTCCCCGGGGCAAGGCATAAGCCGCAGCCTGGGTATAAAGAGTCAGGCTGACCCGTTTTATCTGCTCGGCTAAATCTTTGCCGATGAGGCTAATGGTTGCATTAAAATCAATATTTTCATCATGCTCACCCACAGCAGCCTTACTTGAAGGGGTATAAATTGCCTGTGGTAATTTTTCTGCCAGTTGTAAGCCTGCGGGCAGTTCAATACCGCAAATTGACCCGCTGCTCTGGTAGTCTTTCCAGCCGGAACCAATAATATAGCCGCGCACAATGGCTTCTATCGGCAGCGCTTTGAGTTTTTTTACGACAACTGCTCGGCCACTCACCTGCTTGCGCTCATCCGGATCTGCAATAGCATCGGCCAGAGACATATCGGCAACCTGATTAGGAATAATATCCTTAAAAAAATCAAACCAGAAATTGGATACGCGGGTGAGAATAGCACCCTTACCCGGGATGGCTGTGGGTAAAATAACATCAAATGCGGATAATCTGTCAGTGGTGACAATCAGCATATGCTCATCGCCTACAGCATAAATATCCCGGACTTTACCCCGATGGATTAATGGCAGACTTTTTAAATCAGTATCAAAGAGTACAGGAAGCATAGTATTTATCAATTAATTAATCAGAAAGCGTTGATTATAAAACATTGTTGCTAACTATTCAGCATAATCATCTGTGCTTTATGCCGTGGGTGTTTTTCTGCTGCGGCTTGAATAAAGTGCTGCGTATACCCATCACTAACTGATTGACGGATAAAAGCAGGGATATAATGAAAGTAGCAATTATCAGTGGCAGTCATCGCCACAATTCACAAAGTTTAAAGGTGGCTCGGCATATTGAGCAGGATTTACAGCTGCAGCAGCATGATACCTGGCTGTATAGTCTGCAGGGTAATCCTCTGCCGCTGTGGGATGAAGGTGTGTGGGATGGCGCGCAGCACTGGCAGGATCTGCTTAATCCTCTTAGAGAACAGTTAACGGCCTGTGATGCACTGGTGATAATCAGTCCGGAGTGGCATGGCCAGGTGCCTGCCGGCTTAAAAAACTTTTTTCTCTTATTTGGTAAAAATGAAATGGCCCATAAACCGGCTTTGATTGTTGCCGTATCATCCGGTACGGGCGGCAGTTATCCGGTCGCTGAATTACGTATGAGCAGTTATAAAAACAGTCGTATTTGTTATATTCCTGAGCAGGTTATTATTCGTCAGGTTGAGTCTGTTTTAAATGCTAATGAGGCAGATAATGACCTGCGTTCAGATACATATATTCGTGAACGTCTGCACTGGTCGCTGAATATTCTAAGTGAATATGCACAAGCCTTAAAAGTGGTGCGTGATAGTGGTGTAACGCAGTCAGACAAGTTTGGCAATGGTATGTAACAGCAGTTAGTTTACTACTACCTGATTACGGCCGGATTCTTTGGCAAGATACATCGCCTTATCTGCGCAGTTGATGAGCTGTTCCCATGATTGTTCGGATTGTGGAAACGCTGCAACACCAATACTGGCGCTCAGCTTAATTGTTTTCCCTGAACCCACTGGAAAGTCAAACTGCACGATTTTGGCCAGCAGCCGTTCGGCCATTTCATGCGCTTTTTCCAGGGCAGTTTGCGGCAGAACAATAACAAATTCCTCACCGCCATAGCGTGCGGCATAGTCAGTGTTGCGAATAGAATTTTTTATAATTTGGGCAAAACTATGTAACACCTCGTCCCCTGTCTGATGGCCATAAGTATCGTTAACCGCTTTAAAATGATCGATGTCCAGCATAAATACAGAGATCGGGTGCTGGTAACGATTAGCACGGTTGATGTCGTTGCTCAATTGTTGAACCACTACCCTGCGGTTATATAGTCCGGTTAGGGCATCATGGTTTACCATATATTTCATTTCTTCTTCGGCCAGTTTTCGCTCAGTGATATCACGGTCAATACCGCGAAAACCGAGTAAATTACCGCGCTCATCAAAAAAAGGCCGGGCACTGCTTTCCAGAGTAATTTCTCTACCATCGGCAGTTAAATTGATGTTTTCCACCGCTTTGAGAGAAGACCTTTCTGCTACTACCTGGTGAAAAATTTTCTGTACCCGTTTTTTCTCGGCTGCGGGCATACAGTCAAAGGCTGGCTTACCTATCAATTCTTCTGGCTGGTAGCCAAGAATATTTTTTACCTGAGGACTGCAGTAGGTGAATATTCCGTCGGCATTAACTTCCCAGATAAAATCATGAGTGGTCTCTGTTAATGCCTGGAACTTATCATTGCTCTCCTGCAAGGCTTTTTCTGCCCGTTTGCGTTTAGTGATGTCTCGGGCAATACCCAGTACGCCAATCAGTTGTTGGCCACTATCAAATACAGGTGTTTTAATTGTTTCAATATACTCTCCATGGCCATCGACAGCATAGGTGATTTTCTCTTCATTAATTTGCCTTGTGCCCATAGTAATAACTGCTATATCTTGCTTTCGAAAAGCATCGGCGAGTTTTTTATCAATAAAATCATAATCTGTTTTGCCAATGATCTCTGACTCTTTGGCACCATAGAAATGTTCAAATTTATGATTACAGGTTAAATAAATGCCGTTAGAGTCTTTTAACCAAAAAAGATCGGGCAGAGCTTCAACAATTGTTTTCAAGTATGTTTCACTGTCTTTTCTTTTTCTGATTTCTGAGTGCAGTAATTGATTTTTTTTATTGACTAATTGCTTACTTTTTTGTGCTTCATCAAAACGTGATTGCAGAATAATATTATTGATCCTGCTGCGGTAGCCAAAAATTATAAATACTGCGATCAAAAGTGACAGACTGCCCAGTGAAATCAGATACCAGCGTGAGCTAAGAAATTCATTTAATCCGGAATGATTGATTGTCTTTGACAGGATAAATGGTGTGCCGTCAATTTCAGTACTTAAAACATCCTTCACCTGGTAAAATTTATTTAAGCTTAATTGAGCTGAAGGGTATTTATCTTTGTTAATATTGGGGCTTGTCAGTTTTGCTTCATCAATAAGCAGCTGATAACTTTCACGCTGTTTTTGAGTCAGATTAAGTAACTGTGCAGACACATGTTGGTGATTAATTACAGCAATAATAAACCCCATTAATTTATTTTTATAGGTATAGGGCAGGCATATAGCGGGTGTAAGTTGTTTTTTTCTGAGCATTAATAGAAATACCGGCTGTTGTGTTGTACATGCATTACTGTTTATTACAAGAGGGCTTTTCTGCTGATTGGTATCAATGATTATTTGTTGATCATTGCTGATAAAGCTAAGCCGTTGATAGATAGGTTTCTTGTTTATGCGTTTATTATCCAGTAACTGTTGAAACTGAGTGCCTATTGCCAGCAGACTGGCATGTAAACCATAACGCATGGACATACCCAGTGCCCGATTAGCAAAAAAAGCTTCCAGAGTTTTTGATTGAGATAAATTAATAAGGTCATTTTTTCGTTCATGATAGAAATAGCTTACTGATGCGGCATGAGCATACAGATTTAATTTTTCAGATTGATACTGGGCGTTACGTAGGCTTTTTTGTGACACATAGGTAACAGCAAAAATTAATAATAAAAATATTAATAAACTGGGCGCAGCAATAGATGAAAAAAAATTACCTGCTTTGCTTATTGTTAAATATTTTTTTTGATTAGCCATTATAAATTAAAAAAATCCTCATAATAGACAAATACCGATGGGTAATATTTATTTACCATTTTCTTATAGTGCCCCTGTTTTTTAATATTGCGCAGATAATGATTAAATGCCTTGACTAGTTTGGGTGAAGTTTTTCTAAAACCGGCAGCCATATACTGTCTTTTTGAAATGGGGCCAATTACTTTTAATTGCCCAGGCCATTTTTCCAATGCAATAAGTGCATCGGGCACATCCAGTAACGTTGTCTCAGCTTCATTATTTAAAATGGCAGGTGCCATCTCATTGAGTTTTAGCTGTTGGCTGGCCAGTTGGATCCGTGCCCTGCTATCGGATAAATGATAGAGAGCGGGGTCCAGGCAAGTATTCTTCAGGGCCAGGACACTGACTCCATGCAGAGCACTTTTTACCTGTAAAATATCTTTGTCCATGGAATCACTGGGTGTAATCGGAATGATTGTTGATTGTGCACGGGCAACAAGCCATACGGCTGAGGGGAAGGTCGGCTCAGAAAATGTGATGAGTTGTTCTCGCCAGGGTAATATTGTCATGCCATTAGCGATAATATCACCAGTAATAGCAGTTTTTTCCAGCTTTTCTACTTCTTTGTTACCGCGTCGGGCATGCTGGCCGGTTAAGTCGCCAAAGACGGTGCTCCAACTGCTTTGCACAAACTGATATTGAACTCCAATCGAAGCGGCAAAGCCTTTGATTAATTCAATATCAAGGCCATCACCGCTGCCGGTTATAAAGTTAGCATAGGGTACGCCTAAATGGCGTAGAACACCGGCTTTTTTTATTTCGGGCAGATCATGAGCATTAACAAAATTGGGCAGGAAAATAATAGAAAGAGACAATAGAAAAATCAGTTTATAAAGTTTTTTACAGTACATTATGATTATTCCTCAG
>Ga0256844_10000263_pt1 | contig 20381 bp, 17 predicted proteins | sample MusselsmetaG_FD_189100 | JGI IMG/M metagenome (GOLD analysis project Ga0256844, IMG submission 189100) | Mussel associated microbial communities from hydrothermal vent at the East Pacific Rise, Pacific Ocean - Mussels | ecosystem: Host-associated > Mollusca > Shell > Unclassified ... | reverse complement strand
CATCCCTCTCATCCCCAATAGCAAGATCATCGTAGCGGAGAGTGGTATCAATGACCATGAAACAGTGCTGGAGTTGAGTAAAGTGGGTGCTGATGCCTTTCTTGTAGGAGAGCATTTTATGCGTCAGGATGATATCACAGCTGCAGTGAGGCAGCTGAAGTACGGCGTTTAGTCTCTTTTGCCTCTGTGACTGCTGCTGTTTCTGCTGCGGTTACTTCGGTTGCGATCACCGCGATAGCCCCCACTACTATTATTACGTCTACGTCGGTTCCCGCTTCGGTTTCTGTCGCTGCCTCTATTGTTATGCATACGCTCGATAAGACGCTTGATCTCTTCGAGGTCAAATCCTATTTTATCTTTACCGGATACACTGCTTTCCTGTTTGATCATAGAAGCTAGCAGATGTGCAATCGTTACGATATCAAGGTCATGTTGTAGGGTTTTGACCATCTGGATTGCTTCGTCTGTGATCGTAGTTTGAGCGATATTTATAAGAAGGTCACTCTCTTTATTCTTGATGAGCTCTTGTTTGGTAGGAATCACTTGGGTCGCCATTTGAGTACCGACATCTTTTTCGATGCGTTTGATGGTGCGTAGCTCATTGGGGCTTACCAGGGTAATTGCTTCCCCACTCTTACCTGCTCTACCTGTTCTACCAATCCTGTGGACATAGCTTTCTGAGTCAAAAGGGATATGGTAATTGAAGACGTGACTTACATCATTGACATCCAGTCCTCTGGCTGCCACATCGGTGGCTACAAAGATATCCACGGCACCATTTTTGAATCCTCTGATAGAGATCTCTCGTTGCTTCTGCTCCATATCACCATGTAGACCACCGACTTTGAAGCCTTGAGAAGTTAGATGTGAAATCAGTCTATCTACTTCCATTTTCATGCGGCAAAAAACGATGGCTTTGGTGGGGTTTTTGTAATCGATCAGACGTACGAGTGCATCGTCTCTTTCTCTGTCATTGACAACATAATAGAGCTGATTGATAGCAGTATTGGTACTTTCTGATTTGGTGATGGCAACGGTTTTTGGGTCATTGAGTATCTCTTGCGCCAATTTTCTAATGGCTTTTGGCATAGTGGCTGAGAACATGAGTGTTTGTCTATCTTCGGGAAGGAAGGTAAAAATATTTTTAATCTCATCCAAAAATCCCATATCAAGCATCTCATCTGCTTCATCCAGTACGACAAACTTGGGGTTGATCTTGATCTTTTTGCTTTTGAGAAGATCCTGCAGCCTGCCTGGTGTGGCAATGACAACTGAGGCTTGCTTGATCCGCTCTATCTGCTTGCCGTAGGGTGTACCGCCATAGACTGTGGCAGTGCGAAGCCCGGAGAGCTTGCCAAAGCGGTAGATCTCATCACTGACCTGCATAGCAAGCTCACGGGTAGGAACAATAACCAGTCCCTCAACAGAGCCGTCTGCTACCATCTGACTGAGTATGGGCAGGCCAAAAGCAGCTGTTTTTCCAGTACCGGTTTGTGCCTGTGCGATAATATCATGCCCTTCTAGTATCAGGGGGATCGCCTCTTTTTGTACGGGACTTGGCTCTTTGAATCCGGCATCGGAAATAGATTGCTGTATGGGTTGACTTAAGTTGAAGTCTGTAAATTTCATAATTCTTCTTTGTATGTGAATGTTTTCTGGAAGGTCTCGCGTTTATTCGGGTATTGCAGAAAATTTTGTATAGTATAGCAGAATATTTAATATTTGGGGTTAACACATATGCCAAGGAGAAGGACACCCCACTTACGCAGGGTATCTAAACGTGTATTTATCCTGTCACTAGCATGACCCATGGTGTACCAATGACTAAGAAGATAAGAAGATTGGTAAAGGTAATCACGGCACCATATTTGTAGATCTCTGCAGTTTGTAAATACCCACTTCCCGCGGAGAGGACGTTGGCTGAGGAGCCTTGGGGGGTAATAACAGAGTTGAAGTTGGTGGCAAAAAGTAGCATCAATGCAAGGAGTTCACCTGGAACCCCTGATTTTATACCAACTGCCAAAAAGACACTAAAGAGTGCCATCATCTGTGCAGTTTGAGAAACAAAGAAGTAGTGAATAAGCACATAGGAGATGATCAGTATTGCATAGACCATTGGCCAGCTCATACCTTCCAGTGGTGCGGCAATCTTGTCACCGATCCATGTCATAAAGCCAAACTTGTTGAGATAGCTTGAGAGTGTGTAGAGCACAGCAAACCAGATAAAGGTTGAGAGTGCACCTCCCTGCTGTTTCATATCTTCCTGGGTAAAGACACCTGTAGCCATGACCACTGCCAGTCCTGAGAAGGCAATCGCCTCTTTGGGTAGATGGTGGATACTGGTGGTTGCCCAAAATGCTACCATGACGATAAAAGTAAGTCCGGTGATAATCTCCTGCGCGGACATAGACCCCATCTCTTTGAGTGACTCTTTTGCCATTCTAGGAGCTTCTGGAGTCTGTTTGATCTCTGGATTGATGACTTTATAGAGAATATAGGGGAGAACCAATGCCGCTACCAAACAAGGCACAATCGAGGCCTTGAGCCAGCTTGCAAACGTAATAGTGATCCCCATTTCGGCAGCCATACCAGCACCTGCAGGATTGGCTGCCATCGCGGTCAGCCAGAGGGCAGACGAAATAGAGAGCCCTGCCATCGTATTCATCATGAGGTAGTTACCTATCTTTTTCTGGGATCCATCTTCTACTTTAGAACCACTGTCTCTGGCAAGCGCCAAGGTGAGAGGGTAGAGTACACCGGAACGGGCAGTGTTACTGGGGAATGCCGGTGCGATCAGCATATCCGTAAAGAACATGGAGTATCCAAGTCCCAGTGTAGACTTTCCAAAGAAGGAGATAATGATCAGTGAGATACGTCGCCCCAATCCTGATTTGACCACAGCATTGGCAACAAGGAATGCGACCAAAATAAGAAGAATGAATCCTTTGGAGAATCCAGAATAAGCTTCAGCTGTCGTAAGTGTACTTGTAAAGATCGTGGTGACCAAGGCAAGTACAGACGCAACAAAGACAGGGAAAGCACCGATAATGATAGAAAAGATGGTTGTGATAAAGATCGCAAAGAGATGCCATGCATTTTCTTGGAGACCTTCCGGCACAGGCATAAACCACAAGACTAGACCTACTGCTAGAACCACGAGACGCATTAACCATGTTTTTGACATAATAACCCCTTCAATTTGATAAGAGGTCATCATTATATAAGTATGTTTTTACACTATGGTAACCCCATTACTATAAGAATACTGGAAAAAAAATATAGTGAAGATTAAATTTTAATTCAATTTTCTGATGAAGATATGCATTAAAATTGATATAGAAGAGAGAAGGAATGGGCGTTTGGGGGTTATCATCCCCCTAGATACTTCTTTCTGACCTCGTCATTCCCAAGCAGATCAGAAGCAATACCTTCCAAGGCAATACTACCATTTTCCAGTACATATCCGTAATCAGCGATCTTGAGTGCAGCGAAGGCATTTTGCTCTACAAGTAGTATGGTAATGGTTTTTTTGAGCTCTATGATCGTCTCAAAAAGTTCTCCGATGATTTTGGGAGCCAGACCGAGACTGGGTTCATCCAGCATGAGTAGTTTGGGTTCACTCATGAGGGCTCTGGCGATAGCCAGCATCTGCTGCTCTCCACCACTGAGCGTACCTCCCATTTGCTCTTTTTTACCAGAGAGTCTAGGAAATTGTTGGTACATCTTCTCTTTGAGCTCTTCGTAGTGTTCATTGTTAAAAGCACCCATACGGAGATTTTCATCTACAGTGAGATTCACAAAGATACGTCTCCCCTCAGGAACCAGTGCGATACCATCTTGTACCACTTTATGCGTAGGTATCTTGGTGATATCAATGCCATTGGCATGGACTGTACCTTTTTTCTTGATACTGTTGACTAGGGCATTAAGTGTAGAGGTTTTTCCTGCACCATTGGCTCCGATAAGGGTGACGATACTGTTCTTTTTGACTTCGATATCGATACCCCTCACTGCAGCGATCACGCCATAATAGACTTCTAAATTATCGACTTTAAGCATGGGTAAAATCTCCTAAGTAGGCTGCGACAACCTTTTCATTGATGATGGCATCAGATGGCTTGCCTTCAAATATTTTCTCTCCATAATCCAAGACAGTCACCAGATCACACATATTATTGACAAATTTCATATCATGTTCAATGAGCAGAATGGTTAGATTGAAATCTTTTTTAATTTTATGTATTACATTAGAGAGATCTTCAGTTTCACTGGGGTTCATCCCTGCTGCTGGTTCATCTAGCAAGAGAAGCGAGGGCTTGGTAGCCACTGCTCTGGCGATCTCTACTTTTCGTTGGTTTCCATAGCTTAGGTCTGTGGCTTTGTTATCCGCAAAGGCTGTGAGGTTAAATTCATCTAGAATCATCATCGCTTCCTCTTTGATCTTTTTCTCTTGGCTAAAGAAGCGCGGAAGTCTAAAAATAGATTCAAGATAACTATAATTAGATTGGTTGTGAAATCCGATGAGAATATTGTCTAGAACACTCATACTCTTGAAGAGTCTGATATTCTGGAAGGTTCTAGCAATGCCTTTTTGTACGACAAGGTTAGGCTTGGTACCAGTAATGATCTCACCCTGGAAGGCAATGTCTCCCTTGGTAGGCTGATAATTGCCTGTGATAATGTTAAATATTGTAGTTTTCCCAGCCCCGTTAGGGCCGATCAGACCATAGATATCTCCTTTTGATACTTCAAAGGAGAGGTCATCGATGGCGGTAACACCACCAAACTGCATGGTAACATTTTGGATTTTTATGGTTGTTTGGCTCATGCGTTCTTCCTTTTGGAGGCACTTTTGCTTTTGAGTATATCTGAGAGCTCTCTATCGCCGAAGAGGCCTCTTCGTGCAAAGAGCATTGTGATAATCAGGAGTATGGAAAATACGACCATTCTCATACCCGGATGTGCACCTGTCTCATAGCCAAAGATGCTCATATTGTCATCGAGGAATCTGAGCCATTCCAGACCAAAGCCAATGACGATGGCAGAGACCAGTGTACCTGTCATGCTTCCTAATCCACCAAGCACTATAATGATGAGCAGATAGAAGGTGAGCAGGAAGGTGAACTGGTCTGGCGCAATCGTACTCAAGAATGAGGCAAGAAGACCTCCTCCAATACCCTCAAAAAACGCAGAGGTCATAAAGGCATAGGTCTTTATCTTAAAGGTATTGACACCCATAGCCACGGCTGCATCCTCGTCATCTCTGATGGCCTTCATGGCTCTACCATACTTGGAGTAGATGACATGGATCATAACGAGGAAAGTGAAGATAGTGATACTACCTATCCATCTAAAATCGGCAAATTCAGGTATATCATTGAGTCCCATGGCACCATTGGTATAGGCTGGTGAATTCATGGCAAAAATACGAATGATGAAGCCAAACCCGAGTGTGACGATAGCCAAATAATCTCCACGTACTCTAAAGACAGGTACAGAGAGTAAGAAGGCCATAAGAGCAGATGTCAAACCACCAGCAAGCAATGCGATAGGGAAGTTTGCTTGCATCTGTAGGATCACGGGGGCAGGGTCAACGAGAGCGTACATGTCGATCTTGGTATCCATGGGGATAATGAAAATGGCTGTCATATAGGCACCAATGGCGACAAAACCATTTGGTTCTAGTGAGAACTGACCAGCTACACCGTTGATCAGATTGTAGCTGAGTGCCAAAATAGCAAAAATACCTATATTGCTGACAATACTGAGATTGTAGATACCCAGGTTATTATTGATAAACCAGACGAGTCCTAAACTTACTGCAATAAGTGTTACTTTGATAAGTGTACTTTTCATCTAAAACCTCCCTCTGTCTAAATCTTCGCCCATGATGCCTGTAGGCTTGAGTAGCAGTACAAATATCAAGAAGAAGAAGGCAAAGGCATCTTTGTAGCCTCCCAATTCTGGAAATAGTGCCACAACAAAGATCTCAGTAAACCCAAGGATAAACCCACCTAGTACCGCACCTGTGACTGACCCTATACCACCGAGCACTGCGGCGGCAAAGGCTTTGAGTCCCACGACGATACCCATGAGGGGATCAATAGCGGGATAACTGATCGCATAAAAGATACCTGCTACTGCAGCCAAAGCTGAGCCTAATCCAAAAACGATACTGATGATATAGTCGGCATTGACACCCATGAGCTTCACTGTGGGGATATCAAATGCCAAAGCACGGATCGCCATACCATACTTGGTCTTGTAGAGTACCCAAAGTACTCCGCCTAAGATAAGTACAGTAACAATAGGTATGACAATAACCATGAGGGGAAGAATGACTTCCCCGAGCTTAAATGAGGTGGTGAGATATTCAGGGACAGGGAAAGCCTTAGGTACACCACCAAAAAGCACATTGAAGAGATTTTCCAAGAAAAAGCTGATACCAATCGCAGTGATAAGTAGAGAAATTTTTGGGGCTTTTCTGAGTGGTTTATAGGCGATTTTGTCTGTCATGATACCTACGAGTACAGAGCCTGCGATAGCCACGAGTACTGCCATAGGAAATGACAGGCCTAAGGAAGATGCCAGATAGACAAAAAATGCCCCTACCATCATGATGTCGCCATGTGCGAAGTTGATGAGGCGAAGTGTCCCATATACCATTGTATAACCAATGGCTATCAGGGCATACATACTGCCCAAACTGATGCCATTGACGAGTTGTTGTAGAAAGGTAGAAAAATCCATTCTAATCCTCTTTCTTGTTGAAATTGTTACCCATTATAGTTCACTCGTCTAAATGAGAAGCAAACTAGAATAAGAAACAGAGCTTGATTGTTTTCCCGAGATAGACTCGGGAAAAATTGAAAGTAACAGCTGCTTATGGATTTACAGTTGTTTTGTAAGCAAATTTACCATCTTTAACAGCATTGACGACTGCTGATTTGACAGCGTCTCCACCTTCATTGATAGTAATCTCACCTGTGATACCTTTGTAGCCTTTTGTGCCACGAAGATTGGTGTTGATACACTCTTTATCATCAGAAGCTTTACCTGCATCGATACATGCATTCATAGCTGCAAGGATCATACCGTAACCATCTGCCGCCAATGCACCCATAGAATCTGCTGGCTTGTTGTATGCTTTGTGGAATGCATCTACATACGCTTTTGCTTCAGGAGTACTTGCCGCTGCTTCATTGAAGTGGTCTGTATACATGAACCCTTCTGCTGCTTTACCACCGATAGAGACAAGCTCAGGGAACCCAACCCCATCTGCACCGATAAATGGTGTGTCAATACCCATTGCTCTGGCTTGCTTAACCATAAGTGCTGCTTCTGGATAGTATCCAGTAAATGCGATAATGCCAGGCTTCTCTTGTTTAATGGTAGAGACTTGTGCGTTGAAGTCTTTGTCACCAGAACTGAGAAGTACAGTTTTGATTATTTTTCCACCCGCTGCCTCATAGGCTTTTTTGAATGCTTTTGAGAGACCTACGGAATAGTCTTGTTTGGCATCGGTAACAACTACCGCTGTTTTCATACCATTGTCAATCGCATATTTGGCCATAACTGCACCCTGGAATGGGTCGATGAAACATGCTCTTGTGACATAGCTTTTACCCTTTGTTACTCTTGGGTTGGTTGAAGCATGTGTGATCATAGGTGTTTTTGCTTTGTCTGCTACGGGCGCCATAGCCATAGAGATACTGGATGCGACTTCACCAAGGATAACAGATACACCATCTTTATTGATGAGTCTCTTAACAGCTGTTGCAGCTTCTGCCTTGTCTCCTCTGTCATCAAGTACAATAATTTTGACAGTATCACCATTTTTGAGTGTTTTATTCTGAGCATAGGCGATATCTAGACCACCCTTACTGGTTTGACCAAAGGCTGCGATAGGTCCTGTCAATGGAAGAACCACACCGATCTTAACCTCTTTGGCAATCGCCATACTGCTCACAAGTGCAGCTGCTGCCACAATACTTAATGCTTTATTCATATTTTCTCCTTAAGAATTTGATAAGGTTAATAGTACCAGCTAGAAACTTTTGTTTGACTTATACTTTAAGGTAATAGCAACTTTTTTGCAACTTTGTTAATTCTCGCCCCATCTGCACGGCTGCCTACCTCTTTTTTGGCTGCGGCCATGATCTTGCCCATGTCCTGCATTCCTTTAGCACCCACTGCTACAATGATCTTCTGTACTATCGCCTCAAGTGTAGCTTCATCTATCGGCTCTGGGAGATAGCTTTTTATCAGTACGAGTTCTGCCTCTTCTTTAGATACGAGATCATCCCTACCTGCTTCTTTAAATTGTGTAATACCGTCTTCTCTCTGCTTGGCATACTTCATCAGTATCTTCTCTACCTCTTCATCACTGAGCTCTTTACGCTCATCTACCTCTATCTGCTTGATCATTGTTTGAATGTTACGCAGGGTATCTCTTTTGGCAGTCTCTTTTGCACGCATTGCTGCTTTGATATCCTCTTTGATCTGTGCTTTTAAGTGCATCCTATTCTCCTTGTCCCGTTTTAAGAATTATACTCCTATCTTAATAGTTTTTGGTTTACTAAAGCAGAAAAATACTATCATTCTATAATAGACAAAGGGATAACCATGACAACATTTCAGCTACTTTTGATGATCATATCGGGTGCCGTATTTTATATGTTTTTCAAACAACTTTTCAATGGCACTTATCCTAAAAGAGGGGTGGATTTTGAAGCAAAAACAGCGGATGAACAGCTAGGTGGTATCACTCGGGCAGATAAAACTTTTTCCAAGCCAAAGGTACCGATTGGCAGGCTTGAAGAGCTTCATGCCCATGCAGATGAGGCAGTAGAAAAAGGTGATTTTGAAGAGGCAAAAAAAGCACTAGGCAGTGCTTTGATCCTAGATGAAGAGAGTATTGAAACACTCTATAAACTGGCCTATGCACATCTACACAGTGAAGCCTATGCAGAGGCAAAAAGTACCTTGGAGAAGTTACTTACTTTAGATGAGAAACATGATATGGGTCATGTGATGTTGGCCAACGTCTTACATCACCTGGATGAAAATGACCTGGCAATAACACATCACCTCCGAGCCATTGCACTGGATCCTGAGTATGCCCCACACTATTTCAACTATGCCAATACGCTGTATGAGTTGGAGAGGAAAGAGGAGGCACTGGTGCAGTACCAAAAAGCCTATACATTAGACAATACTTTGGATGCTGCCAAAGAGATGATCACCACACTATCGGAGTAATACTATGATGAGTCAATGTTTTATCATGCAAGAAGCCACCGAGGATATTTTACTGAAAGTCACCAATGTCTGTGCCCTATGCTATAGTGATATTCATGTAGGGGATACCATACACTACGATACTCAGAAATACCATTATGTTTGTCAACCCTGCCAAGAAGAGCAGTGTGCATTATTGGATGCACAGTGTGAGATAGTAGAGGATGAAGAGGGGGGACTTTTCTGCTAGTGCCTTATTTGTTATCTACGATATATTTGATCGCATTCAGATAGCTCATTTCATTTAATGCCACTCCTTTATAGGCAATATCAAATGCTGTACCATGATCAACAGAAGTACGCAATATCGGTAGGTTGAGGCTGACATTGATCCCCTCATCAAAATAGAGAGCCTTGAGTGGGGCTAGTCCCTGATCATGGTACATAGCGATGTAGTGGGTGTAATGTTTCCGTATGTTGGGCGTAAAAGCAATATCTGGCACTAAAGGTGCAGTGAATAGCGAATAGCGAATGGTGCATAGTGAGGGGGTCTCTTTTAGCAAATATTTTGTTGCGTTGTGTATGGCTTTTTGGATGATTTTCTCTTCATCTCCAAGTACTCCGTCATCTCCGGCATGAGGGTTAAGTCCGAGTACAGCAACCGTAGAAGAGGGTTTGGCAGTGTTATAAAAATCGATAATGAAGCGTGTCAGATCTTTCTCATTGATACAGCTTGCAACCTTCTTTAATGGTATATGCTCAGTAAAAAGAGCGACATACATCTGGGGGCATCCTAGCATCATGATCGCGTCTGCATCAAAGAGGTCACGTAGGGCATCAGTATGCCCTTTGTATGTGATACCTGCCAACTCCCATGCCTTTTTGTGGATGGGCAGCGTGCAGATGGCATCTACCTTTTTCTCCTTTGCCAGTGATACTGCTCTGAGAAAGGATCTATAGGCATAGGTACCACTCTCTTTGCTGACAGTACCTGCTTCTATCTCGAAGCCAGGTGCGATCTCTTCGACTGTGTTGAAATTATCTGGAATAGAAAGTTGTAGTTTGTTGGCAGCTTGTGCCAGCATTGTTTTGTCTATGCAGTAGAGAGGATTGATATATTTGGAAACTACCGTGTGGTTTTGTATGGCAAGTTGGATGCCGATGCCATTGAGGTCACCGATACTGATGGCTACAGTTTTTTTTATCATCAATGCGTTACCGAATCAACAATGCTTTGAGATCCAAAATGGCCTGTTCCAGCCCTGTGTAGATGGAGCGTGCGATAATACTCTGTCCAATGTTGAGCTCTTCGATCGTCTCGATTGCTACAATATCAGAGACATTGTGGTAATTGAGCCCGTGTCCGGCAGCTACTTTGATACCCAGTTCCGCAGTGGTACAGCTGAGCTTGCGTAGATTTTCCAACTCAGATGCAAGCATCTGAGTAAGTGTGGCTCTTGAGAGTTCTAGCTCAGGGATGGCATAAGGGGTATGGTTCATATTGCTATAGAGCATGGCATAGATATTGGCGTACTTTCCTGTATGGAACTCTACCCATTCCACACCAAGATCTTGGGAGGCATGGATCGCTTCGAGCGTGGGATCGATAAAGAGAGAGACCTCTATTTCACTCTCTTGTAGTCTATGAATCGCTTCTATGAGTCTAGATTGTTCTCCTGTGACGGCAAGCCCTCCTTCGGTAGTGACCTCTTCACGTTTTTCCGGTACGAGGGTGACGCGGTGTGGCTTGAGGTTACAGGCGATATCGATCATTTCTGAAGAGATTGCACACTCCAGATTGACAGGCAGGGTAGAGAGTCTGATGATATTGTTAGCATCAAAATCCTGCATATGCCTACGGTCTTCCCGTAGATGGATCGTGATCTGGTCAGCACCGGCTCTTTTGCAGATGCTGAGTGCATCGAGAGGATCAGGGTCTGCTACCTTGCGTGCTTCTCTGAGTACAGCAATATGATCGATATTTACACCTAGTTTCATCTGATAGCTCCTTGGATACGATTATACCGCAAGTGACTTAATGGTGATAGGAAATAGAAGATTTTTGGGTGTGCCTAAAAGGAAGAAAATCATACAGCAGCACAATATTTGATCGTTATGACTTTGTGGGGGGGGGTACTTGGTCATAAACAATAAATATTGTGCTGGTGTATAACTTTCAAAAGAAAAGCTGAGCAACAATACAATGTATAATGATAAGTGAAAAATAAGTGTATAACTCGCAAGTATACAGGTAGTCTGGCAATCTTTTGGATAAAAGACCCATGACTTTCCGTCCTTACCTCGCGGCAAGTTTGGCTTTTTCTGTTATCATGAGTGAGATAGTAGCATATAGATAATTAAAAAGAATATAAAGTAATGTATATTTTTTAAAATAATCATAAAACTTTTCTCAAACCAGTTATTACAGACATTATGGTAAAATCGCAAAACTATAAATTGAGAAGGTAAGCGATGATGAAAAGAGAGATTAAAAAGGCTGTACTTGCGTATTCAGGTGGTCTGGATACCAGTATCATCCTCAAATGGCTTCAAGATGAATATCAGTGTGAAGTGATCACATTTACGGCTGATCTTGGACAGGGAGAAGAGGTAGAGCCTGCACGCCAAAAGGCACTAGACTTTGGGATAAAAGAGGAGAATATTTTTATCTTGGATCTCAAAGAAGAGTTTGTCAAAGATTTTGTATTTCCTATGTTCAGAGCCAATACGATCTATGAGGGAGAGTATCTACTGGGTACCTCAATCGCCAGGCCGTTGATCTCCAAAAAGCAGATTGAGATTGCACATCAGACCGGTGCGGATGCAGTCAGTCATGGCGCTACCGGTAAAGGAAATGACCAGGTACGATTTGAGCTTGGATACCTCAGTCTTGATCCAGATATTGCGGTGATTGCACCTTGGAGAGAGTGGGATCTCAATTCTCGTGAAAAGCTTTTAGCCTATGCGGAAGATCATGGGATAGCGATTGATAAAAGAGGTAAAAAGTCTCCATATTCTATGGATGCCAACCTCCTGCATATCTCTTATGAAGGGATGGTACTGGAAGACCCCAATGCTGAACCGGAAACGGATATGTGGCTCTGGACCAACTCCCCAGAAGAGGCACCGGATACGGCAGAGTATATCACGATCGGTTATGAAAAAGGTGATCCTATCAGCATCAATGGTGAAGCCATGAGCCCTGCAACGATCCTCAGAACACTGAACGAATATGGCAATAAACACGGTATTGGACGTATCGATATCGTAGAGAACCGCTTTGTAGGAATGAAAGCAAGAGGCTGCTACGAGACACCAGGTGGTACGATCATGCTCAAGGCACATAGAGCGATAGAATCAATCACCCTGGATCGAGAAGAGGCACATCTGAAAGATGAAATGATGCCTAGGTATGCCAAGCTGATCTATAATGGTTTCTGGTGGTCACCAGAGCGTGAAATGCTGCAGACTGCCATCGATAAAACACAGGAGCATGTGAGCGGTGAAGTGAGACTGAAACTTTACAAGGGTAATGTGATGGTTGTAGGGCGTACATCAGAGTACTCTCTTTATAGTGAAGAGCACTCTACCTTCGAAGAGGATGAAGTATATAATCAGAAAGATGCAGAGGGATTCATTCGCCTCAATGCGCTCAGATTTATAATAGAAGGTAAAAAGCAGCCCTCTAGAAGAGCACACGATGAGGTAGAAGTCTGTAAGATAGAGACAGGCTCTGTCACTGTATGTGAACGTATCAAAAGATTTTTTGGTTTTGCAAAAAAGGCTTAAACCCAGAGCACTACCGCGATCACTTGCGGTAGTGCTTGTTTAATTGAGGACAGCATCCAGTTTTTGTTTGCTAGGACGTAACCCAATGGTTTCACAACAGTGATACTTCTCAGTAGAATCATCACTAAATGCCACCGGTATAGCACCGGTTTCTTTAATAAACTCTGTAATTAAACAGTCACTATCCTCTTGCATGAGACTGCCATCTATCAATACATACCTGTATGTTGTTCCATGGATAGCCTGTAGAAATTGATCTTCACTGAGAACCGCTGTTACAGTATAGCCTAAATTCATAAGGATCTTTTGATAAATATTGCTTGCCAGAGAAGCATTTTTATACAGCAACACATCCATTTTCTCGAACGACATATGATCCTCATGAGCAGACAGATCGATTACAGCTTCAGCAAGAGGCTTGCTCTCTTCCTCTGTCTCTACGTTATGATTAGGCAGGGAATTACTGCTAGGTGCTTCAAAAGTATTCTGTTCCTCTACATTTTCACTCTCAACACTATTGAACTCTGTATTATTTACGATAGGACCGTCCTGCTTGCTACGACGGTTGGATTTATATTTAGGTGAGTAGGTTTCCAGTAAAAATTGTATCTGATCTATATTGATAGGTTTGGAGGTATAGTCATCCATACCTGCATCAATATACTTCTCTCTATCTCCTTGTAGGGCATTTGCAGTCAGCGCAATGATCGGTGTATGACGTAGTCCTGCAGACTTTTCAAAATGAAGGATCTGTTCTGTTGCATCGATACCACCTAGTACAGGCATTTGTATATCCATAAAGATCAGATCATAGTCATTCTGTTTTCGTAAGTTAACAGCCTCTTCACCATTGTTAGCCAAGGTTACTGTGAGTCCAAAGTCATTTAGGATCTTGGTGATCAACTTTTGGTTGATCACATTATCCTCAGCAACCAATGCATGCATTCCGCTGAACATATCACTCTTGGATACGATGGTAGTATCAGAAGCCTCTACGGTCTCAGATGCTACCTGTGTGATCTCTTCCAACAGTTTTGCAATTTTACTGAAGTTGATCGGCTTATAGATAATCTTTGTAAGTTTATTAATCACTTCTTCGGACTCATTCTTGATATGCCCGGATGCCAACAGCACTACTTTGGTGTTGATATCGGTTAAGCCTTTAAGTTCATTTTCCCTACGTGAATAGCGATGGTCAATAAAAAGAAGATCAGGCAGAGCATCATCAAGTGTTGTATAGATCTCTTCACCATAATAGATACTGAAGCTAGCACCGAGGAAGGCGATATAGGCTTCCAGGTTTTTATCTACCTGTCTATCAATATCTTCTTCTGGTAGTACGAGACCAATCTTAAGTTCAGGATATTGTGAAAATGCCTGTTTTTGCTCTTCAAGGTCTTGTTTTTCCAGAGCAAGTGTGAAATAGAAGGTTGAGCCTTCTCCTAGTTTACTGTTTATTTCTAGTTTTCCGCCCATATGTGCAATGAGCCTACTTGAAATAGCCAGTCCCAGACCTGTTCCACCAAATTTACGGCTTGTACTTGAGTCTGCCTGAGAGAACTCTTCAAAGATCTTACTCTGTTGGTCTTCTGTGATACCCACACCGGAATCTTCAACAGAAAATCGTATTTTTGCCTCTTTATCATCTTCAGATATCTTTTCGATAAAGACATTGATCTCACCGTGGGCATTTGTAAACTTCACGGCATTACTGATAAGGTTGGTAAGGATCTGGGATAGCTTAGTAGGGTCGCCCAAGAGTGTTTGTGGGAGTTCTGGATCAATATAAGCACCAAACTCAATATTCTTTTGGGCTGCTTTTGCACCATAGGACTCCACAGCAGATTCAAATCGTTCACGTGTATCAAAAGAAATATTTTCCAACTCTACCTTGTCTGCTTTGATCTTGGAGAGATCGAGAATATCGTTTACAATATTGAGTAGGTTCTCTGAGCTGTCTTCAATAACATCAATAAAGTCCTGCTGGTCACCATTAAGTTCAGTAGCTTTCAAGAGCTGAGTAAACCCAACAATACCATTAAGTGGTGTTCTTATTTCATGTGACATGTTAGCAAGGAAAAGGTCTTTTGCTTGATTGGCTTCCTTAATAGTATTTGCCAGGAATTGATAGATCTCAGTATCATCTTTTTTCGCAACGATGGTTCGTAGTTCTTCTCTCTTCTCTTTACTTAGGTCAAACTCAATATTTTTAAGTGTCTCTTCCAGAAGTCTTTTGTCTTTACTGATATTTCTAAAAATACCTAAGAGTATGATGAAAAGCAGTAAGAGTAAAAGGGCACCCAGTGCATATTGGATAGCCCTGTTCTTGACACTCTCTTCCTGTGAGAGGAATTTATTCCGGAGGCTGGACAAAAGTATTTTTTCTGCGGAGTCTAGATGGTCTAGTTTCAGCGTATAATCTTTAGTCCACTGATCCACAGAAAGTGTATATTTACCGTTATTGGCATCTTTGATAATATTGGTTCTATCAGTTGACAGTACTTGGATTACCTTCTCGTTTTCAAGGAGGTTTTTGAGCTGCTGTAGCAGTTTTCTATCTTTTATTTTAGAAAAATCAGGCAGCGTATGTTTACTTAGAATGGATTCCCATAAGAGAAGATCTTTATCGCTGAATGGCTTGCTTCTACCGAGTTTAAGTGCTAAAAAACTTTTTTCTAGGCTACCTATGCCATATGTTTTTTCAAGAGCAGTATAGTAGGACAAGGTACTGCTCATCTCTTTGGATGGGAACTTTTGCGCAACGATACGAATCAGCCCAATCAGTGTATTGGTTACATTCTCATAATAAGAGTCAAAGAAGATCCCTTTGTAGTCAGAACTGAGTGTATCTACCTGTGAACGTACAAAGTTTAGATTTTCTCGTATCTGAGACATCCGTTTTTTATAGGTCAAAAATGTCTTGTTTTCATTGATTAGCGTACCCATCTCTTCTAAGAGGGTATCTGTCTCTTTTCTGCTTTTTTCTAACTTGTCAAGATTGCTTGTTGCAGCAGTATTTGATGCCATATGTATAGCACTCGCTACCTCCTCTTCACCTATTCTTTTCAGGAGTATACGGGACCTATCGATCAAGGTAGTATAATTGATCTTACTTTGGTCATTTTTATAGTTTGTATAGGCTTGAAAGGCTTGGTATGAAAGCCAACCTACTGCAATAAAAAGAGGTATCAGGATAAGGAAGAGTAATAGTTTCTGTTTTGATGTTTTCATAGTTATACCTATTCTCCTTTACTGTGATGAATCGCAATTTGGTTGATGATATTCTGCAGACCATTGGTAGAGAGTAGCATGATACTCGGTACCTTTACTGTTTTGACCGTATAATAGTAATGCTTGTTGGATGTCCAAAACTTCAGTAATTCTTTCTTTTTTGCATCCAAAGCCTTGGGGTAGGCATATTCTTGAATCTTTGCTATTTCATTTTCAACCGCACTGATAGTTTGCTTTACTTTTTCTGGAATGGTTGCCTTATTAATATCTGATCCCAATACCATATAGTATTTGGCAAGCTTTTCTACCAGGTATTCAATATTTTTACTACGCATGAACATTTTCTCTTCAAAGCTAAAATCATAGTTGATCGAATGGGCAATACTTTCAGCTCCTTCTGTCAAGGCTTCACTGAAATCCAGTACCTTGTCTGCATTTTTACCAGATATTTTACTTTTGAGGGTGATTTTGATCTGCTCTTTTTCATAGGCAAAGAAGTCTAGAATATATTTGATCTTTTCATTCTTGGTCGTGATAGCGATATTTCGAATATTTTCTTCCAGACTTTTGACATTCTCTAAGATTTTATCATGGATATCCTCTTTCTTAGGGTAGATATAAAGATAGAGATAATCCTTTGCAATTTTTTGTGTAAGGTATTTTATATTTTCTGATGCTTCCAGTATCTTTACATCACTGAGTGTTGCAGCAGATGAGATAAATGTTGTCCCTACAATGATTGCGATGATAGAGACGAACTGTCTCATTTGGAAGCCTTTTCTTTCATCACCTTACCCATTTCCTGGCTGTAAGACTTAATGTTTTTATTCAGGTCTTTAGTGGTTTTATAGACAATAAAAGGTAATCCCCCTTTATCAATATCCAGATAGAATTTATACACAACGCCCCAGAGTCTCTGTGCCTTGTTCATTTTCTGATTCATAGCCACAGTATTACGAGGATCTTTTGCCAAGTTATCAATGGTATCTCCAGCTGCTTTTACGGTCTCTTTCATAAGTTTGATCGTATTGTCATCTTTGATCCCTGCCTGATACGCCATATAGTATTTTGCGATAGACTCAAAGTAGGCACGCATACCGTTAACGACATTTTTATCAGTAAATCCTACGGATTTTCTAAGATCTTCAGCAATAAATTGTGCCCCTTCAAGAATCGTAGCACTCAGGTCCAGTGCGATTTGAGCATTGTCCAGACTGTAAGGCTGCCCTACAAGATCATTGAGTTCCTCGAAGCTCATTTGCATAAAGACCAATAGGTTCTTACTTTTTGGATCATTGATGGATTCATCAAGTACTTTGTATTTGTCTTCAAAGGTTTTCAGGGATTTTTTCATCTCCTGTTTGGCTTGTCTGACACCTACACTATTTCCTGCATAGAGGTAATCTTTGGTAATCTTTTCTGACATCAGCCCACAAGCATATGCTGCTCTTGCCAGTTTCAATTTTGCCTGCTTCTCTTTGGGTGACACTTCTGCCTGTATTACCTGTGTTGACATAAACATCATTACACCTATGGTCAATAGTTTAACTATACCTTTAAATCCTCGTCTCATTATTATCTCCTTAACTCTCATTATATGAAATCTCCCCCACTGCCAATTGTAGAAAATATAGCATTAAGTATTATAGGCAGGCTAAGATAAATATGCTCTTAAATGCACTATATCTATACATATACTTTACTCAATTCTTATAGCAGTTTTGAAATCTGGGCATAGTGTATCACAAAAATGTCAAATTTGATACAATTTAGTCAAACTTTTTATGGCTGCTTTATGTCCAATCCACTCGTAGTAAAGCGTACTCATCTCTTTGGTCCCACCATGAGCAAGTATGATCTCTTTGTATCCTTTTGCCATCTCTTTGTCAAAGCCCTCTTTTTCGTTCAAACAGCTGAAAAAGGCATCGGCACTGAGTACTTCGGCCCATTTGTAACTGTAGTATCCTGCGGCATACCCGCCTGCAAAGATATGGGCAAAACCATGTTGGAACTTGTTGTAGCTTGGTGGTTTGAGTAGAGACGTTTTTTCTCTAATATTGTCAAGCAAGATTTGTACCTCTTCACCCTGATAGCGTTTCTGATGCAGTTGAAAGTCAAAGAGAGAAAACTCTACTTGACGCAGGATACTAAGTGCTGCCTGAAAGTTCTTGGTCTCTTTGATCTTTGCCATCAGTTCTGAGGGTATAGGCTCTTTTGTTTCATGATGAAACCCAAATCGTTTTAAGATAGCCTCCTCATAGGCAAAGTTCTCCAAAAACTGTGAAGGAAACTCTACTACGTCCCATGCTACACCGTTGATACCACTTACAGAACGCTCTTTGCACTTTCCAAAAAGGTGATGGATCGCATGTCCCATCTCATGGAATAAAGTAACGACATCATCATGACGCAGGAGTGAGGGGGTGGTCTCAGTCGTAGGAGAGAAGTTGCAGACGATGAATGCGGAGGCTAGATGTGTTTTGCCCTCACTGTCTATAAAATGTGTCTCCCAATCATTCATCCATGCCCCACCACGTTTTTCTTTACGGGCTTCCAAATCAAAGTAGATGCGACCGCTGAGTTCCCCCCCTTCGTAGATATCAAAAGGTTTGACACAGTGATGCCATGTAGGCACATCTACCGGTCTGAATGTCACAGCAAAGAGTTCAGAGACGATATTAAGTAGTCCATCAAGTACTCTGTTCTGTTCAAAGTAAGGTTTGGTCATGGTATCATCAAAGTCAAACTTCTCTTTTTTGAGTTTCTCTGAATAGTAGCCCACATCATAGCCTGCCAGATCATCGATACCATCTGTCTTAAGGGCAAAAGTTTTCAATGCATCAAGTTCATTTTGAGCTTGTGGCAATGCTGCATCAGCCAAGTTATTTAAAAATCCTATGACCCCTTCCTGGGTAGAGGCATCTCTAGTTTCAAGTGCATACTCAGCATAGTTCTCAAAGCCAAGGAGTGTTGCTTTCTCCTGCTTAAGTGCCAGCATCTGATCGATCACTTCAGCATTTTGAGGTGCTCTTGTACTATACGCTTTAGAGAGCTCTTTTCTATACGCTCGGTTTGGCCCATAGGTCATATAGGCTAAGTAGCTAGGGATTTGTAGTGTAAACTTATAAATGGTTTTCCCCTCTACTTCCTCTTTGGCTGCATCGATGTCAGAAGCTGGCATACCCTCTACATCTTTGGCATCTTCTATGATAAGCTCAAAAGCATTGGTAGCATCAAGCAGGTTCTGAGAGAAGTGGTTAGAGAGCTCGGAGAGCTTAAGACTTATCTCCTCTATTCTCTTTTTCTTCTTTTCAGGTAAGTTTATACCGGAGAGAACAAAGTCTCTAATGTCATGCTTTACAACAGTTTTGGCTTCCTCCGTCTCTGCTTTTATCTGTTCTATTTTTTTAAACAGTGCCACATTCTGTGCCATCTCTGAACTGAACTTGGAGAGAAGTGGAAGAGAGGTTTCATAGGCTTTCTGTGTCTCTTCTGAGTTCATGACAGCATTCAGGTGAGACAGGGGTGTAAAAAAGAGTCCTAATGCCTCATCTAGGTCCTGTAGGGGTTTAAGGACTTTCTCATAGCCAGTATCGTTATTGTGTGTGATCTCATCAATGATTTCTCTTTGTCTGTTGAGCAGTGATTCTAATGCTTTCGGGAAATTTTCTAAATTCTCTATTTGAAATGTTTGGAACATTGGGTTTCCTTGAGGGTATATTAGTAATTTTTAGATAGAATAATACCAAATTTAATATCCATTATAGGAGTATCATATGAAAGTATTGCTGATCAAAGATGTCAAAGCGTTAGGTAAAGTGGGAGAGATCAAAGAGGTGAAAGACGGTTATGGACAAAATTTTCTCGTAGCCAAAGGGCTTGCCAAGATAGCCACACCTGAAGTGGTAGAGAAATGGAAAATGGAGCAGGCAAATGCGGCAAAAGAGCTTGAAGAGGAGCTTACGAGACTGCAGGCGGAGAAGATCACACTCGAAGCCACAGAGATCAAGATAGAAAAACCGATCGCTCCTGTTGGCATCCAGGGCTCTGTCGGCAATGGGGATATTGCTTCGGCGATCCTTGAACAGCTGGGGATAGAGATAGATAAAAAACATATCATA
>Ga0256844_10000262_pt1 | contig 20383 bp, 13 predicted proteins | sample MusselsmetaG_FD_189100 | JGI IMG/M metagenome (GOLD analysis project Ga0256844, IMG submission 189100) | Mussel associated microbial communities from hydrothermal vent at the East Pacific Rise, Pacific Ocean - Mussels | ecosystem: Host-associated > Mollusca > Shell > Unclassified ... | reverse complement strand
AGATAATTTAATTATAAAATATCAAGAAAATGGTTATAGAGATGCTCAGATAATTAGCGATTCAATTTCTTATAATAATGACAATACTATAAATTTAGATATTAAAGTATCCGAAGGAAAACAATATAAATTTGGAAAAATTAAATTTTTAGGAAACACAGTATTTACAGATGATCAATTAGAGTCGTTTTTAGGATTACATAAAGATGATACATATAACGGAAAATTATTAGCCGAAAGAGTTAATGGAGATGGATCTCCAGACTCTCATGATATAGCAAATACATATTTCAATAGAGGTTATATGTTCTCTAATGTAACACCTGTAGAAACTGGTGTAAAAGATAATGTTATTGATATTGAAATAAGAATTCATGAAGATGAACAAGCAACGGTTAAAAACATCAGTGTTGTAGGTAATGATAAAACTAATGATCATGTAATTTATAGAGAATTATATACAAGACCAGGAGATTTATTTAGCAAAGAATCAATTGTAAGATCAGTTAGAGAGATATCTCAATTAGGTTTTTTTGATGCAGAGGCTGTAGTGCCAGATGTAAAACCAAATTATGCCGAAAAAACTGTTGATATTGAATATAGTGTTGCAGAAAAAGGTTCAAGTCAAATAGAACTTCAAGGTGGATATGGTGGAGGAGCATTTATTGGAACTTTAGGATTATCATTTTCTAATTTTTCAATAAAAAATATTTTTAATAAAAAGGCATATCAACCAATTCCAATGGGTGATGGTCAAAAATTATCTTTAAGATTCCAAGCTAGTAAATATTCAAGCACTTATAGTTTTTCATTTACAGAACCATGGTTAGGTGGAAAAAAACCAAAATCATTATCTTTCTCAATTTACGATTCAAAACAGTATCGTTATGATTATGCAACTAGAGATGTAGATAAACATCAAAAAATAGATATTTTAGGAGCTTCATTAGGTATAAATCAACGTTTAAAATGGCCTGATGACTATTTTATGTTATCAACAAGTTTAAACTATCAACGTTATACTTTAGAAAATTATTACTTTCCAACATTTAATTTTGATAATGGAAGTTCTAATAATTTATCTTTTGCTGTAAACTTTAGTAGAAGCTCACAAGGGCCTAATCCAATATATCCAACAAAAGGATCACAATTTAGTATAGGTGCAAAACTTACACCTCCATATTCATTATTTCAAAATAAAGATTATGATGCAATTTCAAATCAAGATAAATATAAATGGTTAGAGTTTTATAAAGCAAGTTTATCTGGAAAGTGGTACAGTGAAATATCTAAAAAATTAGTTTTATTAACTAGCTTTGAAGCAGGGTTATTAGGAGCATATAATGATGAAGTGGGAATTTCACCTTTTGAGCGTTTTTATGTTGGTGGTGATGGATTAGGTGGCGGATATCAATATGATGGTAGACAAACTATTGGTTTGAGAGGTTATCCAAATTCAAGTTTAACACCAACTGGAGGAGGAACTGTTTATGATAAATTTGTATTAGAGATGCGTTACCCAATTACTTTAAAACCATCAGCATCAATATATGTTTTAGGGTTTTTAGAAGGTGGTAATACTTTTGATAAAAATGAAAAATTCGATCCGTTTAATTTGAAACGTTCAGCAGGATTAGGATTACGTTTATTTATGCCTTCATTTGGTTTGTTAGGGATAGACTTTGGTCATGGATTTGACGATGTGCCAAGCGCTCCTGGAGTAAAATCAGGTTGGCAAACACACTTTACAATTGGTCAACAATTTTAATTAATTCTATACAATAATTTGTGTATATTTGTAGTTATGTATAAAGTTTGGCACGATTATTTCTAATTAATCAATTGTAATTATGATAAAGAAAATTTCCATATTAGTAGTATTATTTTTAACACAAATAACTTTTGCTCAGAAAGCACAGAAAGTTGGTTATATTGACAGTGAGTATATTTTAGAGAATGTACCCGAATATAAAACAGCTCAATCAAAATTAGATTCTAAAATTAATAATTGGAATACTTCCTTAAATAAATTAAAATCTAATATTGAAACAATGAAACTTACATTGTCAAATGAAAGACCTTTATTAACTTCAGATTTGATTGCAGAACGAGAAGAAGATATTTCTATAAAAGAAGAAGAATTAAAAGTACAACAAGAAGCATATTTCGGTACATCAGGAGATTTGTTTATGTTGAAAAAGCAGTTAGTCCAACCTATTCAAGATCAGGTGTTTAATGCCATTCAAGAAATATCAAAAGCAAAAAAATATGATATAATATTTGATAAATCTAATGACGATGTGGTTATGCTTTATACTAACCCTAAATTTGATGTAAGTGAACTAGTTCTTCAAAAAATTGTTAAAGGAAGAAAGAAGAAAGAAAACGAAAAGAAAAAAACTGACAATCAAATAGCTAGAGAGAAGAAAAAGGCTGTTATTAAAACAAAAGCAGAAGAACGTAAAACTAAGCAAGAACAACTTAGAGAACGTATTAAAAAACAAAATGAAGCTAAAGCAGCAAAACGCGAAGCTTTGAAAAAAGCCGCAGCAGAAAGAAGAGCTAAAAAAATATCAGATGCTCAAGCAAGAAGAGAAGCTTTAAAAAATAAAGGCAAAAAAATTAATACTGATGTAACACCAAATAAAAAAGAAACACAAAAAGTTGTTGAAAAAAAGGATGTTGTTAAGAAAGAATTAACAAATGGTGTTAAAAATAAGGTTGAAGATGAAAAAGTTGAAAATATAATTGATAAAAAGCCACCTGTTAAAACAAAAGCACAAATAAGAGAGGAAAAAAGAAAAGTACTTGCAGATAGATTAAAAGCTAAACAAGTAAAAAAAGACTCTTTAAAAAAGGTAGCAGCAGAAAAACATGCTAAAAAATTAGCTGAGATTGAAGAAAGAAAAAGAAAATTAAAAGAGAAAAAACAAAATAACAATTAATTTAAATAAACAAAAATGAAGAACATTAAAAAAATATTAATAGCGTTAGTAATATTTACTACAGGTTTTATTTCACAAGCTCAAGTAGCTCATATTAATAGTGAAGAATTAGTAGCTGCAATGCCAGAAACAAAAGCAATGCAAGATCAAATGAAAAATTTAGGTCAAAATTACGACACTGAGTATAAAGCTCAAGCTCAAGCATTACAAGCTAAGTTGCAAAAGTATCAATCTGAAGCAACTACAAAGAGTAATGAAGAAAATGAAAAACGACAAGCAGAAGTTGCAGAAATTCAGCAAAAATTACAATTGTATTTACGTTCAGCTCAAGAAGAATTACAAAAGAAAGAGTTTGAATTGTTAAAACCAATAATCGAAAAAGCTCAAAAAGCTATTCAAGATGTAGCTAAAGAAAAAGGAATTAAATATGTGTTAGATTCAGCACCAGGAAAAGGCTTAATTGTTTTTGAAGGTGATAATTTAATGTCAGCAGTTAAAGCTAAATTAGGAATGTAATACATTTACTTTATAAATATAAAAGAGAATATCTTAAGTGATATTCTCTTTTTTTTTACAAATAGTATTTGTATAAATTAATAAAAAAAAACTGTTTTGAATTTTACTCAAAACTGTTTTGAATTTATATAAAAGCCTAAGTGTTAAATTTTAAAAGTAATAATTGGTTTCAAAGCATGATTAGCAATATCTTGACCAATACTAGGGTTAAAAAAGCTAGAAAGACTAGATCTGCCATGAGTATTTAAAGCAATTAAATCAGCATTAACTTCATCGGCATAACTTAAAATACCTTTTTCAACAGATGTTTCATTATATATATAAGTATCATAATTTTTAATGTCAAAATCATTAATAAAATTATTCATAGTTGAACTAATAATTTTGGTACTCTTAAATTTATAAGGAGTATTTACATATACTAAATGTAATTTTGCATCAAATTTATTAGCAAAATCTAATACATTTTGAAATTTCTTTTTACTTTCTGCACCAAAATCAGATGCAAAAACAATTTTATTAATTTCTAAATTCGATGAACCTTTTTTAACAACCAAAACAGGAACTTCAGAATGTCTAACAATCTTTTCGGTATTTGATCCGATTAAAATTTCTTTAATTCCACTAGAACCACTAGATCCCATTACAATTAAATCTATATTTTGTTTTTTACTTTCTTCTATAACACCATCAAAAGTTTTATGAAATAGAACGGACTCATTAACATTAATACCTTTAAAAAAATTACTTTTCTTTAATTCATCAAAACGCTCATGCACTTTTTTCATAAAAAATAATGATGCAGGAGTACTATTATCTCCACCAGACATTGCGTCAACAACACCTTGAGGCATTTCTAACATATGTAATAAAGATATATCAGAATCGTTTTTTTTAGCTATTTTAGCTGCAACTCTTGCCGCACATTCTGCTTGTTCAGAAAAATCAATTGGGACTAAAATGTGTTTCATAATGAGGTATTGTTAAGGTTAATAATATTAATTGTAGTAAGTTGTATAATGCGTAAAGATACAAAATATTGTAATTATTTCAATGAAATTTGTCAAATTAAAAGCTTTTGTATATATTTGCACTCGAAATAACGGCGAATAGGAATTGAAGAGGACAAAAAGTCCTCTTTTTTTATAGTTTAAATGAAGGAAAAAGAAGTACTAGATATTATTAACGAAGCAATCTCCGAAAACAGATCATTATTTTTAGTTGATTTAAAATTTTCTAATAATAATAAAATAGATGTTATAATTGATGGAGATGACGGAGTTAATCTAAAAGAATGTATTCGAGTTAATCGATATATTGAAAATAATTTAGATAGAGAAGAAGAAGATTATTCATTAGAAGTTAGTTCTCCTGATATTGCCTCTCCTATTAAAAATATTAGACAGTATAATAAAAATAAAGGAAGAATATTAAAAGTTAAAACTTCTACTGAAAATTTTGAAGGAAATTTGATTGAAGTGAATACTCAAGATATTGTTTTGGAATGGAAAGCTCGAGAACCAAAACCAATTGGTAAAGGTAAAGTAACTGTAACAAAAACAGCAATTATATTATTTAATGATATAATTGAAGCTAAAGTTAAAATACTATTTTAATAAATAATTATAAAAGAAGATAAAGATGTTATCAAATAAAATAAACAAAAGAAAATCATAAAATGGAAAATATAGCATTAATTGATTCATTTTCAGAATTTAAAGATGATAAAAGAATAGATAGAGCAACCTTAATGGTCATTTTAGAAGAAGTTTTTAGAGCTGCTTTAAAAAGAAAATATGGTTCTGATACTAACTTTGATATCATTATTAATCCTGATAAAGGCGATTTAGAAATTTGGAGAAATAGAATTGTTGTTGAAAATGGAGAAGTAGAAGATTCTAATGCAGAGGTTTCATTAGATGATGCTCAAAAAATTGAACCAGATTTTGAAGTTGGTGAAGATTTATCCGAAGAAGTAAAATTAGTAGATTTAGGAAGAAGAGCTATTTTAGCATTACGTCAAAACTTAATTTCTAAAATTCACGAACATGATAATACTAACTTATTTAAACAATTTAAAGAATTAGAAGGAGAACTATATACTGCAGAAGTACATCATGTACGTCATAATGCTGTAATTTTATTAGATGATGATGGTAATGAATTAGTACTTCCTAAAAGTGAACAAATACGATCTGATTATTTCAGAAAAGGTGATAACGTAAAAGGAATTATTAAATTGGTAGAATTACGAGGAAATAAACCTGCTATTATTTTATCAAGAACAGCTCCAGAATTTTTAGAAAAATTATTTGAGCAAGAAATTCCTGAAGTATTTGACGGACTAATAACTATTGAAAAAGTAGCTAGAATTCCTGGAGAAAAAGCAAAAGTTGCTGTAGATTCTTATGATGATAGAATTGATCCAGTTGGAGCATGTGTTGGAATGAAAGGATCTCGTATTCATGGAATAGTTAGAGAATTAGGAAATGAAAATATTGATGTAATAAACTACACAAAAAACGAAAACTTATTTGTAGCAAGAGCATTAAGTCCTGCTAAAGTTGTTAGCGTAGAATTTAAAGAAGTAGTTGATGGTGAGAAACCAAGAGCAAATGTTTTCTTAAAACCAGAAGAAGTATCAAAAGCAATTGGTAGAGGAGGAGTTAATATTCGTTTAGCAAGTATGTTAACAGGATATGAACTTGATGTACAACGTGAAGGTATTGATGATGAAGATGTAGAACTTACAGAGTTTACAGATGAAATTGAAGAATGGGTAATTGTTGAATTGAAAAATGCAGGATTTGATACTGCAAAAAGTGTATTAGAACAAGATGTTGCCTTCTTAGTTAAAAGAACTGATTTAGAAGAAGAAACAATTGTAGAATTACAAAGAATATTAAAAGAAGAATTTGAAAACTAAAACTATGTTTTAAGCTCAAAATCTAATATATTAGCAGACTGAATATCTGTTTTTAAAGAAAGAATAAAGAAGTACAAATAAATAAAGTTTATGGCTAGAGAACAAAGGCTAAATAAAGTATTACGTGAATTTAATATATCTCTTGATAGAGTTGTTGAATTCCTTGCTAAACAAGATATTCATATCGAAGCAAGACCAACTACCAAAATTTCAGGTGAAATTTATGGTATTCTTTCGGATGAATTTCAATCTGATAAATCTAGAAAACTTAATTCTAAGGAATTAGGAGAAGAAAAGAAAAAAGAAAAAGAAGCAATTCGTAAAGCTTTAGAAAAAGAAAATGAACTTAAACGCTTAGCAGCAGAAGTAGAGGAAGCTAAAAGAAAAGAAATTTTTAAAACGAAGTCTGAGCAGATATCTGGTCTAAAACAGATTGGAAAAATTGATCTTTCAAAAAAAGAAGAAGCAGAAAAAGTTGTTGAAGAGACTAAAAAGGAAGTAGTAGCCGAAACTCCAAAAGGAAAAGTAGTAGAAACTATAAAAACAGCTACACCAAAACTTTCTGGTTTGAAAAAAATGGGTAAAATTGATGTAGAAAAAGTTAATAAACCTAAAACTAAGACTGTAGCTAAAAAAGAAGAAGCTCCTAAGAAAGTTGAAGATAAACCAAAAAAACTTGAGGCTAAGCCTGTTAAAGTGGTAGCTAAAAAAGAAGTAGTTAAACCTGTTGAAACTTCTAAAAAAGTTGAAACTGAAGAAATTAAAGAGCCTGAAAAAATAACTACTCAATACCAAAAGTTAAAAGGATTTAAAACTGTTGGAGCAAAAATAGATTTATCTCAATTTAATAAACCGAAAAAGAAAACAACAGATAATAAACCTAAACCAGGAGATAAAAAACCAGGAGCTAGACCTAAACGTAAACGAATTAATAAAGCTGGAAGTTCTTTTAATAAATCTGGCAGCAATAACAATAGAGGTAGATTTAATAAAGGAAAAGGAAGAAAACCCGTTGTTAAGGTTGAACCTACTGAGGAAGAAATTAAAAATCAAGTACGTGAAACTCTTGAGCGTTTACAAGGAAAATCTAAAAAAGGTAAAGGAGCTAAACACAGACGTGATAAAAGAGATTTACATAGACAACAAACAGAAAAAGATTTACAGAAACAAGCAACAGAAAGTAAAGTATTAAAAGTAACAGAGTTTGTTACAGTTAATGAAATTGCTACAATGATGGACGTTTCTATAACTCAAATTATCTCTGCATGTATGTCCTTAGGAATGATGGTAACAATGAATCAGCGTTTAGATGCCGAAACAATTACTATTGTAGCTGATGAATTTGATTATTCTGTTGAATTTGTTAGTGCTGAAGTAGAAGAAGCTATTGAAGTAGAAGAAGATACTGCTGAAGACTTAATTACTAGAGCACCTATTGTTACAGTAATGGGTCATGTTGATCATGGTAAAACATCATTACTAGATTATATTCGTAAAGAAAATGTAATTGCAGGTGAAGCAGGAGGAATAACTCAACATATTGGAGCTTACTCTGTAGAATTACAAGGAGGAAATAAAATTACCTTCTTAGATACTCCAGGTCACGAAGCCTTTACTGCTATGCGTGCTCGTGGAGCTCAAATAACAGATGTTGTTGTTATTGTAATTGCTGCTGATGATGCAATAATGCCTCAAACAAAAGAAGCAATTAGCCATGCACAAGCTGCAGGTGTACCAATGATATTTGCAATCAACAAAATTGATAAACCAGGAGCAAATCCTGATAAAGTAAAAGAAGAACTTTCTCAAATGAACATCTTAGTTGAAGATTGGGGAGGAACAGTGCAATCACATGATATTTCTGCTAAATTAGGAACAGGAGTTGATGAATTATTAGAAAAAATAGTTTTAGAAACTGAAATGCTTGATTTAAAAGCAAATCCTGATAAACGTGCAGTAGGTACAGTTGTGGAAGCACAATTAGATAAAGGTAAAGGTTATGTTACTACAGTATTAGTACAAGCAGGAACTTTAAAAATTGGAGATTATTTATTAGCCGGTACACATAGTGGTAAAATAAAAGCAATGAATGATGAACGTGGTAAATCTGTTAAAGCAGCAGGTCCTTCAACACCAGTTTCTATACTTGGTTTAGATGGAGCACCACAAGCAGGAGATAAGTTTAACGTTTTTGAAGATGAACGTGAAGCTAAAAATATTGCAAATAAACGTTCTCAATTACAGCGTGAGCAATCAGTTAGAACTACTAAACATATTACTTTAGATGAGATTGGTAGACGTATTGCTTTAGGGGACTTTAAAGAACTTAATATTATTATAAAAGGTGATGTTGATGGTTCAGTTGAAGCTTTAACAGATTCACTACAAAAATTATCTACTGAAGAAATTCAAGTTAAAATTATACACAAAGGTGTTGGAGCTATTACCGAGTCTGATGTGTTATTAGCATCTGCTTCTGATGCAATAATTATTGGGTTTAATGTAAGACCTCAAGGTAAAGCAAGTGCATTGGCAACTGAGCAAGAAATTGATATTAGAAATTACTCTATTATTTATCAAGTAATTGATGATGTTAAAGATGCAATGGAAGGTATGTTATCACCAGATATTGTGGAAGAAATTACCGGTACTGCCGAAATTAGACAGTTATTTAAAATTTCTAAAGTAGGTACTATTGCTGGTTGTATGGTATTAACAGGTAAAGTAACAAACAAATCTAAAATACGTTTAATACGTGAAGATATTGTTATTTATACAGGTGAACTTTCTGCTTTAAGACGTGAAAAAGATGATGCTAAAGAAGTAGCTAAAGGTTATGAATGTGGTATGCAAATTAAAAATTATAACGATATTAAAGAACTAGATATCATTGAAGCTTATCAAGAAGTTGAAGTGAAGAAAAAATTAAGATAGATATTCTTTCTTAAAACAGATAAATAAAGCCTTCAAAATTATGATTTTGAAGGCTTTTTAAATATATCCAAAAACTATTCTTAATAATAAGTAACTTAAATTTGTAATATATATAGTATAGCCTTTATTATTCTAGTTATGTTTTTATGATAAATTTAGAGAAATTTAAATAACCTACCAGATTTTATTTCTAGTAGGTCTATAAATTATTGGAATAAAATATTTTTATTTAATACCCAATTTCTTTTTCATGCTTTTAGATAAAGCATCTTTATGAATCATGATATTCATGGTTTTATATCTAACATAAGGGAAAGATGCGTAGAAATATCCATCACATTGATTATATTTTGTACCCCAAGAATTTTTAACTATAAAGTATTTTGTTCCTTTTTGATCTTTAACCATACCTGTTATATGCATTCCATGATCGTCTGTAGTAGTTTGCTCATCAAAAGCATCTTGACGCTCTTGTTGAGTTACCCATTTTTCTTTTACGGGTTGCATAAATGCATTGCTTATTTTTTCTGCACCATTTTGACTAAAGAAAACATCATCTTTTCCTTTTTCTTGTATAGTGCTGTCATCTTCTGGAACAATCGCTAAGGCATCTCTTGATGAAAATCCTTTTTCCGATACATCTGCACCCCAAGCAAAAGTATATCCGTTATTAATAGCTCCTTCCATAATATCCATAAATTCATCTAATGGAACATTGTATGAAGATTGCATTGCCCAGTTGTCTGGCACTTCAATTACAAATTTACTATAAAAAGGATGATGTGTATAAGATGTTATACCAATATAATCATCCATATTTAACCCAATACTTTTTGCGTATGATTGTGGAGTGTAAGTAACACCATCTTCTACAAAAGTAAAATCTTCTGTGTTATCTGGTAAGTCACCTAAATAAGCATCAATAACACCCGTATAGGCTTTTTTCCAATTTTTAGTTAATTTTCCACCTTGTGGTTTTTTAGCAAAAACTTTTACCATTGCCTCTAAAGCTTTTTCCATTTCTGAGTGTTTATGTTGATCAGAACCATAATTTAATCCAGAATACACAGATTCGGGTACAATACCAAAACGTTTTATAACCCATTGAATATCATGAAAAGCACCACCTTCACCAAAATTGAAATTACCATACATACGTAAATAATTTTCAGCTTTACCAATATATGCGTTTCTAGCAATATACATTTCTGATAAATTTGCAGGTTTATGACCTTGTCTAATCATTTCCGATTCCATAAAAGATAATGTAGAAAAGCTCCAGCAAGTACCTGTTCTATTTTGATTTTGTACTGGTGTTGCTTCTAAATCTTTTAATAAAGTAAATTCGTATTGACTTCCTTTTTTATTAGTAAAAGGTTTGTTTTCGGTCTTACTTACACTACGTTTTGTAGTAAATTCTTGTGCTTGAAAAGCATAAGTAAACATGAATATAGCAATTGCTAAAATGTATTTTTTCATTTTTATGTGTGTTTTGAAATTATTATGTAAATATAAACTAATTATTTTTATTAAGGTTTGTTGATGCTTACCGCTTTATTTTACTAACTTTACTTGATAATTTGAACTTTAAAAATATCTAGACGCAACCTTTTAATATTTTATAGTCTATATTTTATAACATAAAAGTGAATACTTATGAAATCTCAATTTAAAATACTTTTGTTAATTACATTTTTGATTTTTTTGAATCAAATGACAACCTTTGCACAAGAGATTACAGTTTCATCAACATTTCATCATAGTAGTTATGATAAATTTCAGAATAATTTCGGATACGAAATGGGTTATAATCAATTTATCAATTCAAAAAATAGAATTGGATTTACATTTTCTCATAGTTTTAATAATACTGATTATAACTATACTTTTACATCAGATGCAGATGGGACTGATTATTATATAGAGGTTAAGCCTAAAAATAATAAGATGATATTTTCACTTAATTATGCTTTTAATATTTTGAGTAATGAAAAATCTAATTTTTATATAGGACCAAAATTAGGACTTGCTTATTTTAAAGTTAATGAGATTGGTACAGAAAGACCTATAAATGAAAATGATGCTTATGATTACAAAAGTAATTATTGGAAAAGTAATAAAATTGGTATTGGGCTTTTGCTTGAATATGATAGAAAGATAATTTCGGATAATGTTTCTGTGTTTTTTTCAACTAAACCAGAAATAATATTATATTCTAAATTTGGTTTATTGGGCTCAAGTGACCCTACAGTTATTGGGTTTATTAATTTTAACTTAGGATTAAAGATTGACTTAAAAAATCATAAATAAATTGAATATATGAATATACACTAATATGTAATAAAAGATATAGTGCATATCTCAATTGGTTATAAATATGAAAGTTAAAGTTAGGATATACTTGAAAAATAGTTGCTTTAAATTACATCATTTACCATGTTTAAAACATTTACTCACAACTGCCAAATCTTATTAATTAAGTATTTTTCTTACGAATAAAAACAATCCAATTACTACAAGTAAAGCAAGTACAAACCATAAATAGTTGTTTGCTTTATTTATTGTTTCTGTATTACCAATAAATACAAATCCAGACCAATAGTATGGTGTTTTTTTAAGATTTGAAATATTTTTATTTTGTAAATAATCTAATTTTGCTTGATGTAAAGAATTAGAAATATTTGTTGTTTTAGCATAATTTTCATAGAAATTTTGCATTATAATACTAGTAGATTTATCGTTTACTTTCCATTGAGAAACAATCAAGTTCTTAATACCTGTGTAGCTAAAACCTCTTGCTAAACTCATACTTCCTTCTCCTTTTTGAAGTTTACCTATTCCTGTTTCACAAGCACTTAAAATAAGAAGGTTTGATTGAAGGTTTAAACCATAAATTTCTGGTAAGAATAAAGTGTTATTTATAAATTCAATATGGGCAGGTTCTTCAAAATTACCAGCACTTGCATGCGTAGATAAATGAATAATATCATAATTATTAACCAATTTTAAAAATTGTTTTTTGGTGGCTTTTTCTTTTTTAAATACTAAGTTGTTCTTTATAGCACTGATAGCTTTCTCTTCATCTAAGGTATAAGTTAATTCTTGTAAATTACGATAGTTATTTTCAAAATATGGAAAAAACCCAATTATTGAATTTCTTTTTGGTTTATCTAATGTCTCCTTTTTTTGCTGTAATAAAATACTGGATGAATAGCCATAATTTATTTCTTTTTGATACACTAAGTATGGAAGTTTTTCAAAATTACTATATGGTAAATTAGTTGTTAATAAAGCATCAAAAGGAATAAAATTTAGCTTTCCATCGGGTATAATTGTGATTTTTTCATGCTTTGTTGATAATACATTTTTTAGTAAGCTATTGTATAAAGAAAAGGCAGATTTTTGATAAGTCTGCACTTCATTTTTTAATTGATTTCCGTTATTACTTGCAAACAAATCAATAAAGGTTTTTAAAGTTTTCTTATAGCTGTCATCTTTGGTTATTTTAAGCCATTTAATATTTTGTTTTTTAGTAAAATAAAACTCAAAAACAGCATTTTCAGTATCAAAAAATTCAATTATTTGCTGATTATTGTAAAGTAATTTTTCTTTAATTATTTTTACTGTGATAGGTTTTAATTCGGTATTTATATAAGGGTATTTTTGTATTATCTTGGTTTTTATAACTTCTAATTTTGTAGTTATTTTAGTATTCTTATAGGTTAATACTTTTATTAAATTAATATTAGCTTTTTCATGTTTTAATTCTTCTAGCATTATTTTTTTACTGAGAATTGCTTGTTCTTTTTCTAAGGTCTGTTCTTTTAGAAATATACTATCAATGGCAGTAATTTTTTGAGCATGTTGATATTTTATTCTTTCTAATAAAACCATTGATTTACTCATTTCTACTATTTCAAAAGCTTTCTCTATAAAGGTGTTTTTTGGATTTTTACTATATAATTGATAATATAAAGCAACCATTTTTTCACTTCGTTTTCTATTTTCTTGTTGTTGATCAACTTTTGATTGTTGAGAGCTTTTGGAGATTTGAAGTAGCCTAGCTATTTTAAATGCTTGCTGATAACTATCAATTGCTTTTTTAAGTTTATTTTGTTTGGAATAGATAATTGCTTTTCCTTCAAATATTTCTAAAAAGGTGTTTTCTGCAAATAAATTATTCTTAATATCATTACCATTAATTAAGGTATTTAAACTTTTCTCGTAAGTAGATAAGGCATTTTTTAACTCCTTTTTCTCAATTTGAATTTTAGCTAATACATTATAAGTTTTAGCAAGTTCTCTTTTTGTGTATTTAGTAGTTTTTAGTAAAGAAATTGCTTTATTTATATGGTTTTCTGATAAAATTAATTTCTGCATATTAAAATAACACAAACCTTTAATGTACTCACTTTGATAGTTGGTATCTAATTTATTTACAATAGATAAAGCCTTTTTATAATTTCCAATTAACGAATAGTTTTTTGCAATTTCTGTTTGTAGCTCGGTTTTTTGTTTTGCCTTTAGTTGTTTTGTTTTTAATGCTTTTTCTAATAACACAATAGCTTCATTATTTTTATTGGTACTTTGAAAGAGTATAGATAAATTCAAATATGTACCAATAATTGCTTTTTGATTATTAGTTTTCAAAGCTGTTTCCAAAGTAAATTTATACAATGCTTCTGCACGTTGATAATCACCTAATCTAGTATAATTATTTGCTAAAGGTTTTAAGCAATAAGTAATAATATCGTAATTTTCTACTGTATTTTTCTGAAAATAATATAATGCATTTTCATACGCTTTAACCGATTTTGATATTTGTCCATTATTAAATAGATAATACGCTATATTTATTTTAAGATGTAAAAGAGCAATTTTTTCATCATTATTTTTGGGTTGTCGCCAAGTTGAATCAATTCCTTTATTTAAAAGGGAATTATCATTTGTTTTAACATATTCATCAAAATAATTATATAGATATTCTTCTAAATTATCCTGACTTTTTAGCTGAACAATTTTTTCTTCAAAACTTTTTTTATTTACTGAGTTTTGAGCAATTACAGTTATGGTAAAAAAGATAAATAAAAGAAGAAATTTTTTCATAAATTAAAATTTCCAAATTGCATACGTATGAATTTGTTGAGTAGGATTGTTGAAATTTTGAACATAGCGAACACCTATACTTGGACCAATGCGTGATGCTCCAACAGTGAAATCTAAAAATAATCCGTAATTATTAAGTTGTAAATCTTTATTTTCAACAGAATATTTTCCTTGTTCTCTAAGTTGAGTAAATTCTTCAACAATTTCTTCATCTCTATATAAAAAGTATCGTTTATCAAATGATGAAGTTTCTTTTTGGTAAAAATTAAAAGACGTTTGTATACCTGTTCCAATAGCAAAAATTGCATTAAGATTATATCTAACAGAAATAGGCACTATATCTATTTTTTGATTTATTAATTCTGATTTTAATTCAGTTTTAATGTATTGTAATCCCACAGCACTATCTTCAATAACCTCGATGTTTTTAGAACTTTCGTTAATTTGATACGAACCCATTATTTCTGCTTGTAAATACCATTTATATGATTTATATGGTGAAATAGTTGCTCCAAAAAAGTAACCTTTTACTTTGGTATCTAAGTCAAAATCGTTTTCTAATTTATCAAATTTAATATTTTCATTATAATTAAAATTATGATTATATCCTGCTTTAACTCCAATAGATAAACCAGGAGTAAAACGAGAAGTAGACTTATTTGTCAATATAGGGTCGTTTTTATCAAAAATAATTTCTGTTTTACTAACCGACTTTACTTTATGGAAATCTTTAGCAAATTTCATGGAATATTTTACAAAGCCTTTGGTAGAATCTTTTTCCATTACTCCTTTTTGGTTGGTTCCTGGCAAATAGATGTTTTTAAACTGAAAAGAAATTTTATCTTGCATAATAATAGTATCCATACAGCTATAACGCACTTTTTTACCTAAAGGACAAAGTGGAACTTTTGGATACATATCAATTACTTTAAGAGTAGATTTATCCAACATTTCAGGGATATCTACATTTAATTTAATCAAACTAGCTGGACCTTCACCATTATTTTGAAAACGAACTTTATATTTTAATCGTTTAAAACGAACCAATCTATAATTTAAAAATGATTGATAAACAGCCATTTTATTTGGATCATGTGATGTAACAATTTCCATTTCTTTTTCTGTTATTTTATGGGGATTTTTACCTCTTTCAGGTACATAAATACTTCTAATAGTAATAATAGCCGAAGTGTCTTTTAACATTTCAGGAGTTGTCTTTAATGTTAAAAATAAATTTCGTTCTTCTTTGGACTGGACATTATCCACATTCCATACTTTATAATCTCGATAGAATAATTTTGCGGTATCTAAGGTGTTTTTTAAATCTAAGCTCGTAGTATCTGATAGGAATTTATCATTTACAAAGGTGTTTATTCCTGTGGTTTTAATTAATTCATTTTTAGATTTAATACTACTTGAAATAAATTCATCGATTGTTTCTTCTTCATGATGGTATGTACGAACATCCGTTAAAGTAAAATTATCATTTTTATATTTATGCTCATTAAAAAATACATAGAGTTTTCCGTTGGTAGGATAGTCTTTTTCGTTTCCATAACTTAGAATTACTTGCATTTCTTCGTTTGGTCTAGGTTCTCTATTGTTTTGTAATCTTAATCCATTGTGTAAATCAAGTAAATGATGTTTTTCGTTGATACTACTTTCATCATTAGAATTAATAATTTGTATTTTTTTAGGTCTAGTTAAAGGAGGTTCTCCATCATCATAATTATTGGTAGCAGCTAATCTTACGGTGTATTCCTCATCTTCTTTATAGCTGTGTTTTGGATTGTTTTGAAAACTATAATCTCCATCATCAAATTCCCAATAATTTGTCCAAAAGGCTTTTGGAGCACCTGCAATTTGTCTTAATGGAGATAATTCAGTATTGAATTCAACATTATTAAAATTTATTATTTCAATAATATTAGCAGTATGTTTAATACTATCGTTTTTTATCTCTTGAGAAAAAGTAATAATATTGAAGAAAATAACAATACAAAAAAGTAATAGTTGATTTAATTTGATTTTCATGATAATAGTGTAGTAGGTTTGAAACAAATATAATGAATTATAAGTAGCTTATTAAAAAACATAAAAAGCATTCCGAAATTAATCGGAACACTTTTAATTCATAAGCAAATTTCCCCCTAAAAATATTCTTTATGGCAATGCGTTTATTAATGCTGTTAATTGAGTTTCTGTTGTAGCTTGTAAGCTTGTGATAATTTCAATATGTCCATCAACAATTGTTGCAGGTTGAATAGCATATTGTAAAACTCCACCAACTTCTGCAATCATGATAAAATGAACTTCTTTGCCTACAGGAATTCTACCAAAATGTTCTGTAAATAATTCTTGAGTAGCATTGTAAATGTCCATTCTTGCTAAACCAGTTTCACCATCGTAAGATAAATATACAGCACAATTATCACCGTCAAATCCTTCAGGAACATCTACAAATAAATCGGTTAATTGTCCAGTATAGTTATACCATTTATCTAAGTTTGACCATCCAAATGAATTTGTATCAAAAGCCGAATACATTACAAATTGTCCATCAGGTCCTTCGCCTTCTCTTCCGTTTGCTTGATCTGGCTCTTGATCTCCATTTTCATCTGCTTCTTCCCAAACATCTTTATCATCTAGATTATCTCCTGCTTTAAAAACACCCATTGGTTCCCAATCTTGTGGATCAATTCTTTTGCTTTCTACAGTAATAGGAGTTAATATTTCTAATTGTGTACCGTTTTGTTTAGCATTTATAAAAAATTCACCTGCACTGTTTAAAGCTTCTTCATCACCATTTGGTTTTTTACCTTTAGAAGATACATCTTGTAAGATCATATCTGCTTTTCCATATATTTCAATTAGTTCAATTTGAATATTTCCAGTTACTGGTGTTCCGTTTAATCCTAATGAATTTGGAGGGAAAATTATTTTAGTTCCTTGATCTCCTTCTACCATAACTGTACATCCACTACAAGCATCTTTATTAAATACTTGTACAGCATCTTGTCTATTTTCGTTAAAACGATTGTTTAAAGCAATTCCGTCTGGTTTTTCGTCTTCTTTATCATTATCATCACTTTTACAGCTTGTTAAAGAAAAGATGCTTATTGCCATAAAAAGCAATAATAATTTTGACTGATTTAACACAAGTTTACTATAATTAGTTTGTGTAATTTTAAATTTTAATGTTTTCATTTTTTTATGATTTTTAATGTTACATCTTTATATACATGGAGATTATAAATTGTTACCCTAAGTTTTTAATTTTTTTGTAAAAGTTGTTAGAAATAGCGATTTTTACAATCATAAATATATTAACAGTAGGTTTGATTAGATTAACGGTAGGTTTGTTTTGATGAAAGGACGTGTTGTTAATCGTTTTTTTTATTATTTTTACCATAATTATTTATGGAAAAAAAAGCACATCAAGATCAGAAGTATATTATTGCATTATTAAATAATGATGGAAGAGTACTTAATGAATTATATAAAAAATACTCAGGTAAAATTGTAGGGTATATCACAAAAAATAGTGGAACTTTTGATGATGCTCAAGATATTATTCAAGAAACATTAATTACAATATACCATCAAGCTAAAGAAAAAGGATTGATGCTTACTTGTCCGTTTGATGCTTATTTCTTTTTGCTCTGTAAACGTAAATGGTTAAATGTTTTAAATAAAAAAGGAATTAAATCGGTAACAATTTTAGAAGAAATTACATCTGTTACTGATGAACAACAAGTTTTAGTTGAAGAAACAGCTCTTTTTGAAAAACGAACTTCTCTTTTTGAAGAAAAATTAATTGAATTGGGAGGAAAGTGTAAAGAGTTACTTGATTTAGCTTTCAAAGTAAAGAAAATGGAAAAAGTAGCTAGTCTTTTAGGAGTAACTTACGGTTATGCTCGAAAGAAGAAATCGGAATGTTTAGGGAAATTGACTAAAATGATTAGAAACTCATCATCATATAATTCATTAACAACATTATAAACCGATGAAAAAAGATATAGATTATTTAGAAATTGAAAATTATCTTTTAGGAGAATTAGATAATGAGCAACTTTTAGCTTTTGAAAAACGCTTAAAAGAAGATTCTGATTTTGCCAAAGAAGTAACTTTGTATAAAGAAATTAATACAACACTTTCTTCTCGTTTTTCGAGTTATGATGAAGAAAATAAACTAAGAAACACATTAGAAGATTTAGGAACAATTCATATTAGCAAACCAATTTCTAATCAAATAAAAGATAAATTTAAAAAGAAAGAAATAAAAGTATTTTCTTTAAAAAAGTATAGTAAATATTTGGTTGCTGCTAGTTTAGTACTATTTGCATCTTTACTTTGGATGAATTCTAATGACAATCCTGCATATAAAGATTTTGCTAATTTTGAAATTATTGAGTTAACAGTTAGAGGTGATAATAACAAACACTTAGCTAATGCTCAAAAAGCGTTTAATAATAAAGATTTTAAACTTGCTCAAAAAGAATTTGAAATCTTATTGCAAGAAGATAGTACTAAGGTTGAGTTGCAATTATACCTAGCAATAAGTCTTATTGAACAAAATAAATTTGAATTAGCAGATAGTATTTTAACCAAAATTATTAATGGAAAAACAGTTTATATAAATAAAGCTATTTGGTATTTATCTTTAAGTAAACTAAAACAAAAAAAACATAAAGAATGTAAAGGTCTTTTAAAAACTATATCCAAAGAATCAGATGAATATTTAAATGCAAAAAAATTATTATCTAAACTTTAAATAACAAGAGCATTCTTTAAATCTAAATAATAAATTGAACAAAAATTTATTTAATATATTTGCAGCCAATTAAAACTGAAATAGTAAGCAAATGAATTTTTGGGCACACGTAGCAAGATTAATAATTAGAGGAAAATATGTTATTTTATTATTAATTGCTGTTTTTACTGCATTTTTATATACACAAACAAGTAAAATTCACTTTTCACATACTGAAGCAAATCTATTACCAATTGATCATCCAGTAAACCAAGAATACAATCATTTTTTAGAAATTTTTGGGGAAGAAGGTAATTTAATTATACTCGCTGTAAAAGATCCAAAAATTTTTACTGCTAAAACTTTTAATGAATGGAATGCCCTTTCTAAAGAATTAAATGAATATGAAGAGATAGAGGCTGCAGTTTCTATTGCTGATATTAGAAAACTCACTAAAAACTCAAAACAAAAAAAGTTTGTTGCAAAACCATTATTCGATAAAGAACCAAAAACAGATGAAGAAGTTTTAAAAATTAAAGAAGAGCTATTTAATAAATTACCTTTCTATAATAACTTACTATTTAATAAAGAAACAGGTACAATTCGTACTGCTCTTTATATGAAAAAAAGTGTTGTAAATACAGCTCAGCGAAATGAGTTTATTCACAACAAACTAATACCTGCAATAGAAGCATTTAGTAAATCTAATGGTGATTTAAAAGTGTACACTTCTGGAATGCCATATATTAGAACCTTAAATTCCGATAGTATTATGGGAGAGTTAGGGACTTTTGTTGGACTTGCATTTTTTATAACAGGTCTAATTTTCTTTTTCTTTTTCCGTTCGTTTAGAGCAACATTTATTACCATGTTTGTTGTTGGATTAGGAGTTGTTTGGGCTTTTGGATTTATGGGTTGGTTAAATTACGAAGTTTCTGTACTTACCGCTTTAATTCCACCATTAATTATTGTTATTGGTGTACCAAATGCTATTTTCTTAATACATAAGTATCAACAAGAAATTAAAAATCACAAAAATAAAGGAAGAGCTCTACAGCGTGTTATTACAAAAATTGGGAATGCAACCTTAATGACAAATTTAACAACAGCATTTGGATTTGGAACTTTTGTTTTTACAAAATCACAAATTCTTAATGAGTTTGGAGTTGTTGCGTTTATTAATGTTATGTCTATATTTTTCTT
>Ga0256844_10000261_pt1 | contig 20471 bp, 21 predicted proteins | sample MusselsmetaG_FD_189100 | JGI IMG/M metagenome (GOLD analysis project Ga0256844, IMG submission 189100) | Mussel associated microbial communities from hydrothermal vent at the East Pacific Rise, Pacific Ocean - Mussels | ecosystem: Host-associated > Mollusca > Shell > Unclassified ... | reverse complement strand
TCTACGGTGACAGATTTACTAGGGTCTGCCTTTTGTGCTATGATAAGGTTCCCCTCACTTTCAGTGTAGCTAAACATAGCATCTTCATACACACCTTCTGAGACTTTATGTTTGACACCTGAGAGTAAGGTAGCATCAAAGTAAATACGACCTTTATCGTCTGAGTCTTTTATACTGTCACCTGTTTGTACTTTATATGTATCATCTCCCGTACCACCTCTGAGTCTGTCTGCATGGTCTTCTAACCCTATGAGGGTATCATCTCCTTTTCCTGCGTAGATAACTTCAGTGTCTTGGGTACTTGTAAGTACATCTGCACCTTTACTCCCATACATAACATCAAAAGAACCATCTGTACTTTGAGACTCTAGATTACTTTCTGCTTTTGGTATGTCTGTACCATTTGTGGCTTGGTAGAGGTGTTCGTTTACATCATCTCTATTGTTTTTAGGAAACATGTCCCCATCAAATTTATCTGGATTTACTCCTGCAAACTCCATGGCTTTCCACACGTAGTCTACACAGGAGTTTGAGGCTACTTTGTAGTGGTCGTTGAAGTTGTTGGCTTCTAGGTTTCGGTCTACTCCAAACCCTTCAAGCTTTTCATATTGTTCTTTTGTAATTTGTACTTCATAAGTAGCATAAGTAGATTGATAGGCATCATCATCCTCGGTTAGTATATGTCCATCCTCATACATTCCAAATACACTAGTTAATCCATATGCTTCAGGGCCAAAACCAAAAGAGTCTGTCTGTTCTCCATCTTTAGTTAGGGTATACCACATATGTCCTGCTGTACTAGTAGATTCTTTTCCATCTTCTATGTGGATTGTTCCACCTTGTGCCATTTTTATGGTCATAGTATAGATGCTATTTTTATTCATTTTTTAGGTTATTTTTTATAAGTGCTCTGTATTTTAAAGTCTATATGTCTATTTTCCAACTCTTTAAAACTTATTAAGTTTTCTATGGTTAATTTGTATTTGTCTTTTTCTAGATACTTTACTGTAATATCTCTATATATTGTCCCACCATTTTGTCCTTTAGTTTCAAATACTTTATCAATGATATTTTTTTGTGTGCCATCTTGGCTGAGTTGAGTAAGTGATATTCTTAATGCTATCATAGTACCATCTAAATCGTATGTATTGTCTATATTATCTCCAAGCATACGTTTAGCTCTTGCATAATTTGCTATAGTAATTTTCTTCCCATCACCATACAAATAACCATTAAAACCTACAAATTTTTGTACCTTATTACAATCCAACCCTCCATCAAGCTTCACATCTTTACACTCAAAGTCTAAAGAAAAGCGAGTCGATTCATCATAATCCACCCGAAACTCCATATCTACGATAACCCCAGCCTTTGTCAAGTCCACAGGTATTTTTATGGTAGGCGTGGGTGTAGAGTCAAACAAATCTGTAAACCAATTACCAAACAAAGACGCACTTAAAGCCATGATGATTACTCCTAGTTTAAACATAATTTATATTCCTTTTCAGTAAAGTCTAAACGAAAGTAAATTAACTATAGCTTAAGTATAAATATGAAATACTGCACATATGCAATCAAAGGAAAAAGAATGAAGAAATTAATGGTTATAGGCTTATTCATCGGTGTGTTTACCCAAAGTAGTTTAGCAGGATATCGTGGCAGTGCTTTAAAGGATCATTGTGAACAAGGTATAGTAAATGGTCAATACAGAGGGGGGCATATAACCCTAAAGTATGCCTACGTGCCATAAAAGCTCTTTTAAGTGATAAAATTTATCGCTCACATCAGCGATATGCAAGAGCCCAAAAAATAGCTCAAAAAGTTTGTAGGAAACATGGACGAACATCTGTGGCAAGTAGAAAAGCTTGCCAGCTAGAAAAATACTATTGGAAAAAGTATATGAATGACTCTTCTAGGTTTGACCGCGCGCGATGGTAAGCTACTATATCCTAACCTAACTCCAACTCACCAACCTCTTGCCCCTGCACAGGATAAAAGTTATTTGCTATCTCTTGTGCTTTAGCAGTAGAGTCATAGTTCGATTCTTCTTTGTATGGTTGGCTGTGGTTGGTCTTGAAGTTCTATGCCTAAAGCTTCTTTACAGTTATAGTAACATGTTTGTTTTACTCTGAGATATTAGTCTCTTTCTACGCCTCTGTCCATATCATTATAGTTTGTATTAACGGGGTAATGTTTATCAATTATTTCTTGTGCTTTGGCTGTACTATCAAACTCTTCTTTGTTGTTTAAGTCATTGATTTCTGAATTGATTTCAATACCTTGTGTATTTTCATGACCAACATCCTTACTCCTAAGCATTTCATCTGCTAGATTTATTGCCTTTTCAGTACTGTCAAACTCTTCTTGTATAGGTGTATTACTTTGATTGTCTTGTACATCTACTTGTGTAAGTGTTTCATGGTTCATTTTGTCTATCCTTTCTTCTAAGACTTCTTGATCTAAGTTGTTACTCTGTTCTTTTGCTTCGGAGACTTCACTGCTTAGAGCTATAGTCGATGCTGCAGCTAGTGCAATATCTGTTTTACTAAACGTTACAAGGTTACTTGTCAATGTTAAATCATTCTCTTGCCCTATTTTCTCTCTGTTTTGTGTCAAATAACTTTGAGAATTTGTATCGTCTTGATGAAAATAACGTCCATCATTTTCCCTACCAAATGCACCTACACCTGTAATGTTAGAATGGTTTTCTTGCCCTACTTGCTTGTAGTCTTGTTTTTCATAATACTTCAAAAGTCCATCTCCCCCACTAGGGTCAGCATGAAGTAGAACATGTCCTGATTTTCCTGCTTCTAAAGACTTAACTGAGGCAGTATCAAGCAATGCAGCACCTATACTTACATCAAACTCTTTTTTATCCATACCTATACTGTCCAAGTAATCTTTAGAACCACCCTGCAGATACCAAACAAATCCACTACTCTCCTCCAACGCATTTGTCTTGTAGTCTTTTGCTATGAGCATCATACCAAGTGGCGTGCCATTACTACTTATTTGTACAAACTCTGTTTTTTGTCCCAAAACATACCCAAGTTTTTCAGCTCCTTGTACACCAAAGGCTATTTCAACATTTTCAAAGCTCTTTTCCTTGATAACAGTGTCTAAACCTTTCACTTCCATATGTTTATCCCATATCCAATTGCTCGCACCTGAGCTATCATGCTCTTGACTTATATTTTGCCAAGCTTGCAAATCTTTGCCTGTAGGAGTAGTCATCTCTATAGGATGTTTTTGTGCTTTGTCTAAGTACTTTAGTGTGCTTATAGAGCCTATATTTTCTGTGGCTCTTACAGCTACTTTCCCAACTTTTACTGCAGGTACAGTAGCTGCTATCTCTACTATGGACTTAAAGTCATGGGTTAGTTCTGGATGATTGGTTGCAAAGTCTTGGGCTTCTTTGACTACATAGGTTGTCATCTCTTCTAGTTTTGTATCTGTAGATTGCAATACATCATTCACAGAAGGATGTTCTTTTAGAAAGCTATCTGTTGCTTGGGTCAGTTGTATTTCTAGGTCTTCTATAGACTCTGAGGTAGACTTATAGGTATCTGTACTGGCTATGGCTTCACCCAACTCTTTAGCTCTTTCTTTTGTGTAGTCATTAGAGATGACTGAGCCTACAAGGTGGGCTACAAGTTCTACGGTATGTGCAGAGTCTTGCAGTACAGTAGAAGCATAGAGTTCATCATCACTTCTAGAGTCTGTGTCCATGACATCTTCTACGTACTCATCTACATCTTTATCCCAAGAATCCCACACAGCAGAGGCATACTGTGTAGCTCTACCCCAAAGTGAATCACTTACTTCATAGTTATCTGCTTTTATCATGTTACTGCTCCTTTACTTCTAGGTCTTTATAGAGCATTGCTCGCTCTTTTTTGAGTGTATTATAAGACATATCGTCATATGCAGATTCTTCTTTTTTTACATTGTCTAGTTTTTTGTATCTAGCTAATCCACGATAAAAAATACTATTCTCATGGTCATCATCATCTGCAATTTTACATGGTATATTTTCAAACACAGGATGATCTTCTATATTTACGTTGTCTCCTGATTGACGGTCTACCCCGTGTCTTTGTATAACATCAAAGAGTGCTTGGTCGTCTTTACTGAGACTTTCTCTATCTTTCCCATCTAGATATTTTTCTAAGAGTTCAAACTGTTGTATCATACTGAGCATATAATATTTATCTATAGAATAAACTCGATATATACGTTTTTCTTCTTTTGTAAATGTATCATGGCAAATGCTACGGTTACGTGTTAACTGCCTCATCAAAGAAAAAAGTTTTTTCTCTCTACCCTTTAAAGCGTACCCATGTCTACCCTCAAAGTATTTTTCTAAGATTTTAAAATTCTTATCATACATAACTACATTGATTCTAAAAATCCGAATAATAGCCTCTCTATTATTCTCATCTTTTAAGTCATACGTACCATCATCTTTGACATAGAAATACTTCGCTATGAGGTCTTTTATCTCCTGTTGGGAGGCTTCAAAGTTTTCTAGCACAAACTTTTTTTGTTCTTTTGTTAGCCTAGGTTTTACGATGAAGTCTTTTAGGGCTAGTACACTGTTGGTTACAAAGCCTCTGTTTTCTATAGTAGTTGACATTTCTTTTTCCTTTTGGCTACATCAGTAGATAATTATTATATCACAAATCCACAGACGTATTATCTCATATTTTACTCTTGTATCATCTCTATACTATTGTCAACCGCATTACTACCAAACTGCTCCAAATAAGTATTGATATTTTCTGGGAGTACTGCATTTTCGACTTCATTTACTGTTGTCTCTGAAAGTTCTATGCCTAAAGCTTCTTTGGTTTGAGTATCCCAGTTCTCTACAGTCACAGACTGACTTGGGTCTGCCTTTTGTGCTATGATAAGGTTACCCTCACTTTCAGTATAGCTAAACATAGCATCTTCATACACTCCTTCTGAGACTTTATGTTTGACACCTGAGAGTAAGGTCGCATTGAAATAAATACGACCCATATGATCACTATCATTTATAGTATCGCCTGCATTTGCTTTATAGGTGTCATTACCACTACCTCCATAGAGCATATCATTACCTTCTCCACCATATAATACATCATCCCCTCCATACCCACGTAAAGTATCATTTCCTCTTTCACCAAAAATCAAATCATTGTCTTTTGTACCATTTAAGTTTGTATCATTTATATTAGTATTACCTCTATTTGCACTGTTGTCATTTATAGAATCATTACCTACTATAAGTTTTCCATCTATTGTCACATTTTCACCAAAATTTGCAATTAAATAGTCTTTAGCAACTTGTGTCTGATGTGCTAGGGAATTATCACCCGCATAAGGGTTGGAAGATGGAGAAGCTGAAGTTACAGGGAACGCACTCTCTTCATTTGCTATTTTTACTCTATGAAATCTTTCCATACGGATAACATCTTTCATGCCTTCAGCACTCGGTGTTTCATCGTACAAACCAAAGACATCTGACTCCGCAACTCTTCTGTTTGCAATACCTTTTCCAAAATCTATTCTACTTTGTCCACCATTTGAATCGTATCGTATTTGAAACCAAACTTCTGCACGGTTTTCATGTGTCAAGGCATGTCTCAAACCTGGGCCAAGGAGCACTGCCCCGCCATTATACGCTATGTCTACTAATGCTATGAGTTCCTTAGAATTCTCTAGTTCTGTATAAAGTGTATTACCTATTTTATTTTTGACTGCTGTTTCATATCGCCCTATGGTATGGCTAAAGACTGTCTGTCCCGTCTCTTCATCACCTAAGTCCAAGGTTAGTTGATTTACAAGATTATGTATCGTTGTATTGTTGCGAGGTGTCGCTTGCATAGCTGTCTTAATCTGTTCAAAAATTATATCATCTGCTGCACTTATCGTGATATCTGCTTTTTCTATATCACTAAAAGCTGTAGAAACTTTAGCCCCTGAACTTTTACTGTAAAGTGCTAAGCCATACCCTATAGTAGGCGTGTCACCACTATTATAATAAACTTGACTCTCAAACCCTTCTCCCTCGATAATCTGATCTCTTAATTCATCATCATAATTACTTACTGTATGTGGTACAAGTGTCATGCTTACTCCTTTATTTGGTAACTTTAAAAAATGACTTTGTTTGATTAATATCTAACATGATTTCAGTATCAACAGCATAAGTACATACTGCCTTACTTATATTATTATCGATTAATCCTATAAATAAGGGCTTATTTATATTTTCTATATAGCCATTCACAAAATATACTTTATCTTGATACCGTAACCATTCACCTGTTGCGGCCTTTAAATTCTCATTATTTGTCAAAATTTTCATATCTTTTTTTTCTATAATCTTATAAAAAATCTTACTATCGTAGACACCTTCAAATAGCTGTACATACTCTTTTACTCCATTGTTGTTAAAGTCGAAGTATGCCATGTTCCCTATGGTTGTTTTAGTTGGATTAAAACCATACTCTCTTTTGGACTTGGTAACATCAAATTTAAACTTTGATGGAATATCAAAGATAATGGTTCCAGTTTTTTTGTATCTTTTTAGTAATGTCTTACAAATTGATGTATTGTTCTCTTTTAGTATTAATTTTTTTTCATTCCTAAATTTACATTTGGGGATTTCTATATTTTTACTGTTAATATAAGTAAGATAGGTAGGAACAATATTTTTTTTAGTCCTGTAGTGTAGAATATAGTATTTGTCCTGATGATGAAATACCTGTATCCCCTCATCAAACCTAACTTCTTCGTATAACTCAACACTCACCATATTTTTTGAATGTTCGTTATCATAAATCGATAAACTAAAAGGTAAGTCTTCACGTAAAGAATCAATGACAACTTTTTCATCAATACCATCACCATTAATATCATAAATGTCTATTTTACCTATTGGCTTCAAAATATCTTTATTTAATTTTTTAGATATGAGCAAATTTTGACATATCTCTGATATCTCATTTGCTTGTGCGAATACATTTAATACTATAAGTACTAGAAAAATTATGCTATTTTTCATTTTTAACAATACCGTTTAATTCATATCTATATCTTGATTTTGGGCATTCATGTTTTCACTGTCTTGCCTAGAAAACTGCTCTAAATACTGATCTACATTTTCAGAAATATGATAAGATGTTGTTTCTATCTCCTCTACGTAGTCATCCGTTATAGTACTGTCTAGTAAAAAATCATTGATGCTATCAGTTATCGGTTCCATTTCAAATAGTTCAAAATCTTCAAAAAAGCTAAAAAAGAAGTCATCAAAAATGTCATCAAAGATATCATTGATATAGTTTTGATGTTTTACTTCTATAGTTTTAATATGACTATCTTTGACATCTGCATCCAAAGTCATTTGTTCTATCTCTTTCATAAATTTATCTGCATAATCAGTAGGGATAGCTGTTTTAACGGTTTGAACAACCGCAGTGAGCTGTGTTTTAACCGTTTCTTCAAAATGGTCTATATCCATAGTAAAATAATGCTGTATCAGCTCACGTCTGTGTCTTTCTATGGACTTTTTTAAAATCTCTGTCACATCATTTGACATTTAACATCCCTTAATTTAAATTCAGTAAGTAGTTATAATAAACTTTATCAAGTATACACTTAATCTACCATAAATTATATCTAAGCTATTAGAATCTACTCTTTAAAAAATCTATAGAAGGTTGGTTCTTTTGATCACTATAGATGATTGCTGTTTTATGTGCTTTAGCCCTTAGCTCATCTGAGCAAATATATAGAATGTTTTTTTTAGTTGTTTTATACCCAACAACACTAGTATAACAGGACATAAAAGAAGCTCGTATAGTATTGTCCATTCGTCTAGAATACGTATCACTTAAATAAGGGTTAGCAATAATATTTGCTATCATTATACCTTCAGGCTTTAGTTTTTGCCCTACGCCTTTAAAAAATTCAACTGTTGTCAGATTTTCAGGGATGGAGTAGGTTGAAAAATATGCATCAACTATGATAAAATCAAAATACCCTTGATGATTACGCAAAAAAATTCTTGCATCTTTACCTTTAAATTTACCATTAATTGGCTCTTTTAAAAAGTACTTTTCTACTATATCTTGTATCTTCCCATCAATGTCTACATATAATATTTCACCTTTAAGTGTTTTATCTGCATTCAATGTGAACCCTCCAGCACCTATAACTAAAATTTTTGCACTGTCCGAATAGCTAGGATGATTTACAAGTATATCTTTTATTTGTTCTAAATATTTATAGGGTTTTTTATCTTTATGACTAAGCTTAGAAGAAAACGATCTGTTAATAAATAGTTGACTCTTATTATGACTATGAACAACACTATAATTTGAATATATAGTTTCTGAAACATGTACCGAATTACTGTACTGAATATTGACTATAAATATAATCGGGAAAATAACTATAATATATAAAAGTATTTGTCTCTTATCTTTAGAGATAGATAAAGAAAGTACAAAAAGGATAGTGACAGTAATTGTAACTGCCCAAGAAATACCGAGATAATACATGACTAAAACCGTAGTAACTATGCCTCCAAACATATTTCCTATCGTGGAAAATGAAAGTGCATTTCCTGCTTTTTGGCTAGATTTTTTGTCATCCATTGAATTTACCAAGATGGGAATAGTTTGTGCAACATAATATACAATAGGAGACATAACTAACAGTAAATATACTATAAGAACGAAGAATGGGTTAATCGACGTTGTATACATATATAGTACTGTAAGGAATAAGTAGGATCCCAAAAGACCCAGTAATATAGCTGCCTTTAGTAAGTTTTTTGAAAGTACCTCTAGGTAGTTACTATTTACTTCTCCACCTTTTTTATATCCTACGGCTAATGCTCCTAAAAATATAGAAATGACAAAACTAGTCACTACGACCGAAGAACCAACAAAAGGCGTGATTTGTCTTAATATAATAAATTGTATAGCGATAGCTGCAAATCCTTCAAAAAATAAAAATACAATTGCCGACTTTTTATTTAACATTATATTTTTATGAGATTTCAGTAAATGGAGCTATTCTATCTCCTTGTTTGATATTCTTAGCCTGAGCTAACTGATATCCTATACCATCTGGGGCAGTGACCTGTAAAGGGGGTGTTTTAAATACTATATCTTCCAAAACAGCATGGATAGGTGTAAGTACTATATTTTCTAATGTACTCTGGGCAAAAGGAACTTCATCTTTTGATAGTATTGCCGTTACTTCTTCCGCATACGATTGAAGGATTTCTTTTACTACAGACTTTATCTCTGGAGGAGTATATATAAAATACTGTGCATCTGTTATTTTTGCTCTCCCTATTAATCCCTCAATAACTTGTATCATCCTCTTCACTTCCATTTTATCATTATGAATTATTTTATTTATAAGTGAATGAATATCGATGTTTTCCTTCACAAATATTTTAAAAATAAATATTAACCTCTTAGAATTAATTTTTTCACCTTCATTATATAGTTTAAATTGTTCTAGAAGTACCCTAGTTAATTTCTTTTTTTCTTTGTCAAGATACATTTGAACAATAGCCGGTGCAGATTCCTCAATAAGCGGGTAATTCAAAAAATATAATCTATCAAATCTTCCTCTACGAACAAACTCTGGTTTATTTTTTAAAAGATTCTCAACTCTATTGGCTGTAGCAACAAAAGTTAAATTGCTGCTTTTACTTTCATAGATCACAGCTAACCATGTTAACATTTTTCCAAAAACTTGATCAGATACTAAACTACTACTAGATCCGTCTAGTTGAAACATTTTCTCTATCTCATCTATAAGTAACAGATATTTTTCATCTTGACTCAATAAAAATACAAAAATATCATCTATTGACTTAGTGGGATTAGGTAAAGACATAAAATATGACAAATCTAACATAACAAAATATCTGCCTGTTGTCCCAGCAAAACACTCAGCAAAATATGATTTACCTGCTCCAGCAACACCAAAAAGAAATAGACCCGTAATGTTCATAATGCCCATCTCTTCAAGATTTAGCATCTTATTAATATCATCATGCAATACAGATGCACCTGCCATATCGTCAAGTGTAACTGACGGTTTTGCAATTCTGAGCCCCAATTTTTCAGACAATACTGTAGCTTTATCAATATTCAATTTTTTATGTTCTACGGAAAAAGGGAAATCAGGTGCTCTTACATCTATCATAGTAAATACGCTATATGGACGCCCAAATATACTTTCAGGCGTACGATAATCAATAATAATTTTAGGGTTAGATTGAGTAAAGTTCTCATTTATTTGTTCTATGGTAGGGACATATAATGTATTCTCAGTACTTAACTCTGGTATGATGAAGTCGAAGTCTTTTATTCGAGTATTTAAAGCTTCTTCATTTTTGAAATATTCAGAATCTTCTATAAGAAGCCAAATCATTTCAAGACATCACAGTTTTTCTTGAACAGACTATATTTTTTATTGCACATAGAGCAGTTTTGCCAAATAAACCAGTTTGTTGCTATCATTACATCATTTTCATCTTTTTCTAAAAGGTTATATACCAGATGGTATTTATGCATAAATATCAACATATATACCCAAAGATGTGTTAACATCATCCCAAAAAATAAGCCTTTTATGTATTCTTGTTTCATATATGCTTCTATGCCTAAGTTTATAGGCGTCATCCCCAGTAGTATAAAGTTTGTGACTAAATGGATTACCCAAAATACCATAATATAGGTACCTACTTTATGTATGACACAAAACCTCACCATAAAAATAAAGAGCATAGTTGTGAAAATAATATATGCAATAAAAACAATAGGATAAAAAAATAAAAATGCTATTGTCAACAATAAGGTTGGTATAACCATCACTGGGTACCTCTTTAATAGGAACCAAAGAGATGAAAGCTTTTTTGCTTTAAATGTTGTCTGATCTTTCTTAGTAATGATATCTATTTGATCTCCATCTTTTTCAAATGATATTTCTAATTTTTCAATTTCAGAAAAGTCTTCAGTACGATTCATATTCCATTCATTTAAATTAGTCATCTATACCCTTCCCATATGCAGACGCTTTCAATGTCAATCCATTTGAAATTTTATCAGACAAGAAAGGTGTTTTCTTAGTCAAGAGATATCTGGCTTTTACCATTTTAGTATAATCGTAAATATGCTCTCGTCTGATTTTTTCTAATTTTAAAAAATGCTTAGATTTTTCCAACTCCTTCTCAGCTACAGACACTAACGGTTCTGCGCCATACGAAAATACCCCTATCATAAGTGATATATACATAGTTAAAATTTTCATAATGAGATTATCTTTTTTTCTTTTTTCTCTATTATTTCGACTAATACAGGTAATCCTTCATGATTAAATGTAATGACTTTTTGAAATTGCCCATTATTTATATATGCTTGCATTTTTTTTACCATTTTTGATTTTTTATGCTTTTTCCATGTAATTACAAGTACTTTATACGAAGTAAATATAAATATAAATATCATCACTAAACTCGATATCATCATAAATATAATATCAAAAATCTGTTTTGTTTCTAGTTCATTCATTCTTTTCCCTTATGGTTACATAAACTATATAGTATCAATTATGGCTAACATATACTTTAAAACGTATATTAATCTATTGTCATTTCCATTCCAGTGGTATTTTCATCTACATTACTCCAACCATGCTTTTCATCTAATATTGCCGTAATCTCTAAAGCTTTTGCCAAGCTATCAAATGGTTCTTCTTTTTCGGAATGAATATCTTCAATTTTAATTGAAGCTGCCCCATCATAGATAACATCTCCATTCTCATCTACATCTATCTTTTCATGTTCTTGTGATGCTTGGTTTACTTCTTCATTACCCTCTTGGTTAGTCTCAAGTATAGCTGTTGGATTGGCTTCGTGATGCATAGTATCTGATATAGAAAGATTGTCTTTATGGGTAGTCACAATGCTGTCTTTTGGAAAGCTTACTCTATTGCTATCTAGTAACCAGATGTTTCGTTCTAGTAGTACGGGGGTAGAGAGTTTACTGTGGTCTAGTACATCTTGAAAGGTATCTCCTTTTTCTATGGTGACCTCATTTTTTCCCTTGATAGTTATTTCATCATGTTCTTTTAGGGTTACTTCTGCTTTTTCTAAAGTTGGGGCAGGAATGTCAGCCATAAGGGAAGTCATGGTTATAGGTGTAACCTTGTGAAGGTCTACCTCTACATAGTTTTCTTTTTCTAAGTGTTGTTGTATGTAAGGTGTTTGTATAGCATTTTGGTAGGTTTGCGTATGGCTTTTTATGACAGGGTCTATGATGTTCTCTTTGTCTAAGATGATACCCAGTTGTTTACTTGTTGGGTCAAACTGTTCTATGGTTATACTCTCATTGGTATGTACATTAGTTACAGTGAGTCTTCCTACTTCTGTACTACTTTCTAGTTCATATTTAAAGTTTTCATCTACATATGTAGTATCATCTAGTTTTTCTTTCTCACCACTTAAAGACTGTCCATCAAAAACTATTCTTCCTAGTCCATCCGAGTCTTGGATGATATCTTTATTATTGACATAATAAGTATCAAACCCTTCTCCTCCATACAGTACATCTACAGCGTTATCATCTTTACCTCCACCATAACCACCTATGAGGGTATCGTTTCCTTTTCCTCCGTAGAGGGTATCCATACCTTTACCACCTTCTAGGTGATCGTTACCTTTAAGTTGTATACTTGCACCTGCACTATAGAGTCCTTTGACACTATCTCCGTACAGTGTATCATTCCCTTCATTACCGTAGAGATGGTCATCACCACTTCTTCCATGCAGTGTATTATTATCTTTATTTCCAAACTCTACTTTGTCTATGCCTGAACCAGAGTAGCGATGTGTGTTTTTCGCATCATCCATATCGTGAAACACTGTACCTTTATCACTTACCTCATGTATTTTATTATAATAAAAATGAACTCTATCTGTCAGTTGTTCCTTGGAGTAGTTATCTATGCTTATCTCTTTATAGGCATCTAGGTTTCCTTCTATGGCAAAGGCATGTACATTTTCTAAAGCATACAGTGTAGCTGGGTCTTGGAGGTCGTAGTCTTTTATGTCTTTATCGTGTAAGCTTTCTAGTCTTAAGCTTCTAGGGGAAGCATCTGCAACGCCCAGTTCTTTAAATATCTCTTGTGTTTTTTCATAGCCTGTGTGACTGTAGACATCACTTAGTGTTTGTAGGTCAGCACCTTTGAAGTGGGTAAGGGTTTCGTTGTGTTGGGCTATGGTATCGTTGAGTATAGGCATACTATGTCCATCAAGACCTTTATTGTCTCCATGTATTAAGATAGAACTTCCTAAATGTTTGGAACTTATATTCGTAGCCCAGTTAGAAAGTGGGTCTCCGTTTAGTTTGCCGTTATCTACATAGTGCACATTAGTGATATGTTCTTTTGCCCACTCGGTCTGTGGGGCTTCTAGTCCAAAGGCGCTTGCCACTTTATAGACAGCTGCATGGTTTAAGCCTGCAGCAATATCAAGCACAGGATTCCCTAGTGGAGGAAGAGCTGGCATACTTAGAAGTCTATCTACTCCATAAGCATTAAAGGTCACACCTTCTATCTCATACACTGCACCTACTGCTTGGGTAAGTATACCCCCTAGGGAGTGTCCGGTGAGGGTTAGGTTTTCTTTATCTATACCATGTGTTTGCATCATTTCTTTGACAAATACTTTGGCTTCTTGAAACTCAAAGCTATAGTTTTTTAAGCCTACTACAGCATCATCGAAGATATCAAACTTCTCTGCTGTACCTCTGAAGGCTATGACGTAGTCGCCTGTACCCATATTTGTTCCATCTGTTTGTTGTTCCATTTTTTCTAATAAGAGTGCGTTGAAGCCTGTGTCTTGTGAGGGAGTGTGGTCTATGACTTTGTAAGTATTCCCGTTGGCTATTATATCATCAGGATTATCTTTAAAATAATCTTTACCTTTAGTAGTATTATAAACTTCGTTAGAAATAATTCCCATTGATGTAATTCTATCCATTTAATTTTCTCCTTTTTTATGCCTATTGATTAAAATCTCATCTAAATCTCTACTGTGATTTCCAAGATGAACTGTACTCCACCCATAAGAATTAAATACTTCTTGCTCCATATCCATTCTTTTCCCGCACATTGGCTCTATATAATAATAATTACCACCTTGAAAATCAGGCTGTAATGTATAATAAAACCGCATATACCTTTGATTATACGCTATCACAGTACTAGTATTATTTTCTACAATTTTTGTCTCATCAGAGTAAAAAAACCTTCTTGTAAAGTTACCAAGTTTTATCTCATTAAACGTAACACTGTAGTTAAGTTTTGGCATAGTCTCTTTTGTGTAGACTTTTTCATTTTGCATCACTCTATAGGCATATTGGTTAACTCTATTTTTAAACTTTTTATCATACGTGAAAGAGTCAAAGTCTCCTTCTCTAGCAGTATATACATACACCTTCCCATCATCCCCATTAAGTGCCATGGTTTTCAAATGTACCCCATCCAGATAGTTTATTATCATCAGTTCTCTATCTTCTTTACTAAAACCGGGATATACATTATCTTCCCAGTAGATACTCTCTGGGTATTCTACTTTTTTGACTATCTGTGTTTTTGGGTTAGGTTCTTGTGAGCAGTAGTAAGTACTTAGTATATTTGTGATAATAATGTCATGTGTTATAAACACAAAAATTATGAAACCTAATATAGGACCTAGGTATAGTAAGTAACTTGTTGGTTTTTTGGTAGTAGACATTCTTTTCCCTTTTATCTATTCGTCTTATATTATTTTAACATAGTTTGTTAAGCGACATCTTGAAAATTTGTAAGGGTGTCGTTGAGTCCTATGATGGAGTGTGCATCTAAACTTTTATTGTCTCCGTAGATGGGCAGGACATCCGAGAGAAAGGCTGAGCCATTGAGGTTAGTTCCTAAATTAGAAAGGGGGTCACCGTTGAGTGTACCACTGTCTTGGTAAGAGATGTTGTGTACATTTTCTTTTACAAAAGCAACGCCCTCTTCATTGTATTTGACTCCCATTGCATCTAATGCACGTTCAAACATACCTCCAGGACTCACAGAAGAGGTACCATCAAACTTTATTCATCTGCACTCATAGCGTTATAGGTATAGCCTTTTATATGTTCTGTTGCTGCTACTTGTTGGACTAAGATACCTCCAAGAGAGTGTCCTGTTAAAGTTAAGTTATCATTAGAAATGTCATACTTTTCTTTCATATCATTTACAAAATCTTTGGCTTCATTGAGTTGGAAGTTATGGTTTAGTATGGGGTTTGCCATGCCTCCGTCTACGAGTGCATCTTTAGTACTAGATGTCCCTCTAAAGGCTATCACATACTCCCCTGTTTCTTTCTCTCTTAGCAACATCCCTTGGAAGTCACTTGATAAAGCACCATCATCGCTTGTAAAGTCAACTATTTCGTATTCGTTTAGGAGATCAGTCATAAGTTTTTGATGACTTGGGTCAATGTCGCTTATCTCTTTACCTTGTTTAATAAAGTATTCTACATCACTATGGTTATGATAATCCCCTGTTTCACCTTCTTTATTTTTAAAATCTTCACTTTCAAGTTTTAAATATGCTAACTCAGATAATAACCCATGTATTTTTACATTCTCATTCATAATCCCATCCTTTGCTTGTATTAAATCTTAATCCTATAGAAAATATTTTTTTAAACATTAAATTAATATTATTTATTCTGGATACGTAAACTAAATTTCCACCTGTTCCTGTTTGCCAAAATAAGACATTTCTTCTAAACAAATTATATTTATTTGAAAAATGTACTTCAAAAGATTTAGCTAAGATTTTATTATTTTGTTTTATGTCTATCAATGTATAGTCTCTCTTCTGATATAAGTTAAAAAAATATGATTTAGGCAAGGATGCTAAAATTTGATATCTAGCATTTGATTTATCAATGTCTATATATTTTTTATTTTTGATAAATACTTTTATTAACTTTACTAAATCATATTTATCACTTACAGTACGAAATTCTATAAAATCATCTACTTTTGTATATATTTTATAGTTTTCTTTTTTTTCAAAAATACTAATAGGTTCCGTCGTCACATCCCCTACCCCCAAACTCTCAATCTTCCCATCCTTATCAAACTCAGGCATAGCATAAATGATGGGGTCTGATTCAAAAATTTGATAGTAGGTTTTAATTCCTTTTTGTATGATTAAGTCCCATACAGGGAATAATAATATGGCAATAAGTACTATCTTCGATGCTGTTAGTTTGTACATGAAGATCGCAAATAGTATATAGACAATGAGTATGGGTAGTATGATTAAACCTGACATTCTTTTCCCTTGTTTGAACATGATTTATTTTAGCATAGTTTGTTAAGCGACATCTTTAAAGTGGGTAAAGGTTTCGTTGAGTCGCACATCATATAGTTTAGCATACTCTTTTTAAAATCATTTTAATCAAAATATTTCCCATAATGCTCCTCATATCTCTTATAATAAGGATATGATAATTTATTCTGATTAAGTGCTTTTCTTAAATTTCCTGCACCTCTATTATAGCACTCTATTTGGTTTTTTTGACTATCAAATAACTTACTACATGTAGTAAGTATTTGCATACTTTTATCTAGATTGTTTTTAGGGTAAAAAAGTGCCGATGTTTCCTCCAACGTAAAGTTTGTAGAGTGTATTTGCATCAAGCCTAAATCAAAAGCATACGCTTCTTCTTTGAGTATTTTTGCTATATACATTGCCATAGTTATATCGGTAGGATATATATTTACAATAGCTCTTTTGGAATGAAAAGTGGTTCCACCTGTCACTATTCTTAACCCTAAAGCTCGCAACGATTCTAATAATAAAGCTATTTTAGGAGTAGTTTCGATAGTGATTACATATGGCTCAAAGTTACTTTCAATAGATGCAAGAGTATAGATAGTTGAGGGATCTATTTTATACTTTTGAGATGCTAATATAATTGCTTCAGACACTTCTTCATTTGTAACTGTATTTGCCAAGGGTGTTGTACAATTATAAAACCGTTTGGCTCCTATAAATTCTTTCACATACTTATCGTTCATTCTTTCTTGCAAGACACCAAAGTTTTTACCCTTAGCATGAGTGATAATAGGTCTCCCATCAGCTTCATAACCCGTTATGATAGCTACGTGGTGTATTTTCCCTTTATCATTTTTAAAATATAAGCTATCCCCTATTTTACTTTGCGTCAATGATGGTATGGTTGGACAGCTTCTTGTATCTTCTATCTGCATTGCCGCGGTTCGAGGTACCGTATAACCATATTTACTATATATGAGTTTAACCAATGCAGAACAATCAACACCTTTTTCTAAATCATTACCACCCCAAACATAAGGCTTTCCTATAACCTTATTGGCATCTGATGCTACACGCCCACCATTTACTTTTTCAAATCCCCATAAGAATGTTAAACACACAAAAAAGAAAAAAAATAGTATTTTTCTAGTCAATTTCGCTTCCATAATCATTTGCTGAACTATTATTTTCTACTGGATAGTACTGATCTATAATTTCGATAGCTTTTGCAGTACTATCAAATTCTTTTGTCTGTTCTTCTTTATTCTCCTTACCTAGCAGAATTTTATCTTGGTAAATATCTTTATCAATTGTTATAAATTGTTCATTATCTACACTTACGGTAAGTGATTCATCCTTGTTCACAGTATATGTTATCTTATGACCATTGACCTCTTCTGTATAAATATCGCTACCTACTTCTGTTTCTTTTCCACCCTTAAGCATAATAACTTCAGCACCCATCTCCAATAAACGTGATAAAATAGTTGCAACATTATCAGTAGGAGAAGCAGATGGTCCTGGAGGTCCAAAAACTGATCCTGCTACCCCTGCTCCTGCTACAGTAAGCTCAGAAATACCCATACCTGTCTTAGCTATTAACGCTGATTCAGTCATTATTGCTCTTTCTGTAAGTGCTATTGTTCCTTCCGTAAGTACTGTAGCTAATGCTGCAGTACCTCCGTAGTATGCTATAGCTGCTCCTCCTGTCACAATTACCAATCCAACACCTATAATCATTAATGCCATCTTATCTTGTTCTTCAGTACTTACTACAGATGTAGTGAATCCTGCTTGCATTCTTCCTGCATCAGCCCCATATGTCATAGGAGGATGTCCATTAGCAACTAAAGGTGTTACTGAACCATTATCTAAAGGTGTTTGTACACAATTAAATTCTCCTACAAATCTGCATTCTGGGTATTCTTTATTTGGATAATTTCCATTTGCCATAACAACAACTCCTTTTATAACTATTACACAACTTAAATATGAAATATTCTTTTAAAAGTATAGCATAATCTAAAATGTATCGTTATTCCATTTCCATCACATAATCATTCTCATTAGCTTGACTGAAGTCGTTAAGATTTGCTGTTTCTAGGATTTCTTGGGCTTTGGCTGTGCTGTCGAAGGGTTGGGTGTTGGTTTGCTCGTTTTCTACAACAATGTTTGACTCATGTTCGTAGATAGCTTTTCCACTTTCGTCTAATTCTATTTTATTTTCTATTTTTTCATTCGTAGTTTCTGATGAGGCTTCTTTAGTATCTTCATACTCACGGTAAACACCTTTTATATGACAGTCACTTAGGCTTGTACAATCATACTCTATCACTAAATGTCCTCTATCTGTATCACCTACTATATCAGACACAAATTCTACTCCATCTAATACAGCGTCTTTTATACTTTTAGCAGGCATACTAGGTATCACTTTTTCTATACTCTCTACAGCTGTTTTCCCAGCTTGGGGAAGAGCGTATTTTTGAAAGAACTCATTTTTTAGATTTTCCTGTGCAACAGCGATCATTAGACCATCTTTCTCTGCATTATATCCTTTCAATCCCATAAAATCTAAAAATTCTTGCGGTTCTAATTTTACAACCTTTGTTAATTCACCATTTAAATCTTTCATCATTTCATTACTAGAAAGTTCTGTAGCCTTTAGATACTCCCTAGGTTTCTCTACTTCAACTTTAACTTCAGGTTGTTCTTTTTCTAAAGTATCATAAAACATCACACTATCTATGGTAGTAACACTCTCAACCGGATGTAACTCTCTATCCATACCTCTATCATAATACTCTGTAAATTCTCTTAGGGTAGTAACTTGTATAAATTGTGTATTGGGGTTTATCTCTATGACTTCATTTTTTAGCTCAGTACTTAAAGAGATATAATCTGTATCCATCACAGTTAAAGACGTATCATCTTTATGCTCTTCTACCGCATGAAGCAATAAAGAAGAATCAATAGCCCCTCCTCTCATATGTGTATCAAGAGAAATAGAAGCAAATTTCCCATAAAAAAGTATACTTTCTCCTTCACTTTGATGTGAGCTGTTAGTAGTATTTTGCATTACTTGTCTCCTTTATTTAGTTTCCATGTTTTTTTACAGTAGTCTAGTAGGTAGTTTAGTTCTGCTTTGTTGCTATTAATTAAGATAATTTTGGTTTTTAATCCAAAAAGATTATAATGTACTTCATCTAAAACATTATCCGGCATTTTCCATTTTAGTATTTTAAAATGATTACGTACAAAATCAGCTTCAAGTTGAGTTTTTTTGTATTGTATGATAACATTTTTACTATCAATATAATCATCTTCCTTATTTTTTGAAATATTAATTTTCATAAAACTTTGAATATTTGGTCCATACCAAAAACGATATAGATACATATCACTTGATTTAAGCTCTTCAAACTTCTTCGGAATAGGAATATTACACTCCTCAATCTCTACATAACGATAATTCTCTTTTTGCTCTAGCTTCTTTGCTGTTGTTTCATTTCCACATGACACTAAGAATAATACAACCGTACTCAATATAGTTATTACTTTTTTCATCTTAAAATTCTCCTACTAAGTTTTATTTTATCATATTATTTTTGTGATATACTCGCTAGCTATTGTTCTTGTAGCCCATATATTCTTTTTAACTTCTGTAAACCCAATGCCATTATTGTACATTGCCAATGCATCTATTTTTAGTATATGTAACTTTTCGGTGGTAGTCTTTTTTAGTTCTTGTGCCATTGTTGTATCTATAGTTAACTGTAGGTTTTCCTTCCCTTTAGCCCTTAAACCCTCTTTTAACGTGCTACTCAAATACTTTTCAGATATTGCCAAATAAAGCACCTCAGGAGGCACACCCCTCTTCTCCTTATGTTGTTTCTGCTTCATCTGTGGCTTAAGAAGTCCCTGCTTAAACCGAATAAACCCATCCTCAGTCTCTTTGCCTTGCCTAATGTAGCCTTCTTGTGTCTTAGGGATGTTTGGGTATCTGGTATACCCTACATACAAGGTTCCTTTGTCTTTAGGCATATAGGTAATATGATGTCCTACTTCTAACA
>Ga0256844_10000260_pt1 | contig 20627 bp, 14 predicted proteins | sample MusselsmetaG_FD_189100 | JGI IMG/M metagenome (GOLD analysis project Ga0256844, IMG submission 189100) | Mussel associated microbial communities from hydrothermal vent at the East Pacific Rise, Pacific Ocean - Mussels | ecosystem: Host-associated > Mollusca > Shell > Unclassified ... | reverse complement strand
ATAAGACATTTGTTGGTGATATTTCAACGATGAAACTTCAATCGGGTGATGCCCTGTTGCTGCAGGGGTCCTGGGAAAATTTTCATTATTTGAAAGAAAGAACAGGCCTTGTTTTAAGTGAAAATGTGCAGGGCGAAATACTTCGGACAGATAAAGTCAAATTTGCGGTTGGTAGTTTGGTTCTGGCTTTAACAATGATTCTTGGTTTCCATGTACAACTTTCCATTGCTCTTCTCACAGGTGCTCTGGCAATGATCCTTACAAAGGTATTGTCGATTGATGAGGCATACGATTCCGTTGACTGGATGACTGTCTTTCTTCTTGCTGGTCTTATTCCACTTGGAATTGCCTTTGAAAAAACAGGGGCTGCGAAGTTAATAGCCGAAACTATCATGAACTCCATGGGGGTTGTGGCACCCATAGTGCTCTTAACTGTTATTGCAATTTTGACGTCATTTTTTACTCTTGTGGCTTCAAATGTTGGTGCAACTGTTCTGATGGTACCTTTAGCTATGAACATGGCTGGTGCAGCCGGGGCTGATCCAAGAATTGCAGCGCTTGTGGTGGCAGTAGCGTGTTCGAATACATTTATTCTTCCTACTCATCAGGTTAATGCGTTGATTATGCGTCCGGGTGGATATAAAACAAAAGACTATTTTAAAGCAGGTGCGGGTATGACGATTCTGTACCTGGTTGTGATGATGGCCGCTATTGCTGCATTCTACGGGGTCAACGGTTGATCCGTGTTGTATAGAGACGACTCTGGGTACATCACAGGGTCGTCGTTTTATTTTCAATTGGCATAAAAGTTATTTTCATTAATTCTTAAACAACACAAGGATTCCTGTAATGAAGATTTTCCTGTCGTTTTGTGTTTTTTTGTTTGGTGGTGCTGTTCAGGCATTTGCTACCTCCGGCCACGGAGAAAGTGCTTCTACAATGACGTTTACCTCCACGGTTCTTGGTTATGCGTCACTGGCTATTTTTGTTCTTGCCTATGCTCTTGTAATTTTAGAAGAAAAAACGCATCTACGTAAGAGTAAACCGGTGATGCTGGCGGCAGGGATTATCTGGATTTTGCTGGCGATAACATTTCGCATGGCAGATCTTCCACCGGAAATGGCGCATAATGCAATTCTGCATAATATGACAGAGTACGCTGAGTTGATGCTTTTCCTGCTCTCAGCCATGACATATATTAATTCAATGGATGAACGTAATGTCTTTCAGGCCTTGCGCTCTACACTCGTTTCCAGGGGGTTTTCATTACGAGTAATCTTCTGGATCACCGGTTTTCTCGCATTTGTCATTTCACCGGTAGCAGATAATCTGACTACTGCACTGCTTATGGGGGCGGTGGTTATGGCTGTGGCAAAAGACAATAAAAAATTTGTCGCTCTGGCATGTATCAATATAGTTGTAGGTGCTAATGCAGGTGGTGCTTTTTCACCGTTTGGTGATATTACGACTTTGATGGTTTGGCAGAAAGGGCAGGCCACATTTGGTCAGTTTTTCTATCTTTTTGCGCCCTCTCTGTTGAACTGGGTGATTCCTGCGGCGATAATGAGTTTCTTTGTATCAAAGGATGTTCCTCCGGCTCTCGATGATAAGGTCACCATGAAGTTTGGGGCTAAAAGGATCATGTTTCTCTTTATCATGACTATTGTTACTGCAGTATCGTTCCATAATTTTCTTGATCTTCCACCTGCTGCTGGCATGATGCTGGGACTGTCATATCTTGGCTTTTTCTCCTATTATATTAAGGTAAAAGAGAAACGAAAAATCGAATATGATGCGCCTTTTGGCCGGGCTGAGGGTAGTGAACAGCCTGAGACGTTTGATATATTTAAGAAAATTGCCAGGGCGGAATGGGATACATTGCTCTTTTTTTACGGTGTCATTCTCTGTGTCGGTGGTTTGTCACAATTTGGCTATCTTGCGCTGGTCTCTCACCAGATGTATGTAGGGCTGGGTGCGACATATGCCAATGTCCTCGTGGGAATTCTTTCTGCTATTGTTGATAATATTCCGGTAATGTTTGCCGTGTTGACTATGGAACCCACAATGTCGCTGGGGCAGTGGCTCCTGGTTACGTTGACCGCAGGTGTTGGTGGGAGTCTGCTCTCAATTGGTTCTGCTGCAGGAGTTGCCTTGATGGGAACTGCCAGGGGCACATATACTTTTGGAGCGCATTTGAAATGGGCTCCGGTTGTTGCGCTGGGATATGCTGCAAGTATTTATTGTCACATATTGCTTAACTCCAGTTTATTTTAGTCGCCGGTGTGGTGTAGTCACAAATAGCCTTATTTAACAGTGTGCGGGAAATAATGGGATTCTTCTCAAAAAATGAAAATAATTCAGCTGCAAAGGAACCGGTGGTCTCCCACAGTTCACAGCAGATTGAAGACCTTAAGGCCAGAGTTAGCAGCATAGATTTACCGGTCTATGTTGCACGGCAGATTGCAACTGAGCTGGATCGGCTTGAAAAAACTGATCCGGTTGCTGCGGAATTTTCAATAAGTATAAATTACATAGAACTTCTGCTTTCTCTGCCGTGGTTCAGTGAAACCAAAGATAATCTGGATCTTAACCGGGCAGAGATGATCCTCGCTTCACACCATTATGGGCTTGATGCTGTCAAAGAACGTGTACTCGAATTTCTGGCGGCCAAGACGCTTAAAAATCTCCAGAAATCGCGAATACTTATTGTCGATGATGAAGAAATTGCCCGGGAAAATTTGAGTCACTATTTTACAAAATTGGGTCATACTGTTCAGATGGCCGCAAATGGTGTTGAAGCTCTTGAGCAGATAGCAGACAGTGATCATTTTGATGTGATGATTACAGATCTGAAAATGGATAAAATGGACGGGCTTACCCTGATTGAAGAAGTTGCAAAAACTTCTCCTGAGACCAGTGTGGTAATGGTTACAGGATATGCGACGGTTTCCAATGCTGTGGATGCCATGCGAAAAGGTGTGACCCACTACCTGCCAAAACCCGTGAAGCTCGAAGAGCTAAAAGAGACAGTGGAAGAGTTGCTGCAGAAGCAGAAAAAGCTTCAGATAAGCCAGGGACCGATTCTCTGTTTTGCAGGCCCCCCTGGAACAGGAAAGACATCAATAGGTGAATCTGTTGCCGCTTCTCTTGGTCGGGAGTTTGTTCGTCTGTCTATGGCGGGCTTGCGGGATGAGGCGGAAATACGAGGGCACCGAAGAACCTATGTTGGTGCAATGCCCGGCAGGATTATCAGTGAAATTAAGAGAGTAGGTGTAACAAACCCCTGTTTTATGCTTGATGAAATTGATAAAATCGGACAAGATTTCCGTGGCGATCCTGCTTCTGTTCTTTTGGAGGTTCTTGATCCGGAGCAGAATAAAAACTTCACCGATCATTTTCTTGATATTCCGTTTGATCTGTCCGGTGTGCTGTTTATTGCCACTGCCAATGATATTTCGAAACTTCCGGGGCCATTGCTAGATCGTCTGGAGGTAATAGATTTTTCAAGCTATTCGTTTAAAGAAAAAAAAGTAATTGCCAGAAAATATCTTTTGCCCAAGCAACTCAATGCTCATGGCTTAAAGGAAAAGAATCCACAGTTTACAGAGGCAGCGCTCGGCAAACTTATCACGGACTATACGCGGGAGTCAGGTGTGCGTGGGCTTAACAGGGTGATTGGTAAGATATGCCGAAAACTTGCTCTGATAGCGCTTAAAAACGATCCAGATGAACCTCTACCAGATCTTGATGAACAGGATATAACACCGATGCTCGGGCCTCGGAAATATCGACAGGAAGCGGCCGAAGGAGAGGATAAGGAAGGTGTTGTAACAAGTCTTGTCTGGACCAGATTCGGTGGCGAAATTATGTTTATAGAGGCGCTGGCAATGCGGGGGAGTACCAACCTCATTCTTACAGGCTCATTGGGAGAGGTTTTGCGTGAATCAGCGCAGACTGCTTTAAGTTATATTCGCAGCAACACAGAGCAGTTTGGCATAGAAGATGATTTTTATGATCATTCCGATATCCATATTCATCTTCCTGCCGGTGCCGTGTCAAAAGACGGTCCTTCAGCTGGTGTTGCCATAGCCGTGGCCCTTGTTTCTCTACTGACGCACCGCCTTGCTCATCGAAACGTCTCAATTACAGGAGAGATGACCCTTACGGGACAGGTTCTTCCTGTTGGGGGTGTACGGGAAAAGATATTGGCCGGCGTGCGAACCGGGTGTGTAAAAGTTGTATTACCCGCAAAAAACCGGGAAGATGTTGCATCTCTTAACAGTGATGTTACAGGTCAGTTGGAGCTTGTCTATGTTGATACTCTTGAAGAGGCAATAGAACATATGCTGGTTTGACGGGCTGAAACGTTTTAAATTGATCTTTTTTGGGGTGCATCCAGATGTTTTTTGGGAATGCGCCCCTTTTTTGTTGCATATTGTTACACAGTTTCATCATGCAACAGTTCCACGATATTCTCGGCAGGAAGTTGAGGCGTATGTCTATAGGCCGTTTAATCAGTATGTTAGCGTGAACGTTTTCGCGTTCTGAAGAGTTGAGCGTAGTGTCTTTTGATAGAGAGGAAAAGAAAGTGTTGCAAGTTGCAATTATTCGCTCATTAAATTTTAATCAAAACTGAGATTGATTAGACGCATAACCATTGTAACATTATGATATAATGGTTAAAAATACATATAAGCCAAGATTGGCATGGTATGTGCTTGGTAAGGTGCATAAGGACAAAACTTACTTTTCATAAACATATCCATTTAAGAGGAGAATATTATGGGCTTTACAGATTGGTTTACATTTGGAAAGAAAAAAAATACAGACATCAATGTGCAGAAAATCAAAAAGCAATCTGTTGATATCGGCGCAACAGCCATAGGAGGCGGTGCTGCGGCAGCAGATGCGATTGCCAAAATCGTGGATCAGGAAAATGCTCCGACAAAGGTACTCATGGTTCAGGATGGAGAGTATATGAGCCAGGTTACAGAGTATGCGTTGAAAATGGCCCAGCGACTCGATTGTGAGATTATAGCTCTTGATGTAACGGAGAAACCACTCAGTTTTACGGGAGAGAGAAGAACGCGTGAGAGTGATCGTTTTATTGAGATGGCCACTAAAAATGCAGAGCAGTTCACTCTACAGGCAAAAGCAAGGGGCATAAAAGTTGAACATATTATGGATATCCAGAATCCGGAAGAGGTTGTTGCCCGTGTGAGTAATGCTGATGCAGGAATTCGATATGTCCTGAGTAAGCCTGAAGGTGGTGCAGCAAGAGCAGATCAAGAACGCGCTCATGTGCCGGTATTTGATCTCCACTGTTCACGTTTGTAAATAGAGAGGTACACTATGGAACCCTTGACTATATTTGCTTTGACTTTAGGCCTTATCTGCGCCTTTCATCTAGTATCCACGGTTGTGAATCGATTTGGTAAGGGTATATACAACTATGGGCCTCAAAAAAAGAAACGGGATGACTGGTTCTGTTTCTTCAGGACGTCAACTTTGCTTGGTGAAGATCGCAAAACCGAAAGTGATGTAAACAAACAGCAACCAACAGCTGTTCGTTCTGAAAATATGGAGCAGCGACGTAAGCAGCAAGCACGTCGCCCCCGTCTTCACGTATAATTATGTTTTCAGGCTGCCTTGGTAAATGCTGATTTTTCAAGGTAGCCTGTACATGTCACCAATCCTTTCATTTTCCTTCCCGTTGTACTGAATTTTCCACATTGCGCAATTCGAGGTAGAAAAAGTCGCGCAAATAAGATAACTTTCCCAGAGTACGTGTAACTTTTCCTTTTGTGTCACTTTTAGTTTGAGATTGTTATGGATATTCTGGTTTATGGTGCTACAGAATTTAGCTACCTTGTCGCGTCACGTCTACATCATCAACATAATATTACCATCCTCCATGACAATGATGAACCGGGTGAGAAATTCAGCAACCTGGATGTAAGCATTGTTGAGGGAAGTGGTGGCGATATTTCTGTCCTGGAACGCATCGAGGCACAGAAGATAGATCTCTTTATAGCCTGTTCTGCCATTGATGAGGCGAACATAGTTGCCTGCTGGACAATAAAGAAAATTGCCGATACGGAAACCATCTGTTTTATAGGCAAAGCTGCTCTCTATGCAAACTTTTCTTCGATGACAGATAATCGCTATCTGACGCGCTATGATATAGATTCCATCATCTGGCCGGAACAGCTTCTTACTCAGGATATCTTTCGTATTATTTCAGTCCCTGAAGCTCTTGATGTCGAGTATCTTGCAGGCGGAAAGGCCAAGCTTTTTGAGTACAGGATAAAAAAAGATTCGGCAATTATCAATACCTCGATCAGCAAGTGTAATTTCCCCAATAACGTGCTCATTCCAGGAATAACCAGAGACGGAAAGCTGTTCATCCCCAATGGCTCAACGGTAATCGAGTTGCATGACAAGGTTTTTTTTATCGGGACGGGGATGGCCCTTGATACCCTGGCCGCTGATTTTTTTGAACATGACCGGAAAGTGAAAAATGTTTCTATCATTGGTGGTGGAAGTGTTGGTTTCATGCTTGCGGAAAAGCTTGAGCAAACTGGTATCAGGGTTAAAATTATCGAGCAGCAGCAGAAAAGATGTGAGTTTCTGGCTGATTCGCTGAAAAAGACGCTGGTGTTACAGGGTAATGGCACTGACCTGGAATTGCTTGAAAGTGAAGCAATTGCGGCAGCGGATGTGTGCGTCTGTACAACGGACAATGATGAGAAAAACCTGCTCTGCTCTCTGTTGATTAAACAGCTTGGTTCAAAACGAATAGTAACAAGAGTTGGAAATATCCAAAACTACGAACTTTTTGAGCACGTAGGTATTGATGTGGTCGTTTCCCCCAAGGCATCGGCTTTAACGGAGGTGCTTAATCGTGTACAGATACAGGACGTAGATGTTATAGCCCTTATTGAAGGGGGAAAAGGTGAGGTTTTGCGGTTGACTATTCCTGATACTTTTCAGGAAATCAGGATGCAGGATCTGAAATTGCCGGTAAATGCCATTGTCGGAGTGGTAATAAGGGGGCACAAAGTCATTATTCCCCATGGTGATACCAAGATTTTACCCGGGGATCGGCTGAAAATTTTTACGATGATTGAAGATTCCGATCCCATTAAGAATTTCTTTTTCTCATGAGACTCTCATTTATTTCCAAGGCCCTGGGTATAATTCTTATTGCCTTTGGTGCTATCATCCTTCTGCCGATTATTTTCGGTGTAATTGAAAAAGAGTACAGCACAACAGTTCCTTTTCTTGTTGCTTCGCTCAGCTCTTTTATTCTTGGCCTGGTGTGTCGGTGGTATGGTCGTTTGTGCGGCAATTTTGATTCGTTGAAGCGTACGGAAGGCTTACTTATTGTAACATTAACCTGGGTTGTTTCGGCCCTGATTGGAGCAGTCCCCTATCTTTTTTTCGGTCTCAGTCCACTTGATGCCTATTTTGAATCGGTTTCGGGGTTTACCACAACAGGGGCCACAATTCTCACTGATTTTTCACGTTATCCAGATGCGTTTTTTTTCTGGAGAAGCCTCACCCAGTGGTTGGGCGGCATGGGAATTATAGTTCTTTTTGTGGCTATTCTGCCCCAGTTTGGTGTTGCCGGTCGAAAGATATTTTTTGCTGAAGCACCGGGGCCAAGCGAGGATAAAATAACCCCCCGCATTGCCCACACTGCAAAAGCACTCTGGCTTATTTATGTTTTACTGACGGTTTTTCAGATAGGTTTTTTGTTTCTTGCAGGTATGCCTTTTTTCGATGCACTCTGTAATTCTCTGACGACGATGGCGGCAGGTGGATTTTCACCCAATCCTCAATCGATTATGGGTTATGAAAACCCTGCTGTTACTTGGATAATTACACTTTTTATGTTGTTGGCCGGTACTAACTTTGCCCTACAGTATAAATTTTTTATTAAACGAAAAATCGGGCCACTTGCATCAAATGATGAATTTCGTTTTTATTGCGTTGTTATTTTCTTTTCTTCACTTCTTCTCTGTTATTTCCTTTTTTTCGGGCAACAGAATTTATGGTCTGTGAGTCTGCGTGACAGTTTATTTCAGATTGTTTCCATTGTCACAACAACCGGTTTTTCTTCAGCGGATTTTGCTCTCTGGCTTGTGCCGGCACAAATAATTCTCTTTGGCATGATGCTTGTCGGAGGCTGTGCAGGGTCTGCAGGTGGCGGGATTAAGGTCGTTCGGATACTGTTTGTGTTCCGGTTTCTTAAACGAGAAATAGATCAAACCGTGCACCCCAAGGCAATATTACCAATAAAAATAGACAGGTCTTCTGTTCCAGATGATATCCAGAGGCAGATGCTCAGTTTTCTACTTTTTTATATGGTCATTATGATTTTTTCAGGTCTAGCCGTTACCATTATAGAACACGATGCTGCTATTGGATTTGCGGGAACGGCTGCCACCATAGGTAACGTAGGCCCCGGATTTGGTGAGATCGGGCCCATGGGGTCCTTTGGTGGCCTGCATCCACTGACCAAGGTGATTTTTATATTTGATATGATTGTTGGCCGACTGGAGCTGATCCCTTTTCTGGCTATGCTTTGTCCTGATTTCTGGTCATTTTCCCGTACTTGAAAAGAGTTTATGGAACGCTGCTGGTATGGCCGTCTCAAAATGGCAGGATTTGCCGGTGCGAGGATGTGTGAACTCCAGCACCTGTGCGTGCAATCCCATGCGTCGTATGGGATTCAAAGTCGAGCCGTATTTTTTATCGCCAATTATCGGGTGGCTGATCTCCTGCATATGCACCCTGATCTGGTGTTTTCTTCCCGTTTGCAGGTTGAGCTGTAGGAGAGAAAACATGCTGTTATCCTTTAGCACTTTGTAACTGGTGACTGCTTTGTGCCCATGTTTTGGGTTTTGGGATGAGTAGACAATAAATGCCTTGCTTTCTTGCAGCCATGACGTGATGGTACCTGTTGCTGTTTTTAACCGACCTTCCACAACTCCCACATAAGTTCGTTTGCTGACGGTTGTGTTCCATGTCTTCTGGATCTCATGTTTGACGGATTCATTCTTGCCAAACATCAAAAGTCCGGAGGTCTCCCGATCTAGCCTATGAATGATAAAAATTTTGTTGTCAACATGCTGCGTTTTCACATAATTGCTGAGGATTGAGTAGGCTGTTTTCCTTTTTTCCTTATCTGTTGCAACCGTGAGCAGGCCTGAAGGCTTGTCAATTATAATGAGATCTTCATCCTCATAGACAATACTCAACCCATGGGGTTGTTGTGTTGGTGTACGTTTTTCCCAGTGTACTTCAATATGTTGGCCAGGATTGATCACATGGTCAAACTGGGTGATGGGGTTTCCGTCTACAAAGATCTGTTTATCACGTAAAACCGCTTTGACTGTTTTTTTGCTCTTTTGGGGAAGCTGCGCAAAAAGATAGCTCAGAAGCGTATTTTTTTCTGCGACTGTGAAAGAGTGGGAGGTCTGTTTCTTCTTTTTATCGTGGTACGGGGGCTTTTTCATATGAAATTGATATATGGTAAAAACGATGGGAATAATGCAGCTGACAGGTTTCGTGGTAAGGCGCAATATCAGGTGAGCCAGTTGCTGAGCGACTCACCTATCAGCTGATTATCGTTTGATATAGCTGAACCTTTGGCCGCCAACACTGGCCTCATACATTAATCCACCCTTGGTAATAGTGAATGTGGCCATACCTTTGTTGTAACCACTTTCGCCAATTTTGGCATTGTTTTTACTACCACTGACTGTAGCCGAGCTACCGCCAGTATTGGCTGATGCGCCAACTGATGCAGTTAATGCAACGGCCTCGACATCTGCACCAAACTCGAAATTACCGGTAATGAATTCGGCAAATGCACGTTTATCTTGAAAAAATACGATTTGGCTGAAGCCTGAACCGCCAAGTTGAAAACCTATCGTCGCCTGGGTCATGGCGGTGTCGCCATAATATTTATCCTGTACGTATACGCGCCCCTTGCCATATGCTCCACCAATAACAAATCCGACTTTTCCAATGGTGGGAAAGAGTGCGTATCCAAATGAACTTGCAAACATGTTTGAGAGGCCAGAGTTTTCAAACAGTTTCTTTGTGTCTGAATACTCATCGGCCCAGACAGGTGAAAAGGACAGTGATAATAACGTACTAAGTAGAGCAATGCGCAGGATGATTTTCATATTTGTCTTCCTTTTTTGCTGAGGTTTTGACTTAAGATAACACCACCGATTATGACTGCTGCTGCAAAGTACTGGTTGGTCGTGAAAGATTCTCCCAATATAAACCACCCCAGTATAACAGAAAATAATGGAATCAGGTTCACATAAGATGCTGCTTTGCTGGCTGGAACATGTTTTAGGGCGTAATTGTATAGCCCGTATGCTCCGAGGGTAATAACACCTCCGAGGTAAACGATGGCGAGGGTGGAGGTGGTGTGAACGGCCTGAGGGAGATGTACAGAGGGTAAAAAGATCAGAGGAAAGTAGAAAATGCAGCCGATAAAAGCCTGGATTGCGGTGAGGAAAAATGGTGAATACCTACTTGTCAGACATTTAAGGCTAATTGTATAGCCGGCGGCACATACCATAGCTAAAAATTCGTAAAAATTGCCGAGAATGGGGTTAGGTCCATTTGCATTTGGATTACTTTCCAGGGTCAGCCAGCACACCCCTGCAACAGCAATGATTGCACCCAGCCATGATCTGCCCTTTATACGTTCTTTCAGTATCCTACTGGCAGCAATCATTACCAGTACAGGGAGTATTGCGGTGATTAATCCAGCCTGGGACGCAGTTGTGTGGACGATGGCTCTTGCTTCAAAAAGAAAATAGAGACAGGGCTCACAAAAGCACATAAAAAGCAGGAGCTTATAGTCACCTTTTTGGTAATGTAAGCCATGGGTAACCCGTTTGCCTACGATGAGAAAGCAGATACTTGCCACAAGCATACGGCCAAAAATGACCACCATGGGATCATAGGAACGAAACGCAATTTTAAGAGCAATAAAAGAGCTTGCCCAGAGGAACATTGCCAGGACCAGACCCAGGGTGGGCAGAAGGGATATTTTTCCTGGAGAGGCTTTAACCATGGAGTGGAGTGGTAGGGAAAGAAAAGTAAAAAGAGATGCCCGCATCTTGGAAAATAATTTCCAAGATGCGGGCATTGATCAATGATTTTGTGTCAGAGCAGTTGCGTTGGTCGATGGGACTAGTTTTGCAGTTCCCACTGGCCTGCTGCGTTTCTGCAGGCTGTAGTGTATGTTTTTTCTGTCTTACCGTCAATGGTTGCAAGAATTTCAGCCTTTCTGCAAGGTCTGCTTGGTGCAGTGGCGGTCGTGTATGCTGGCTGCGGGGTAACTTTGTAATTATTACCGCTGTCCGGATTTTGCCAGGTGGTGGTTTGGCCGGACTTACCAAATTCATATGTCTGGTTCAGCTCCTGTCTGTCGTATTTGTCCATTTCGTTGCCAACAATATACCCAAGCATGGTACCAACGGCAGCTCCGATAAGCGTTGCTTCAGTGTTGCGACCAATGGCCTGGCCAATGATCGCGCCACTGGCTGCTCCAATCCCTGCACCCTTCTGTCCTTTGGAAAACTGGTCTCCGCAGGAACTGAGACCAACTATAAGTAGAGGAAGAAGGATAAGAATTATTTTTTTCATTTTTTTCTCCATTGTGAAATAAAAATATTGTTAAATGTTTAGTGCCTTTCTCCGTAAAAAGCTGTAATAAAAAACAAGAAAATGAGTGAAGTATTTAACCACAAAATAAATAAATACCCACAAGGCACTTACTTGCAGCTTGTCTGCGTTAGTGCCTTACTACATAAAAATTGTAAAGAAAAACAAGAAAATAGACCTTAGTTATAATTTAAGCGGTTTATAACAGCTACAGATAGCGAACGCAGTATGACCTTCGAGGCACTTGAGTCTATAACTTACCTGTAGGGTGTTAAAACACTTATACTCATAGTCATTTTTAAGGGGTATTGCAAGCAGACATAGGTAGACATCTATTGTTCTCTATTCGACGGGCACCGGTTTTCCTGTTGGAGTGGGGCGGGATAGTTTCAGATTTGAGAAAAATTCGGGAAGCTTCTCTTTTTGTTTTTTCTCTTCAGCTTGATCTCTGAGGTATTGGCGTATATCTCCAAAGGTATCTGTGTAGACACCATCAATATTGGCCTGGTTGAAATACACATCCAGTAGTGCCGAAAAATTATTGGCAACTGGAGGGAGTCCATCAAGTCGATTGTTGAGAGAGTATGTGAAGACCTGCAGGCCGTATTGGTGGATATCCTGGATATATTCGGCAAGGAGAATATTTCCGTTACGGTCGACAATGGAGTTGTTCGGCAAGGCAATGGTGGTCGCGTAGGAGGCGATCATACGCAGGCCGATATTGGTAAAAACCCAGTCGTAATTATAGGGCTCCCATTTGTTTTGATTCAGTTGCCTGGTTTCCTGCCCGTCATTGACTCCAATCAGCTGTATTAAAGGGATATTGAGTTGTCTGGCAGGTAAAAGTGTACCACTGATTCGTTGTAATTCTTCAGGGTCAAAACATTGGATATAGAGGGTGTTGTTTTCGGTGCCGTAGTTAAAGAATGTTAACGTATCTATGGTCGTAGCACTGATATCCTTTCCTGCTTTTTGGTAAAACCAGGGGTGCTTAATTTCTATTGTTATGTTGATGTTTGTATTGAAATGCTCTTCGAGTTTGCGGATGAGGCCCAGTTCCTCAGCAAGTGTTGGAATTGGTGCTGAAAGTGTATATTTATTTGCTGCAAATGGATTTGAGACACGGAGCTGTTGTATTTCCCGTAATGTGAAATCAATAACATAATAGCCACCGCCTTCACGCTTTTTGTCGGGGAACAACCTGGCAACATCAGTGATTCCGTTGAGCAATAAATCCTGAAAGACGACTATCTGATTATCTGAGGTCATCGCCAGTTGAAGTTCGATGAAATCGATACCTGTTGCGATTGCTACTGATGTCGCAGTAAGGGAATTTTCGACAAGCCCGGTTGAAAAATCACCTTCTGCGATGATGGTTTTTTCATCTGCGTGGAGAGTTGAGGTAAAAAACAGAGGCAGGATGATGATACAGCTTAACAATCGTAAAAGCATAGTGGTTGATGGTCCTTTTTTCAGAAGTATTGAAAATGGTGATCAGTAATTTTTGTATGTAATGCAACTATAAAGATCAGGCATAGAAACTCAAGATCTTTTGAATGATTCTGTGTCTTTTCACTATTCAACAATACATTGTTTGAAATTGATAACCGAGATGTATTTTTTTGAAAAAATGGCAGGGAGCCTTGTACTCGGTTTGGCGATGTGGACAAGGTGTGAAATACCATAAGCGGCTGCTGAATCGAGGACTTTTTCAGTATCGTCCGCAAAAAAAGTTGTTGAAGAGTCATAGGGCAGCAGTTTCTGCAGTTTTTCCCAGAATTCCGGTTGTTCTTTGGCAGCACCCACTTCCTTGGAACATATTGATTGTATAAACAGGTGACTCAACTGAGCCTTTTCCATTTTTATTGCAAGTGTTTTGGGGTGGGCATTGGTAATGAGATATATTTTTTTCCTTCTTTTTTTCAAAAAATGGAGAAAATCTGTGACATGGGGCAGTATGTTTACCAGGTGGATTATCTTTCTTTTGAGCATTGGGATATCGAGCTCAAGACGATGTGACCAGTAGTCAAGATCGGTCCATTGCAGGGTCCCTTCCACACTCTGGTATACTTTCAACAGCTGTTGTTTTGTCTCTTCCGGCTCAAGGCCATGATGGCGGGAATACATTTCTGGGACAAAATGTTCCCAGAAGTAGTCGTCATAATATTTATCGAGAAGTGTCCCGTCCATATCAAGGAAAACTGTCTCTACATCATTCCAGCAAAATGCGGGGTATGTGCTGGAACTGCTTTTATTTCCCATGGTGTGCGAGTTGCGTAAGGTCATGAAGTGTTGTTTTGATGCTTTCAAAAATATGTTCGATAGATGCAAGTGTACCACTGATAATCAACCGTCCGTCTGGCGTGAATTTAGCGGAAGCGCCTTTTGTGCGGTTTGATTTCTTTTTCAGAAAATCCAGAAGCATTTCTGCTGATAGTGGTGTGTCGTCAAGGAATGAGAAAACCATGGTATTACGACCTTGCTCGAGCTTGCTGATACGTAGTTCGATCAGTTCCTTTTTAAGAGCCACAATACGGAATAGAGTAGTTGTTTCCTCGGGTAGAGGCCCGTATCGGTCCACCAGCTCGTCCTGGAGATCGAGAAACATTTCTGCTGGAGATGAGGCAAGTGCGGCTATTCTGCGGTAGGTTATATACCGTTGACTGATATCAGGGATATAGTGGTCGGGAATATATGCAGAAAGCTGGAGGTTGACTTCCGGGGTATAATCATCGTTTTGAATGGTCTCATCAGAATATGTCGCTTTTGCTTTAAGGTCTGCAACTGTTTTCTGCAGGAGATCAAGGTAAAGGTCATAGCCAATGGCAGCAATATTACCGCTTTGTGAAATGCCCAGCAGGTTGCCACCGCCTCGTATCTGCAGATCACTCATAGCAAGTTTAAATCCTCCACCGAGTTCGTTGCAATCCAGTAGCGCCCGTAGCCTTTCCCGGGAGTCTTTACTGAGGCTGTCGATATTGGGTACGAGAAGATAAGCATAGGACTGGACGGAGGATCTGCCGACTCTGCCGCGTAGTTGATAAATTTCCGCCAGGCCGAGCATATCGGCCCGGTTGATGATGATGGTGTTGGCGGAAGGAATATCGAGGCCAGATTCTATAATGGTGGTGCTGACAAGGACGTCAATGTCCTTGTTGACAAAAGAAACCATGATCTCTTCAAGTTCCTTGCCGGACATCTGGCCATGGGCAACGGCGATCCGGGCCGTGGGGACGAGTTTTTGTATTGACTCCGCCATTTTATGTATTGATTTTACTCGATTATGGACAAGGAAAACCTGTCCATTCCTGCGGATTTCTTTTGTGACCGCCTCTTTGATGACCAGCTCATCATACCTGGCAACAAAGGTTTTTACCGGTTGCCGATGTTCGGGTGGGGTTGATATGACAGAGAGGTCCCGGATGGAGAGAAGAGACATTTGTAGCGTGCGGGGAATCGGTGTCGCCGTAAGCGTGAGAATATCTACTTCTGCCCGCATTTTTTTCAATTTTTCTTTGTGGGCAACACCGAATCTGTGCTCTTCATCAATAATAAGGAGGCCAAGGTTTTTAAAAGTAATGTCTTTGGAGAGGAGTCTGTGGGTGCCAATGATGATATCAAGAGCGCCTTTACTTAAGTTATCGCATATTTTTCGTTGCTGGGCTGGAGTTCTAAAGCGGTTGATACAGCCTATATTAACGGGAAACCCCTGTAGCCGTTCCGAAAACGTTTTGGCATGCTGTTCGGCAAGAACTGTTGTTGGAACAAGAATGGCTACCTGATACCCATCTTCAACAACCTTAAAAGCTGCACGAATGGCAACCTCTGTCTTGCCATAGCCCACATCCCCACAGATCAGACGATCCATCGGATTTTCAGAGGTGAGATCGTCTATAACGTCATCAATTGCTTTAGCCTGGCCGACTGTTTCATCAAAGGCAAAGGACTCTTCGAGTTCGTGAAACAGGGCGCCTGGAGGTGAAAATTGTCGCCCCTGCCTTAGTTCTCTTTTTGCGTAAATATCCAGGAGCTCCTGGGCAACCTTCCACACCTCTTCTTTGACTTTTGCTTTGGTTGTTTTCCAGCTCTGGGTGCCAAGTTTATCTATTTTAGGTGTGCGATCGGAAAGGCCCTGGTACCGGTTTATAAGATTGAGTCTGTCAACAGGAAGGTAGAGTTTGTCAGCATCGCGGTATTCAATCAGCATGAAATCATTTACCACAGACTGGAATTCAACGGTACTGAGTCCCCTGTATATCCCTAGGCCGTGGTCACGATGAACGACAATATCGCCATCGTGAAGTTCTGAAAAGAGAAGTGGGTCACTTTTTTCAATCTTCTTAGATTTTTTCCCAAGGCGCATTTCGCCAAAAAGCTCACTCTCGGAAAGAAGATGAAACTTTTTATCCGGTAGAGAAAAGCCCTGGGATAGGGAGTGATCACAGAGGAACAGCTTGGGTTCGCTTTTTTCCTGTGTGAGTTCTTGAATATCCAGTGGCGGTGGCAGCAGTTCGACCTGATGCTGATGCCTGGTGAGCATATTTGCCAGGTTTTTTGTATGTTTTGACGAACGACAGCAGATAACAACGTGGTCCTGGTTCTGCAACCACTCAGATATCTGGCTGGACAGAGGCGCAAGAAGTCCCTGTTGAGCCCTTTTTAGTGTAATATCTTGTTTGAGTAACTGGTGATTGCTGCTGCTTATGGCAATGGTAGGACTTTTTTCGTCTGGAAAATCGGTGAACCTCAGTTGTTGGAATCTGTCCATTTGCCTGGTGATTTCTTCCCGATTCAGAAACAGTTCATCCGGTGCTAATGCAGGAGTTCCATTGAGCCTTGCCGTCTGGTAATTTTTTTCTATTCTCTCGAGGGTGAGATCCATTGCCTGACTGGTGGCCTCAGCGTCAACGATGATCAGCAGAGAATCCTTAGCTAGAAAATCAAAAACGGTGGAGTTTTGTTGTGGACTGTTTTGATAGAAAAGGGGCAGGAAAAACTCCATTCCCGCAAAATTCTGTCCATTGCGGACTCTTTCGGCAATACGAGCTGATTCCTCACTTTCCCAGTCATTTTTTTCTCCCTGTTGTAGCAAAAGGGTAGCACTGGTTTTATCACTATCGCCGGAGTTGTACCCCCTGAGGACATCGGTTACTGGCAAGAGTGTTATTTCAGGGATTTCTCCTTTGGAGCGCTGACTTAAGGGATCGAAAAAACGTATTGATTCTACCGTGTCACCAAAATAATCAAGACGAAGTGGGCCTTCGTGGATGTCGCCCGTTTCAAGACCAAATGCGGGAGGGTAAACATCGACAATTCCACCTCTTACTGCAAAATCGCCAACAGATTGTACCAGGGCCACTTTCTCGTAACCAAGCAGGACAAGTTTTTCCAGGAGCTCGTCCCGGTCACAATCCTCTCCGGCAAGGAGATACTCTGAACTATTCATCAGTACAGAGGCAGGCATGGTTCTTCGCAGCAATGCCTCAATGGAGGTTACTACGAGCTGTCTATCGCCGTTGTGCAGGCGAAAAAGGGTAGAGAGCCTGGCTGCAGTGATTCTTTGATCTGGGGATAGAGGTGTGTAAGGCGGAATCTCATGGCCCGGGTAATGCAGGATTTGACGCTTGGAAAAAAGGCGCAGATCTCCCTCGAAAAGAGCAGTAAGATGCTCATCCGGGACAATACAGCAGCAACTTTGCTCTTGTGAGAGCATGGCCGCAAGCCAGGCTGGGCTGGAACCACGCAAGCCTGAAATGGAAACTGTTTTATCCGTTTGTAGTTTTTTTGCTATAAATGTGTGTGTCATGAATGAAAGTGCCGGTTATGAAAAAGACATAACCGGCATGAAAGAAAAGTTGTTTTGTCGATTTTTTTAGAAAATGCCACCAATGGAGAAATCCCAGACAGATTCATCTTCATCGGGCAATGGGTCGAGGTTGTATCCCCAGACAACCCGAAGCGGGCCCATGGGTGAGAGCCATCGTACTCCGAGTCCGGCTGCTTTTTTGATTGCTTCGTTTGTATCGGTCCAGTCTTCTTCGTCAGTGTACACGCGACCGGCATCGAAAAAGATCACGCCGTTTACGCCCTGGGTTTCAAGAAGCGGAAAAATAATCTCTGTGTTGGTGTACCACATTTTGTCGCCACCAACGCGTTCACCAGATTCGGCGTCAATGGGGCTGACTTTGCCATATTCAAAACCTCGAATAGAATTGAGGCCACCGAGATAGAATCTTTCATAAACCGGTAGTTTGTCAGTTTCATTTTCAAAAACCTGACCAAAAGCACCTTTGATGTGGAAGATTGTTTTAAACAGCATGGGGAAGTACCAGCTTGAGGAACCTTCTAATTTGGTAAATTGAGAATCGCCTCCCAGTGGCCCACCTGCATACTTGACACTCAGCACATTTCTCGAGCCCTTACTTGCACCGAAACGCCTGTTTTTTGTGTTGCGGACAAGGGAGAACTTCATGGCACTGGTGACGTGAATATCAACCGAGTTTTTGATGATAAAAGATGCATTTTCAGACACATCAGTAAGGTCAGTATCTGTGTAGCTGTAGTTGCCATAGAGCCTGAATTTTTCAAAAACCGGGTAGCCTATGCGGATGCCGCCACCCACGGAATCCTTGGTATAATCATCGTATTCCCGGTTAGTGCTGAAAAGATCTGTCCCCCAGGAAAGGGCGGAATCGTTAAGATGCGGGTTGGTGTAGGCCAGATTGTATCTTGAACTTGAACCACCTACATTGGCACTTAACGATAGGGTATCACCCCGGCCAAGAAAGTTGTTTTCAGAAATTGTACCCATGAGCAGGAGTTTGTCGACAGAGCTGTAACCGGCACCAATACTGAATGTTCCTGTGCTCTTTTCTTTGACTTCGATTATTACATTCATGCGGTCCGGGTCAATGGAAGGCTCAGGCGTGATGTTGACTTCTTCAAAATAACTGAGCCGCTGTAATGCCTGGGTACTGTTGCGCAGAGCTTTGGAGTTGAAGATACCGCCTTCTTCGATTCTCAGTTCTCGACGGATAACATTGTCTCTGGTACGGTTGTTCCCTTTGATGGTAATTCTATCGATATAGACGAGATTGCCTTTTTTGATTTTAAAATTAACATCAATGCGGTTTCCGCTCTTAGCCTTTTTTGTCGCCGGCCTGATATTGGCAAAAGCATAGCCCGCCACAGCGTAGTGGTCGGTTAGCTTCATTATATCATCTCTTAGTGTCTGGCGGCTGAGGTATATGCTGTTGCGAATGGTAAGCAGATCAAGTAATTCATTTTTATCGTCAATCAGATCTCCGGTAATGTTCACGGTACCAACACGAAAGCGTGGGCCTTCTTCGACGATGAATTTCAGGTAGAGCCACTCTTTTTCCTGTCGTATAATCGGTTCACCAATTTTTGCCTCAAGAAAACCGTGGTTATTGTAGAAGGCTACGATACGCTGCGCGTCCTGGTGAATTTTATTCATGTCGAGAAGTCCGGACTCAGTCAACCAGGAGAGAAACCATTTTTCACCGGTTTCGATCTGGTCGAGCAGTTCGTCGTCATCAAAGGTTTCGTTACCTTCGATGGTAATTTCTTTGATGTACACTTCTTTTCCCTCATCTATGATAAATCGGACAATGGCTCCTTTGTCATTTGGATAAGAGATTTTTGTGGTGACTTTGCTGTTGTAGAAACCCTTTGTTTTGTAGAGTTGCTGGATAGCTTGCCGAGCAAGAGCAATTTTTGCCGGATTGAGAATAAAGTGTGCTTTGACATTGGCAGCTTCTTTGACATCATCCTCTTTGAGTTCGTCGATACCTTCAAAAAGAACAGACTGTATTACCGGTTTTTCAATAACACGGAAGATGATTTTTTTCCCTTTTGTGGTGTCGGTAACATCGATTTGTACATCATTAAAATACCCCATTTTATATATTGCCTTGAGGTCTTTTCGTAGCATCGCCTGATTATATATGTCGCCTTGCTTTGTTTTAATTTTCCGTAAAATGGCACCAGAATCTATTCTTTTGTTTCCTTCAGGCGCAATCGAGGCAATGAGAAATTCTCTTTCGGTATATGTGGCAATATCTCTGATAATTTTTTCGAACGCCTCCGGAAGATTGTCAAGGGAGGCGGCGGTGCTGAAATAAAAAGTAGGGTTATCGGGAGAGAGGGTGTCAAAGAGTTTAACATCAATGCTGATTTGATTACCGAGCATGGTCAGGTTACCTGCTGCTACGTTGTCTAAACCTGTCTTTTCAGCTATGACACTGAGGCTTTTTGCCGCGGGAGGCCATGCACCCTTGTAATCGACAACTTGTGAAACCTCGCTGCGGGGAATCAGATTGATTTCTGTTTCTGCCAATGCCGTGTGTAACCTGTCATCAATATCTGCAATCATAGTCTTTGTTGTTTCAGGTCCTATGACGTTGAGTGGCAGAAAACCTGTCTTCTGGCTGGCTGCCTGTGTGGTGGTCAATGAAACGCAAAGAAACAGAACAACCAGAACAGGGAAAATGAACAGAGAGCGCATAACCTGGGAGTAATGGAATAACTTCAAAAAAGTCATAAAATACCTTTAGTGTAATTGAAACCACAAAAAAAAAGAGTTAGTGCACTGGAGGTTGGTGCGGAACCAGGAGTAACGTCTTGATTTGTTGTGCATAAAAATTTTTAATAAACTTTCTCATGGAGGTTCTCGACAAAAACTTGCGTATTATGCCATGTTTCGGGCCAATTGCAAAGGACGCAAATAAGCAAATTGGAAAAAACAGGGAATTGTTGTACGCATTCCTGTGCTGTTGTTCCAGTCGTGAAGACTTCAGGCAGAGGTTTTAAAAGACAGTAATTGATGGATGCAACATGTTAATTTTCAGGAAAATCTGAGGGTAATTTGAGAAAATTAGATCTATAATATGGCTATTTAAACGACC
>Ga0256844_10000259_pt1 | contig 20663 bp, 24 predicted proteins | sample MusselsmetaG_FD_189100 | JGI IMG/M metagenome (GOLD analysis project Ga0256844, IMG submission 189100) | Mussel associated microbial communities from hydrothermal vent at the East Pacific Rise, Pacific Ocean - Mussels | ecosystem: Host-associated > Mollusca > Shell > Unclassified ... | reverse complement strand
TAAAAACATTACAATTTGACATATTTATAACAAAAAATAACTTTTTATGTTAAACTACTCTAAATCCTAAAGAAAGGAGTTAGAGTGAAGAAAGACATTATTAGTAAAGAGTTACTCAAAGAAATGGCAAAAGACATTTCTCGACATATCTTGCATATTGAAATACTTGATGACATGGAACTTATAGACAAGGAATTTACACGAATAGAAAAACGTGATGCTGACTTGGTTTATAAAAATGGTAATGAAATAGTGCATATTGAGATACAAAATAACCATCATCCTAAAATGCACTTACGAATGTTGAGGTATTATGATGACATATTATTTCAATATGAAGAGTATGCCGTAAAACAGTATATGCTCTACGTTGGTAAAGAGAAGTGCTATATGAAAAATGAGATAGTACGAGATGAAATTAATTACAAATATGCTATTATAGACATAAGAGATATACCTTGTGAATCATTTTTGCAAAGCAACGACCCCTCGGCTGTTGTTTTAGCAATATTGTGTGACTTTGAAGGTAAAGACAAACAGATGGTAGTAAACACCATTTTAAAACGACTCATAGAACTTTCTAATGATGAAGTAAGTTTTAGAAATTATTTAGAAAAAGTTGAAGTTTTTTCAACCAATAGAAATTTAGAAAAATACGTAGACAAAGGAGAAACCATGTTAACAGTAGATATTGAAAAATTACCATCGTTTAATAGAGGTTTGAAAAAAGGTATTCAAGAAGGCATCAAAGAGGGTATTCAGCAAGGAATTGAAAAAGGTAAACATGAGACATTAAAACTCTCAGTCAAAGCATTTCATTCTTTGGGGTATGATGCAAAACAGATAAGTACACTCTTACATATTAGTGAAGAAGAAGTAAACGCCTATTTAAAATAACCCCTAAAGAGACACCTCTGTCTCTTTAGTCTCTCTTCTTTTTCTTCAACAAAGTAGCCAGTTTAACATGGTTTCTTAGCCACTCTTTGTGTTCTATGGCTGGGAAACCTGCGTAGGTCTTTCCACCTTTTAACGACTTTGTTACTCCACTTTTTCCTGCAATAGTGACAAAATCACCAAGATTTAAATGTCCTGAGATAGCTGATTGACCACCTAGAATAAGATTTCTTCCTGTCTTCGTTGAACCTGCAACACCTGACTGACCAGCCATGAGGGAATGCTCTCCAATGTCACAGTTATGACCAATCTGAATGAGATTGTCAATCTTTGTGCCTTTTCTAACGTACGTCGTACCAAACACAGCACGGTCTATGGTACAGTTTGCACCAATCTCAACGTCGTCACCCAAAATGGTATTTCCATTTTGGTAAATCTTAATATGCTCACCAGTTTTAGTGTGGGCAAAACCGTAACCATCTGAACCAATGACTGTACCAGCATGAATGATGCAGTTTGCACCAATCTGTGTACCGTGATAGAGTGTTACATTTGGGTAGATGAGTGTGTTTGAACCAATGACCACATTGTCTCCCACATAAGCACCAGCCATGACAATGACGTTGTCACCCAAGGTTACCTCTTTTCCAAAACGTACACGCTTGTCAATGTCGCAACCCTCACCCATGTTTGGGTGACCACCTTTAGTTTCGATTTTATGTGCAAAGAACTTTGATGCCAATGCCAGTTTTAGGTAGGCTTCATCGGTTATAAGTGCCACCGTATTACTGGGTAATAGCTCAGCGTACTCTTGGGCTATTAAAACTGCTGCTGCTTTGGTGTTGGGAAGTTCTTTTAAATGCTTTTTGTCATTAAAAAAGGAGATTTCGGAGGGAGATGCTTCGTTAAGTGTATGAAGACCTGTTATTTCAATATCTTTAGCTGAATATTCAATATTGATTTCTTGACATATTTGAGTTAATTTCATGGGGTTTCTTTCTTTTATTAATAGAAGGTCGGCGAACCGACCTTACAAAAGTTATCGTTCTATTGCAACAACTCCACCACGTACAATTTCAATTGGGTTATGACGCGTTACAGCTTCAATAAAATGTTTTATTCTAAATGGCTCATCTGCAACCATACCAATAAACATATCGGTACCAACATTGACAATGCCACCATTGTAAGCACCACAAAGGGCTTCAATGTCTGCTAACGATGCTTCAATGGGAAACTTGACCAACACCATCTCTTTTTCAACCATCTCTGAATGTTCAATGACTTTGTAGACAGGTACTAGCTTATGTAGCTGCTTAATAATCTGCTCCATAAGTCTTGGACTACCTTTTGTCGCAATGGTTATGTGAGAATGGTTCGTGTTAGGAATTGGTGCTACCGTTAAAGTCTCAATGTTATAACCACGACCAGCGAAAAGTCCTGAAATTCTTGAGAGTACAGAACTCTCATTCTCTACAACAACGGAGATTACTCTTCTTACATTTTCCATTATTTCTCTCCTTCTTTTGGTGGTAACATCATGTTATACAATGCTCCTGCTGCAGGAACCATTGGGAAAACATTTTCAAAACGTGCAACTTGAACGTTAATGAATGCCACTTTATCTTTTTCAATGGCATCTTTAAGTGCTGCATCGAACTCTGCTTTTGTGGTAACATCGTAACCAATTCCATGACACGCTTCTGCCAATGCTTTGTAGTTTGGTTGGAAACTTAAATCGGTAGAAGAGTAACGCTCTTCATAGAAAAATGTCTGCCACTGACGAACCATTCCTAAGAAGTGGTTGTTTAAAATAATGTTAATAACAGGAATCTTGTATTCAGCTGCTGTTACCAACTCTTGAACGTTCATCAAGATTGAACCATCACCTGTAATGTTAATGACCGTCTTGTCTGGAAATGCTTTTTTTGCACCCAAAGCTGCTGGGAAACCAAAGCCCATTGTTCCAAGTCCACCAGAGTTAATCCACTGTCTTGGTCGGTCAAATGGGTAGTGCTGTGCAGCCCACATTTGGTGCTGTCCAACATCTGAGGTAATAATGGCTTGTTCACCAACAAGCTCGCCCACACGCTCGATTGCCCATTGAGGTTTAATTACCTTATCGGAATCAATATAGGACTGAGGGTGAAGATTGTCGTAACGCTCTAAAACTTCTCTCCAGTCTGCATAACGCTCAGGTTTTGCTTTGCCCTTAAGACCAGCAATCATCTTCTCTAGAACTTCTGTTACATCACCAACAATTGGAAAGTCAACATCAACAAGTTTACCAATATTTGCAGGGTCAATATCAATATGAATAACATCTGCATACTTCGCAAACTCTGAAAGCTTACCTGTTACTCTGTCATCAAATCGAGCACCCAAAGAGATAACCAAATCGGTCTCTGACATTGCCATGTTTGACGAGTAGTTACCATGCATTCCAAGCATTCCAAGAAGTAGTGGATTTTTAGCACCCATAACCCCTCTTGCCATTAATGTTTCAACAGCTGGAATTTGCGTTAGTTCTGCAAGTTCACGAACCAAATCACTTGCATTTGAGAGAACAGTACCTCCACCAACGTAAAGAAGTGGTTTTTTAGCTTTAATTATTGCTTCAACTGCTTTTTCTATCTGTCTTTTATTTCCTTTTATAGTAGGACTATAACTAGGAATATCAACAGTATCAGGATAGACAAACTCACCAAATTCAGCTGTAATGTCTTTTGGAATGTCAACAAGAACTGGTCCTGGTCTTCCTGTACGTGCAATGTGAAATGCCTCTTTCATAATGCGTGGTAAGTCAGAGAGTTCTCTAATTAAAAAGTTATGTTTGGTACAAGGTCGAGAGATACCAATGGCATCTATCTCTTGAAAGCCGTCTGTACCAATTAAAGACAATGGAACTTGACCTGAGATGACAACCAAGGGAATGGAGTCCATATAAGCTGTTGCTAAACCTGTAACGGCATTGGTAAATCCTGGTCCACTTGTAACCATGGCAACACCAACTTCGCCATTGGCCCTTGCGTAACCATCTGCAGCATGAACAGAAGCCTGTTCATGTCTGTTTAAGATGTGTTCAAATCCATCTTGCTTATAAATCTCATCATATACGTTCATGATAGCACCACCAGGGTAACCAAAAACGGTTTTTACGCCCTCGGCTATCAGTGCCTCACAAACCATCTGTGCACCGTTCATCTTCATGAATTCTGCTCCAATCGTCTTGTAATTTTGAGGCTGATTTTACCTAAAATCGGATAAAAAGGGTCTGAATTGTTAAGCTTTATTTTAAGTTATGCTTTAGGACAAGAGATACCAGCACCTTCTAAACAAAAACTCTCTTTACACTCTGCACCTTCATAGTCACTACAACATTTACCAATTTCTGTTTCTAGTAGTTTTTCATTCTTCTCACTGTACTTTGAAAATTTATCTTTGAAAGCAGAGAGTACAAATGCAGAGAAAGAACTTTCCTCTGCATTACTTTTTTCATACATACCTTCAAGCGAACTCAAATGTGGCTGAACTTTTTCCTTAATTTCACTTCGGAGTTCATCTCTTAAAGGGTCAACCTCTTCTACTTCTTCTTTTTTTACTTTTCTTTTTGTAAAAATATTCATAATGATTTTTATGGTATTTAAAAAAAATATCACTCCAATAACTGCAAATATTCCATATATAAACAGATTGTCCATTTTATCCATGTGAAACTCCTTTTTTAATCTCTTTCTTTAAATTTTTTAGTTTTATTTTACCTTTAAACTTCTGACCAAAATAACCTTCATTCGCCATCCATTTGTAGATTTCTGCTGCGATCGGTCCTGCTGTACTACCACCATGTCCACCATGCTCAACAAGTACAGTAACCACATATTTTGGGTCTTTGTAAGGAGCATAAGTGGTTAACCATGCGTGAGAACGACTGTAGTAGTCAAGTTGTGACTCCAACATTCTCTTCTTCTCTCCCTGAGGAATTGATACAACCTGTGAAGTACCCGTTTTCCCTGCAACAATAATGGGTAAATGAGACATGGTACGTCGTGCTGTTCCACGCCCTGAGTTACACACATCGTACATACCTTGACGAATAATCTTTAGGTGTCTCTGACTCACTTCAAAGTCCTGATACTCCTCTTTAACCAATTCCCCTGCAACTTCATGTACAAAATGTGGCGTAGGAAGCTGTTGCGTAGCTAAAAATGCTGTATATCGTGCCACCTGTAATGGTGTAACCGAATCATAGCCCTGCCCAATAGCAGAGATGACCGTTTCACCCATATACCAGCTCTGCTTATAACGGTTCATTTTCCAAGCTTTATCAGGAATAATCCCTGCTTTTTCACGAGGTAAATCCACTCCTGTTTTTACACCAAGTCCCATTTTTCTTAAAGATTTAGCCATAGCGTTAATGCCTGTTTTTAAAGACTTATTGTAGAAGTAAACATCGCAACTCTCACGAATGGCTTTTCTTAGCCCTACTCGTCCATGCCCATGTTTTGACCAACATCTAAACTTATGGTTACTTTTACCAAGAGTAATGAAACCCTTACAGAACTCCGACTGTTCAACTAGCGTACCTGCTTTAGAGTAAGAGAGTGCCATCCCCATTTTAATACTTGACCCTGGAGGGTAAGTTGATGAAACAATTTTGTTCGTAAAAGGGTGGTCAAGGTTAGTAATGAGTGCTTTCCATTTTTTAGATGAAATTCCTCCAACAAATAAATTTGGGTCATAAGAGGGGTAAGATACAGCTGCAATTAAGTCTCCATTTACTCCCATGACTACGGCAATACCAGCCTGTCCTACAAAAAGTTCGTTAATTCTTTTCTGTAGACCTATGTCCATATTTAAAATAAGATTTTGGTCATCTTTTGGTTCAATTTTTTCTAACTCTGCTACCTCTTTGTTGGTTGCAGAAACTTTAACCAATCGATACCCAAGTTCTCCCTGAAGCACATGATTGTAATACTTCTCTAAACCAGTTTTTCCAACAACTCCTACTTTTTCAACAACAGCATCTTTCTCATTGTCTTTTAGGTTGGAACGCCCTACATAACCTACAACATGAGATGATAATGCACCAGCAGGATACATACGCTTGGTCTCAGACTCAATTTTAATGAGGTTATTAATACTCAATTTAGGGTACGACCCCAACATGTCGTTGTAACCAATAAAGTCAATAATAGGAATAAATCTATGGTTATAGGCTGAATTCTTTTTTGAATATTTCTTAAGAAGCTTAGTCTTGTTTTGGTCAGGAAACTCTCGCACAATCGTGTCAAGTAATTTACTTAACTTCTCACCTTTTTTCTTTAGGTGTGGTGCAATTTTAATGGAAAAACCAATGTCATTTACAGCCAACAGCTTTCTATTTCGGTCAAGAATCTCACCACGAATAGGTTTAATAAAATATTTACGTTTAATGTTCATCTGTGCCAAGTTATCGTAGTAGTAGTTTGACTTAATAGAGATTTGATAAATTCTTGAAATCAACATAATCCAAAAGAGCATAAAGACAATAATTATAATAGAAAATCTCACAGTAAGACTCCTATGAAAATGTCAACTACAATGTAAAAAATAAGCAACATGTCACCTAAAACTGTACTTGCATTAAAAATAAAATCGTAAACAAAAAGACTAACATAATAAGAGAAATCAATGAGTGTAATTAACGCAAAAAGGAGACAGACGCGACAACGAATAAGCAGTTTAAGTCGTGCATAGAAAAAAATGTAAATTAAAACACTAATAAATATTGACAAAAAGAGAGGTAAAGTTAAATTCAAATCTAAATTTAAAAGATAGAGAAGAGAAACAAACATATAGAATTTATTTTTATCTATGTTAATAATTAAACTGTATCCAACCAATCCAATAAGTGGAGGCAACATTGTGTACATTGAGACAAAAAGAGGATAAAACAATACAAAGGTAAGTAAGAAAAATTTCTTTGTAACTGTTAAGCCTTCATCTTCATAGTCCTTAAATCTATTCACCACTGCTCCTAATTACCCAATTTATAAACCAAAGAGATTTCATTACAAACAGGGAAATGAATACACTTTATGCAATCTGTCCAAATTTTATGTTCTGGAATACTCTCTTTAGCAATCTCTACAAAATCCATCTTTTTAAAGAACTCAGGAAGATAAGTTAAAACCAACACCTCTTCCCCTACTGAAAGCTCTTTAGCTTCGTTAAGTGCAAACTCAACAATCAGTTTCCCAATACTTTTACCTCTGTGTTCAGCTGAGACAATTAACGAGCGTATCTCTGCTAAACGTGATGAATGCAAGTGTAGTGCTGCGTAGCCTACAAGCTCATCATCTATCATTGCTAAAACATACGAACGTATATTGGTTGCGACTTCATCTTCGTTTCGCTCTAAAATAATACCGTCTTTTACTTCTGAGGTAACCATTGCTTGCATTTTAACAATATCGTTCAGTGTTGCTTTAACTAGTTTGACCATTCGGTAACTCCAAAAATATGTTCAAATATCTTCTGATGAATTCTATCGTAACCAATACGTTTTGAATTGGAGATGGTAATACACCCAGGGTAAGCCTTTTTAAGTGCTGTTTTTTCTTTCATGTTTAACTTATCTATTTTTGTGAAAACATTTAAGTAGAGTTGGTCACCACGAATAAACTTTTTAACATACTCATTTACATCTTTGTCAATCTGTGCATTGGGGTGACGAGCATCACGGAGGTGAATAAAAACTCGAATGGAGACACGATGCTTAATAAACTCCACCAAGTTCTTCTGCCATACCCCTTTTAAATCTTTAGAGACCTTTGCATAACCAAAACCTGGTAAGTCAACAAAACGAATATTCCAATCTTTTTCATCGTAAATATAACGAACATCAAAAAAGTTAATCAACTGTGTTTTTCCTGGTGTTGCTGAAGATTTTGCCAAATTTTTACGAGAGGTTAACCCATTGATACTTGAACTTTTACCAACATTTGAACGTCCTAAAAAAACCACTTCACTTACGGTGTCTTCTACTGAATCAGCTAAAGCTTGTGCCGATTTCATAAAATCTGCATTAACAAGTCTAGGCGTTGCCATTATCTTCTCTCCTCAATTTCAAATCTAAAGTGTACAGGTTTTTTTGCCTTACCTTTAATGTCTGCTAAGCCTGTTTTTAAATCTAAAGAGACAGTTTCAGCTTTAATTGTTCTATTGTTTGTCAAGTCAATCAAAGTCACATTACCTTTAAAGAGATATTTTGAACTTGTAGGTGCATAAGTAACTGACTCTGCTTTTCCTTTATAATGAACATGCTTCTCTGTCAAGTCAAATTTTACAGCTCCATGTGCTTCATATTTTAGTGCTTTTCTTTGTGCGTTAAAAAAAACAGTTACCTTTGAAGCATTAAACTCATTACTTCCCTGCTTAATCTTCGCATTTCCTTCAAAAAATGCTTGTTGTTGTATGTCATTAGCATAGAAATGGTCAGCCTTAATATCAACATAATCTGCCATTAATTGCGAAGCAAAAAATAAAATAAAATATATTAGTAGTCGTTTCATCTAAATTTATCCCCGTTTTTCTTGCCATTATAGCGTTTTAAAAAAAAATGATAAAGAGTTTAAGGGTAAATTTTTCTAAAATTGTCAATTAAATCAATAACTCCAACTCCATATATCAAAAAATAAACTGCTATAATGTCAAGAATTTTACTAAGGGACAAAAACTTAATGAAAAAACACTATTCATCAATGATTTCAAGTGGCTTTGGAAGCTTTGCTTCAAAACCTTTTCCACAACCTATTCAAAAGGTTATTAACCATGGTTATGTCAAGCTAATGGGACTTGACATGACAGCATTTGATAACCCCTCAAACTACCTAACCCTTAACAAACTTTTTACAAGAGCTTTTCAGGTTGAGAAAGAGATTACAGCAGATACAAGCGTAATGATTTCTCCTGTTGATGCCCTAGTTACTGACTATGGAGAGATTAAAGATGGCAAAGCCTACCAAATAAAAGGTATGGAGTATAATCTAGCAGATATGTTTGGAGAACATCACAAAAAGGCAGCAGAAGCTGTTGAAGGTGGTGAGTTTGTCAACCTCTACCTCTCTCCAAAAGATTACCATCGTTACCACACACCAGACACGCTTAAGATTAACTCTTTAACCCATATTCCTGGGAAACTCTACCCTGTCAACTTTCCTCTGCTTCGTAACAAGAAAAATCTTTTCATTGAAAATGAACGCGTCATTATTGAGTGTCAAGACATGAGTGGTAACACTTTTGTCATGGTGCTTGTAGGTGCATTAAACGTTGGAAAAATGGTCGTTACTTTTGAAGAGAACATCAACAGCAACTCTGACATTCGTGAACCACAACACTACAGCTACGAAAACTTGACCTTAAAAAAAGGTGAGCTTTTTGGTTGGTTTGAGATGGGTTCAACCATTTTACTCTTTTCTCAAAAAGGTGTTTTTACTCCAGAACTTGCCATTAACCAAAAGGTTAGTTTTGCAGAGCCTATTGGAAAAATTAGATAATGTATAACAAAAAAAAAGTTATTATTTTTGATATGGATGGTACATTGGTTGACAGCTCTGTAACCATTGTAAATGCCATAAATTATGTACGTTCTAAATTAGGACTTACAGAACTTGAAAAAAAATTAATTTTAAATAAAGTAAATGATCCTACTCTAAACCCTGCTCTCTTTTTCTATGAAACTGAAAGTTTTTCAGAAGAGCAAGAAATGTGGTTTTCTGAGTACTATACTAATAACCACGAAAAAGAGCTACTTCTCTACAACGGAGTTGAAAAACTTCTCAAAGCGTTAAAAGAAAAGAATTATCTTCTTGCTATATCAACAAACGCGTACAGAGGTTCAACCTTAGAGTCACTAGGCTATCTTAAAATTGTAAACCTATTTTCAAGTATCGCTTGTTACGATGATGTGGGACAAGGAAAACCAGCACCTGATATGTTGGAAAAAAACTTAAACGATTTAAATCTCAACGTTGAAGATGCCATTTTTATTGGTGACAGTGAGCGTGATCTACTTGCAGCAAAAGCATTAAACATGCACTACCTCATGGTTAACTGGGGATTCTCAGACTATAAAGATGCCATCCATTCGGTGGAAAAATTAAAAGAAAAAATATTGGAATTTTAAAATATGAATATATCAAAATCAACCCTGACAGACTCCATTTCTGTCGCACTCATAGGCATTGGTCTGGCTGCTGGTCCAGTAGCTAAACCCATTCTCTACACTGGTCTTTTTGCCTTCTCTGGTGCTGTCACCAACCAAGTTGCCATCTACATGCTGTTTAACAAAGTCCCTTTTCTTTACGGTTCAGGGGTCATAGAAGAGAACTTTGAGACGTTTAAAGCCTCCATTAAATCCATGATTATGAAACAGTTCTTTAACAAAGAGCAATTGAGTAACTTCTTTAAGAGTGAAGAGAAAAAAATTGACCTTGCACCTCTGGTTGAGTCTGCTGACTTCTCCCCTGCTTTCAATGCCCTAAGCCAAAGTGTCATGGAGTCCAAACTGGGAAACATGCTCAATATGTTTGGAGGAGAACAGGCATTAGAAGGGCTAAGAGAGCCATTTGCAAAGAAACTAAAGTCAGCTGTTGTTGGCATTGTAAGCTCTGACACTTTCAAAGCTCAAATCAACCATCACCTAGAGAATTCCTCTCTAAACGATGATGTCATGAAAACTATTGAAGAACTCATTACCAACCGTCTAAACGACCTAACCCCAAGCATGGTCAATGACTTGGTTCATGAACTCATTCACAGCCATTTAGGTTGGCTGGTTGTTTGGGGTGGTGTTTTTGGTGGTATCATTGGTCTTGCCTCTTCATTTGTACTTTAAGCTTAGAGTCAACAGACAAATACGTCTGACTCTAACTCCTCTAACAGTAGTACAATGAGTGTTGGAGAGAAAAAAAGCTCTTCATTGTTGTGGTAGAGTACAGTCAAGTCAAACTTCTGTTCCGTAATGTACTCCATTAAATCTTCATGCAGAGGACCTGTCCCCTCCATAAAAAATCCATCTACATTGAACTCTTTTTTATAGGCTTCAAACTGCTCTCTGTTTTTCATTGCCATCTCTCGGCTCAACTCATAGTCAACCCCTGTTGTTAATGGCACGACATTAAGGTAGTCTTCTCTCATAACCAAGACATCGAGTAGATATCGGTAGTCGTAGACCAGCTCCAGTTTTGACTCAGCAAAAATGTGTTGAGCTGTTGCAATACAATCTCGTGACTCGCTCTTCAAGTCAATCGGCATGACCATTGTTTCATAGCTCTTTTTAAAGCTTTTGTTTATCCAAAAGGCACAAGAACTCTTCTGCATAAGCTGTGGAGTAATGCTCTCATGATAATGACAAATAACCAGACTCTCTTTTTCATCTTTTGCATGGTTACGCAATCGGTCAACGGTATTGTCAACATAGACTAGAACAACACTCTCTTGCGTGTAGCCTAAAGCTTCTAGTCTCTTCCCTATCTCATCTTTAACCTTAACTTTGTCAAGCACTCTTTCGCTACGTTTCTCTTCAGAAAGAAAGATGTCTGGCACAGCAAAGAGTGGTGCTTCATGAACATAGAGTATCTCTAAAGTGGTTTGATGGGTAGCAGAAAATGCTATGGCTCGTTGTAATAATATCTCTATTTTATCTAAACTGTTCAGTAGAACAATGGTTCTTTTAAATATATGGTTCATCGTAAACTCCTTTTTTATCATTAGTTTTCGTCTTTGCCATAATGGTTTATATCAACTATCTTACATCCCAACTATAGCAGAAATATTCTAATGAGAGATGAAGTTTTTTGGTTAGTTTTTTGGGTTAATCAGTGCAGATGTTAATACCTCTATTCCTACATTCCCACTTAGAAAGTGGAAATAAGGAAGTTATCTATAATTCTACAAACGAATAAGATTCATAGGGTTAATGTGTTTATTGTTTTTAGTTACCTCAAACATAAGGCTTTTGTCTACTTTACCAATGATGGTACTACGAGAGACTTTTTTTCCTACACGAATGCCTGGTGCTAAACGTGAGAGTTTGGCGTAGATGGTGTGCATTTTGTTGCTATGCTCAATAATGACAACTTTACCCAACATACCCCCAGAGTTTTCTGCAAAAACAATCTTTCCAGCTAAGACAGAACGTACCTTAGAACCAGCATAAGGAGCTTTAAGTGTAATGGACTTGTTGAAGATTTTGAACTTATAGATAGGGTCTATGTATGTACCAAACTTCTTAATAAGCCTTGCACCTTTAAGAGGAGAGATGGTCTTTCCACCTGTATAGTTGGCAGTGGCAATAGAAGCAATAATCTTTGGTGCTGAAGAGCTTCCGTTTTTAGAGGAGACCTGAGAAGAAGCTCTCTTTTGTGCAGCTTTATCTTTCGCAGCTTTGACATTGTTTCGTTTAATAATTCTTAGCTTAGTAAGTTTCTTCTCTAAACTTTTTCTACTGGCTTTAATGCGATAAAAACGTTTTTTATAAATGGCTTTATCACGTGCCAGCTCTTTTACCAATTTATCTTGTTTTTTCTTCTTAGTTTCATACTCTTTACGATTATTATTATATTTTGCAATTGCTTTTTCAATATTTGACTGCTGAACACTTAAAAGGGATTTTTTACTTTTTAAGCCCTCTATCTCTTTTTTTAAAAAAGCAATCTCTTTATTATTTTTCTTTGCATAAAGCTCATAAACTTCTTTCATAACAACAGAATCGGGAGTTGGTTTATTTAGCTCATCTAAGGCTAATGCCAATGAGAAATTTTTAGCCACTAAATCAAGAAAAACTTTCTCTTTTTCATCAATTTTATCGTTAATGAGACCCAACTTGCCACCAAGTGTTTTCTCTCTTTTTTTTAACTCAATAAATTTTTCTTTATTATTTTTAATGTTTTTCTCTAATTTATCAAGTTTATTGACTAAACTCTTTTGCTCTTTTTTTGCTGACATAATCTTTTTGGCAACAGAAGAGAGTTGTTTATCCATTTTTTTATATTGAATTTTTTTAGCACTTAACTGCTTTTTATTTTGTTTGATTTTAGAATCGAGCGACACAGCCGATAGTAAAGACAAGGAGAGAAATAAAGAAAGGAAAAGTCTCATCTACTCCTCCTTTATGTTAATGACAACAAGAAACACTGCTATCATTACTACAACTATTGCAGAAAACAATAAAATAAAAATATCACTATAGATAAACATTGAATCTACATTCTCTTTTAAAATTTCCATCTGACTACCACGTACCCACAAATTTTGAATCATATAAAAAATTCCAGAAGTTAAAAGTGCAGAGATAACTGCATCTATTAACGCCATATTAATGAGAACCTTAGAGCGTAAAAAGAGTGATGCACCAAAGATTTCCATGACCTTCATACGCTGTGCGTGTAGGTAGTTCCAAACTTCCATCTGCTTAACAATAAGAAAAAAGCCGATGATGGACATAAATAAAATAAAGGTCTGAAATGAAAACTTTATAAACGAAAAAAGCTCATATTTGGACTGATACGAAGACTGAAAAGACTCAATACTCAATATGTTATTACTCTTCTGTAAATTGTTTTTTACTGATTCTAACTCAGAGAGGGTCAAATATCCGTCAAGTTTAATGGAGTAAAAGTTAGGTAACGAATCTTTAAAGTCTTTCTGTTTAGATTTATTGTCACCCATTTTTAAGCGTTCTAAAATTTTTGCTTTTTCAAGTTCACTAACCTGCTCAACGTGGGTATCCCAAGCTTTAAAGTCGTCAATACTCATCTCATTTTCAGAGACAACCATCATGCTGTAACCATTTTTAAGACTCTTTTCAAAACTATCTGTAGTACGGTCAAAAACAATAAAAAACTCTAAGCCAAGTAAGATTGCAACCAATGGAAAAATGAGGGAGATGTGTGTTTTAATGAATTTCATAAACGCTCCCATTTTCATCAATTGTAAAGTGTCTGTAAGGAATGTTAAAAACCATTGGTATACGGTGTGTAACCACCACAACTGTTGTGTCTAGCTGATGACAAGCATTCTCCATGAGATCCCAAATGACATTGGAAGAGTACTCATCGAGGTTACCTGTTGGTTCATCTGCCAAGATGAGAAAAGGGTTCTTTGCCAAAGCACGTGCAACCCCTACTCTCTGTTGTTCACCACCTGAAAGTTCTAAAGGATATTTCTCCTCTTTTCCACTCAATTTTACATGATGCAGAAGGCGTTTTGCTTGTGTACTTTGTACTTCTGCTGAGTAACCAGAAATCCACAATGGGAGTACCACATTTTTTTCGACTGTCCACTCATTAATGAGCTTATAGTCTTGAAAAACAATACCCAAATGACTACGTAACTCTTGAAGTTTTTGCTTCTTAATGTCCATCATGTCAAGTCCACCAACCACAAGTGAACCCTCTTGTGGTTCGAGGTTACCATAGAACGACTTTAAGAGTGTCGATTTACCTGACCCACTAGGACCCGTAATAAAAACAAAATCTCCTTTTTTAATAGAGAAGGTAGCATTGTTAATAATCTCTTCATCATTGCCGTAGGCAAGTGTTAAGTTATTAGCCGTAATAACATTAGACATTCAAGTACTCCATAATTTTTAAGTGTGCTTTATAATTTGTAACAGTTTTTACTGGATTACTATTAAAATAATACGCTTTTTCTTTATCAATATAAATATATTTATGTTCTGGTCTATCAAAACTTCCAAAGGCAAGCTTAATTAAAATGGCATCTTCAACACGAAATAAACGCTCAAAATGCATAAAAAAGCCATCAAAAAGTTCTGGTTTGTAAGATATTTTATCTAAAATTTCTTTTTTATAGTGTAGATTGTTAAAAGAGAAGTCAAAATCTAACACTCTTTGTTCGGACTCTTCTAAACAGGTTACAGTTACATCGTAAATATCTTTCTCTTGTTTAAGCCAACGAGCTTCATATTTGCTAGTCACTTCCAAAGCTTCATTTTTACGAACTTCTACAGCTGTTTTAGCTACGGTCTCCCCTAAAAATGTATCTAGTGAGTACCAAAAGTATTTATAGGAGTCTGTTCTGAGTTCAAGTCGTCCCTCTTTCTCTAGTACTCTCATGGACTCTTTTAAAAATGAAGGAGAGATGACGCGTCTTTGAGGTTTTTTGTCCCAAGGAACAGGAAAATGTACAAAGATTTGATGACAAGAGTTAGAAGGAAGCATCTCCAAGAGCAGACGAGCATCGTAGTTCACTACCCAGATGTTTTTTAACTCTAACATCTCTATCTGTTTTAAAACTTGTGCTGCTGAAGGAGTGTGAATTTCAATTCCAATAAAGAGTCTCTCTGGATTTTTTTGTGCTTGATAAAGCAGATGTTTACCTGACCCAAAACCTACCTCAATAGCAACAGATGTGAAAGGGAATTGAATATTTATAAAATCTTCAATACCTTTTTCGTACTCTGAAGCCAAACGAAGCTTTGTAGGGTGAATGGCAACATTGGACTGTAGAACCTCTAGCCCTAAGCCTTCAGCCAAATCGCTAATGGCTTGCTTAACCAAGTTAACATCGAGAGGACGTGTTACTTTGTCGTACTTTAAAAGCCAACTCTCTGGGTTCTTCTTAATGTGCAGAAGAAAAGACTCATTTTCATGAAAAACTCCAACAAGTTCATCTTCTGAAAATCCATCTTGTGCTAAAAAAAGAACCTCTGTTGTACCATACTTCTTCTTTTCAATAGACGAAGTTTCAAAAGGTTTAACCGTAATGTGTGGCATTAATTCCCTTATCGTGCTTGAACTGAAACTTGATTACTCGGTTTTGAGAAACTATCATCAAACCCTACTGCAATAACTCGATAGGTGTAAGAATTACCTGGAGCAACACTGGTGTCAATAAATTCTGACATCATACGCTCTTTAACTGTTCCCATCCATTTCCAATCGGAAGCATTAACGCTTCGCTCAATTTTATACATTTTAATTCTAACATCAGAGTGAGGTCTCCAGATAAGCTTAATGGTATTTTTAGCTTTTTGAAAACCTTGAAAAAAAGTCACTGCTTGAAATGGTTCTAAAGTTTTAATGTTAATAACTTTTCCATGTGAAGATTCAAAACCATTTCTAACTGTTGTAAAAGTATAGGTATATGAACTATTTTGAGCCAAGCCTGTGTCTACAAAGTGTGATGCAAAACGATTGTGTACCGATGCAACTTTTGTTAACTGTTTGGTTGCACTGTTAACATATTCGTTGCCACTTGTTCTGTAAATATTAAAACCAGTCACCCCTTTTTTAGACATGGGTTGCCACTCAAATGCAACTGATGTGCTGTTAGGCACTGCTTTCACATCATTTAATTTGGGTAAAGAGGGATCTAGCTGTTCATTGTTCAGCAAGCTCGTCGGATTACACCCTGTTAGTGATAGTAGTAAAATAGTCGTTAATGAGATTTGGATTAATCTTTTCATGAACTTCTCCTTCGTTAAATTGTTTCTTTATAAACGCCTCCATATCGGGAAACAGTGGAGCTACAAACTCCATTTTTTTACCTGTAGTTGGATGATACATATATAATTTATAGGCGTGTAAAAAGACTCTCTTGATTGTATCTTTTTTGCTCTTAAATCCATATAAATCATCACCCAAAATATGTCGCCCTAGACTCTCTAGATGAACACGAATTTGATGCGTTCGTCCTGTAAATAACTTCACGGCAATCAACTCATTTTGACGACTGCTCTCAGCCAACTTAAAAAAGGCACTCTTCGCCTCTTTTCCATTTTGAATGACATCCATTTTTAAACGATTGTTAGGGTTACGCCCAATGGGTTTCTCTACAATGCCACTCTCTTTCATGGGGTAGTCAATGAGTGCTAGGTAGTAACGTCCCATGCTCTTGTCTTGTAGTTGCTCGCTCAGTTTTTGATGGGCTTCGTTGGTCTTTGCAATAACCAACGCACCTGTGGTCTCTTTGTCAATTCTATGTACAATTCCATGTCGTTCTTCACCTGAAATAGTAGAGAGGGAGACTCCTTTGTTCACAAGCCAATCAACAAGTGTAGCCTCTTTAACCGAAGGAGCAGGATGCACCACTAAACCAGAAGGTTTATTGACAACCATCATTACTTCATCTTCATAGAGTATCTCAACATCAAAGTCAATAACCACTGGTTCTTTGGGAACTACTTCTTTAAATGAATAGCTAACAGTGTCACCCACCAAAAGCTTTTTTCCTGTTTTTTGAACTACTTTTCCATTAACAGAGACCATGCCCTCTTTTATGAGTTGCTCTACCTGATTACGACTCTGGTTAAGTTCATTGCTTAGTACTCTGTCAAGTCTACCAGCCAACTCAACTTCAAACGATTTCAAATCCATTTTACTCTTTTAATATTTTTTAATAGAATTATATCTAAATCTATTAATGACGATTAAAGTAAATTCCAAAACTTACTAAAAATCGATAAGAAGTCTTATAATCATTAACTTCTCTTTTTAAAATTGAGGGTGCAAGTTCATAGTAGATCCAGTCTTTGTAAAAAGTATGATGCCAAGAGCCATAGAGCTGAAAATTGTCTACCTCTCTGTGTTTAAAATTTTCAAACATATTCGTTGAACCAATACCCCAATTTAACTGCTTCTTCTCTGAAAATATTTTTAAAAATGAAAGAGTCGAAAATGAGCTTTGCATAGAGCTTTCATCGTAACGCAATGCATTTCTGAACATTCCATAGAACTCATTATTGAAGTAGTAGAGTGAGTTAAACTCAAGCGTATCTTCAAGCTCTCCGTCAGTATAAAACCTAAAACGATTTGCCAAGCTTGACTCTATTTTCTTCTCTTTAATAAAGGCATAGTTCATGTCATGGTTAACATAAGGAACAATCATATTAGATCGAATTCTTGCCCCTGCTCCTAATTTTGCTCTAAATTTATCACCTAAAAACTTAAAATATTCAAAACGAAGATGGTACTGTTTGTCATGTAGATTGTCTCCATTTAATCGTGTATTGTCATAAAGCAAATTATCGGTCTCATCATCTTCTACAATCAGACGAAGATGCTTCTTAATTTTTGGTAAATCGACCTTAATACGAAAACGAACATCTGTCTCTAACCCCGAGTAAGTCTCTTTTGCAACATAGGTACTAAACTCGGCATGGGTCTGACTTGAAATGGTATCATTACTATCAATAAAGAAGTTATCTATTTTATTACTGCTGTCAATAAGTGCTTGACATAAAATATCATGATATCTGTCGATAAAATGCGTGCTATTATTTTCAGCATAGAGCGTGCTTGATAACAATAAAAAATAAGTAAGATGTTTGAATATTTCCATGTATTTATTATAGTGAAGTTTTGATTAAAAGATTATGGCGGACAGTGAGAGATTCGAACTCTCGGTACCCTTACGAGTACGCATCCTTAGCAGGGATGTGGTTTCAGCCAACTCACCCAACTGTCCGTGTGTTTGTGGAGTGAGATTATAGGGAAAAGATGCTTAAGAAAATATAAAATAAGCCATCTTTTCTACTATTTTTTTACCTCTTGCTTTGCTTTACAGGCAACTTGCACAATTATTGCTTCTGAGACATCCAATCTGGCAGCTGTTAAAGCTTTACCCCAAAGGCAACCTGTGTCAAGTGCCAAGACGTTTGAGTCCTGATAATAACCCAAGGTTGACCAATGCCCAAAGACTACTTTTAAAGTTGTTGAGCGTCGTGTAGGACAGGCAAACCAAGGTTTTAGCTTCTTGTACTCTACCTTCAGTGTTGAGGGAGCTCCTTTTTGTTTAAAGTCTAAACTCCCATCATCTTCGCAAAAACGCATGGCTGTAAAAGAACTCAAAATATATTTATCAATATCCATTGAACTGGCTTTTGCGTTAAATTTTCGTGAACTTACCTTGAACATGTGCTTTAGCCATGCTTTGTAGTTACGCCCTTGTAACTTTTTTTCAATGCGAGATGCATGGTTAATTGCCATGCCAAGGTCAAACTGTGGCGAGATTCCTGCATGAGCCATGCAATACCCTATTTTAAAATTCCAATGCAAAAAGGGTTGATGCCGTAACCACTCAATTAACTCATCTGCATTTTCAGCATCTAAAATGGGTTGAATGGTTGCATTTGACTTTTTAACTCCTGCATGAGCTGCAATGAGTGCAATGTCATGATTTCCCAAAATAACTTTTATGGAATCTTTTATGCTGTAGAGGTAGTTCAATGTCTCCAATGATTTATCTCCACGGTTTACCAAGTCACCTGCCACCCATAGTTCATCGACTTTAGGGTCAAATTTAATCTTTTTTAAGAGTTCTTGAAAAGAGTCAAAACACCCTTGAATGTCTCCTACTGCCCAAACTGCCATTATTTAACCTCTAACTTTTCTCTATATATTTCTAATTTTTGTTCAAAGCTCATCTTTGCATAGGCTGCTGAAGGTGACGGTAAATAGACCGTTTCCATCTCCAAATAGTCAAAATGCATCTGAAACAGCTTCTCTGCCAAACGCCCTGTAAAGGCTACTTTTTTAATGCTTGAATGCTCTTCTAAAAACTGAGCTAGGTCATTGACCTCTATCTCTTCTAACGAGCTGTCGAGTGAATTCTCACGTCTACACTCTTTTACCATGTCCCACAGTGCAATCTTGCTCTCTTTTAGCAACCATATCTTCTGGTCTTTGTTGTTAATGGGGTAAGCCGACAACGCAGAGAGAAGCTTCCAAAACTGGTTACGAGGATGTGCATAGTAGAAAGATTTATCAAAAGAGTCAATGCTTGGGAATGAACCTAAGATAAGTATTTGACTCTCTTTAAAAACTAAGGGTTGAAAAGGGTGTGTTAAAGTTTCGTTATTCATTAAACTGTATTGGTCCTTCGCCACTTCCATTTAGTAGCTGTTGCACATAAGGGTTGCTTGTATTTTTAAAGGTCTCATTCTCTGCCCATTCAATAATTTCACCTTCAAAAAGAAACGCCAAGTAGTCAGCCGACTTAAAACTCTCTTTCATGTCATGCGTAATCAAAACAGAGGTGACCCCAAGCTCTTTTTGTAGTTTCAAAATAAGTTGAGTAATCAAATCGCTAGTAATGGGGTCAAGCCCAGAAGTTGGTTCATCGTAAAGTATGATTTTAGGCTCTAAAATAATAGCCCGTGCCAACCCTGCTCTTTTACGCATTCCACCACTCAGTTCGTTTGGGAAAAGCTGTGCCACACGTTCTGCGTCGAGTCCTGTCATGTTAAGCATTGCCATTACTTTGTCGTGAATCTCTTGCTTTGACAACTCTTTTCTATGTTCCCGAAGAGGAAAAGCAACATTATCAAAAATATTCATGCTGTCAAACATCGCACCATCTTGAAAAAGATACCCAATATTTTTACGAACAGCTCTAAGCTCCTCTTCTGAGCAGTTGTCTACACGTGTTCCATCGACAATAATCTTACCAGATGTTGGTTTCATGAGTCCGACAATGTGTTTAATGATGGTTGACTTACCTCCACCAGAGAGTCCCAAAATGACGGTTGTCGAACCTCTTGGGAAAATGAGGTCAACACTCTTTAAAACCTCTTTTGTTCCAAAAACTTTTTGCAGTCCCTCTATCTTAATGAGAGGATTTTCTATGTCAAATTCTCTTTTCATCTAACGTAGTGCCTTTCTTAGGTTCAAAATAAGAAGTACCAAAGAGGAGAAAGCAAAGATTTTAAAGTTTATCTCACTTCCTTTGTGGGTATTTAAAAATGCATCGCTTTGAGTCACTGC
>Ga0256844_10000258_pt1 | contig 20701 bp, 20 predicted proteins | sample MusselsmetaG_FD_189100 | JGI IMG/M metagenome (GOLD analysis project Ga0256844, IMG submission 189100) | Mussel associated microbial communities from hydrothermal vent at the East Pacific Rise, Pacific Ocean - Mussels | ecosystem: Host-associated > Mollusca > Shell > Unclassified ... | reverse complement strand
GTAGAAGAGGGAGTCATTACCTCTATTGGGAAATATACGGTAAAACTTAGAGGTAAATCAGGTAGAACTTACAGATATTTACATTTGGACTCTAAGACCTTACAGATTAAAAGAGGTCAAAAAGTTAAAAGAGGACAGAGAATTGGATTGGTTTCAAACAACATGGGAAAAACTGCTACATCAATTCATCTTCATTTTGACATGAAGCAGACCATAAAGGTAGGAAATCGTTCAAAGTCGGTGTTTGTTCCTCCTTACAGCTCATTAGTAGATGCCTATAAGCGACTTCTCCAAGGTAAGCCTTAATTTATAAAAGCTAACATATTGAGAAAACCTCTCATATGTTACTTTTCTTCACATATTTCCTAACTCCTCCTCTCTACAATTATTGTTGTTACTTGTTTTTTTTAATAATTATTTCTTAACTGTGTAGATATTTACCAAGTGAGATGAATTTACTCTTAATCAGATTACTATTAATTTAAGATTATCATTCAGAAGCGTATAATTGTTTCAACTTTAATAAAAATAGAAGGAGTCTACATTGAATATTCATGAATATCAAGCGAAACAAGTTTTTGCTAAATATGGTGTACCAACACCTAGAGGTATCATTGCTAACACACCAGACCAAGCCGTTGCTAACGCAGGAGAGCTAGGTGGAAACATTTGGGTTGTAAAAGCTCAAATCCACGCAGGTGGTAGAGGACTAGGTGGTGGTGTAAAACTTGCTAAGTCTATTGATGAAGTGAGAGAGCTTGCTACTGAAATTTTGGGAATGACATTAGTAACTCATCAGACAGGTCCTGAGGGTAAACTTGTTCAGAAGGTATACATTGAAGAAGGTGCAGACATTAAAGATGAGCTTTACCTTTCTGTTGTTCTAGACCGTGCTGCTGAGATGCCAATTATTATGGCTTCTACAGAAGGTGGAATGGACATTGAAACTGTAGCTGAAAAGACACCAGAAAAAATCATTAAAATTGCTGTTGATCCAGCATTTGGTTTCCAAGGTTATCATGGTAGAGAGCTTGTATTTGGTTTAGGTATCACAGACAAAGCTGAACAGAAAAAAATGATTCAATTTGCTTCTAAACTCTATACACTGTATATGGAAAATGATGCAGAGATGATTGAAATTAATCCACTTGTTAAGACAGGTTCTGGTGATTTTATTGCTCTTGATGGTAAAATGGGATTTGATGACTCTGCACTTGGTAGACATCCAGATATTGAAGATATGAGAGACATTACAGAAGAAGATCCAGATGAGAGAGAAGCTTCTCAATATGGTCTCTCTTACATCGCTCTTGATGGAGAAATTGGTTGTATGGTAAACGGTGCTGGTCTTGCGATGGGTACTATGGATACTATTAACTACATGGGTGGAACACCTGCAAACTTCCTTGATGTGGGTGGTACAGCAAACGCTGAGACTGTTGCAAAAGGGTTTGAGATTATTCTTAAAAACCCAAATGTTAAAGCAATCTTCGTAAACATCTTTGGTGGAATCGTAAGATGTGACAGAATTGCAAACGGAATTCTTGAAGCGACAAAATTGGTAGATGTAAATGTACCTGTTATTGTAAGACTTGATGGAACAAATGCAGCAGAAGCAGCTGTAATTTTAGAGAATGCAAATATCGATAACGTTATTGCAGCAACTGACCTTGGTGATGGTGCAGCAAAAGCAGTAGCAGCAGCAAAAGGAGAAAAATAATGAGTATTTTAGTAAACAAAGATACCAAAGTAATCGTTCAAGGTTTTACAGGTGGAGAGGGTACATTCCACGCTGAGCAGTGTATGGCTTATGGTACAGATATTGTTGGTGGTGTTACTCCAGGTAAAGGTGGTCAAACACACCTTGGTAAACCAGTATTTAACACAGTTAAAGAGGCTGTAGCAGCAACAGGTGCTACTGTATCTATGGTTTTCGTTCCACCTGCATTTGTTGGTGACGCTGTAATGGAAGCTGCTACTTCAGGAATTGAACTTGCTGTAATTATTACAGAAGGTGCTCCAGTGAGAGACATGCAAGCAGCAAAAGCATGTGCCACTAAAAATGGTATGATGACCATTGGACCAAACTGTCCAGGAATCATTACTGCTGATGAGTGTAAGATTGGTATTATGCCAGGAAGCATTTTCAAAAAAGGTAATGTTGGTCTTATCTCTAAGTCAGGTACACTTACTTATGAAGGTGCAAACCAAGTTGTTAATGAAGGTTACGGAATTACAACTGCTGTTGGTATTGGTGGAGATCCAATTATTGGTCTTTCATACAAACAACTTCTTCAAATGTTCCAAGATGATCCAGAGACAGAAGCAATTGTAATGATTGGTGAAATTGGTGGAGATCTTGAGATTCAAGCTGCTCAATTTATTAAAGAGAATGTAACTAAGCCAGTTGTAGCATTTATTGCTGGTCAATCTGCACCTCCAGGTAAAAGAATGGGTCACGCTGGGGCAATCATTTCTGGTTCTGCTGGTACAGCAAAAGAGAAGATGGATGCACTTTCAGCTGTAGGTGTTGAAGTTGTTGTTTCTCCAGCAGAAATTGGTAAAGCAGTTAAAAAAGTTTTAGGTTAATTTTCTTAACATAAAAGGTATGAAATTTAATATCTTTGGGGCTATAGTGTAGCTATATCCCCACAATACTTCTAAAAACTTCATGAAACGTGAAATTAAAAACCACAAAACTTAAAAAAGATGATATACTTTTTAAGACAATATGTATTATAATTAGCTTAGAGGATTTTTGTTTTAATCTGTTTAAAACAATTTTTTATAATTAATGGGTTTGAAGGAAACTATTGTGATGAGAGAGATAATTTTAGTGAGTATATCAGCACTATTGGGTTATATTATTTTTTCTGCATTTTCTAATAGCAATACGCCTACAGAGGCTTTTAAAAAAATCATAGAACAACCTCATATAGATGCACAAGCAAACCAAGAGCTGGCATTTAATAAAGTACATAATACACACGAAGAGAAACTTGTCTCACTTTCCAATCAGCAAAAATTAGAAGAGTTAAGAACTTATGAAAAAATTGCGATTAATAATCGAGAAAATGAAACAAAAGTAGAGTTAAAAACACTTGATAATAAATTAGACCATGATATTGCTGTTCTTCAAGTTGAAGCAACAGGTGATGCTAAAAATAAAGACAATGCAACCTATATAGTATTGGCATTTTTAATTTTCTTATTGGTATTTGTCTATTTAAAATATCAGAAGCAGTTAAGTGAAAGAGCACTTGAAAAAGATGAAAAATATCAAGATATGATGGCGAAGAAAGAGTATGCAGAGCGTATTCTTGCGTACATCAGTACAGGTAACCTATCTTTTGAAGTTGAGCAAAAATTATTGACGGTTTTAGACGAATTAAATGGAAAAACAATGAGACCTATGAACGAAGATAAAATTTACCATCCTAATCCAGATATCATTCAACTTCCAAGTAATAAAAACAGTAATAAATAACAGATTTAAATTCCTAAAAATCTCCTTTAACTCTTTGCCCCTATTGGTAACACCATTTCCTATCATTACAATAATAGTGAGGTATTTATACACTCATTACATAAAGTTCGATATTCTACTTGAAGTGATAGAAAATATCTCACTTAAAATTTAAAAGATTAAAGGGGAAACCATGGCAGTAATGACAGCTCCTGAGAATACTCCAGTATGGGTAGACACAGCTAGATGTAAAGCCTGTGACATTTGCGTTGACGCATGTCCAGCAGGTGTACTTTCAATGCAAGCAGAACCAACTTCAACGTTAGGTGCGATGATTAGCGTAATCGCTCCTGATTCATGTATTGGATGTAATGAGTGTGAACTCACATGTCCTGATTTTGCTATTTATGTAGCAGATAAAAAAGAGTTTAAATTCTCTAAACTTACAGGCGATGCTAAAGAGAGACAAGAAGCAATTGCTAATAATGGGTTTAGATTACCTACAGATTATAAGGAGGCTAACTAAATGTCAGCAACAAGAGAAGTAATATCAACAGGAAATGAACTGTCAGCAATTGCTGCAGTTGATGCTGGTTGTACGTTTTTTGGTGGTTATCCATTAACACCTTCGAGTGAAGTAATGCACGTTATCTCTGACTTGCTTCCAAAAGTAGGTGGAACAGCAATTCAGATGGAAGATGAAATTGCAGGTATCTGTTGTGTTATTGGTGCAGCAATGGCAGGAGAGAGAGCATTAACAGCTACTTCTGGTCCTGGTGTATCTTTAAAAGCAGAAAACTTAGGTCTTGCTCAAATGGCAGAAGTTCCTTTAGTACTTGTAAACGTAATGAGAGGTGGTCCTTCGACTGGTCTTCCAACTCGTGTTTCACAAGGTGATATTAAACAAGCAAGTAATCCATCTCATGGTGATTACCGTTCAATTACATTGTGTGCAGGTAACTTGGCTGAATGTTATACTGAAACAGTAAGAGCATTTAACTTGGCAGACAGATTCATGCAACCAGTTATCGTTCTTTTAGATGAGACTATTGGTCACATGCACGGTAAAGCGATGCTTCCAACCGTAGAAGAAGTAAAAGCTGGAATTGTTCCAAGAAAAAGATTTGATGGACCTGTAGAAGAGTACAGACCTTATGAATGTGGACCAACTGAACCAGCAGTACTTAACCCAATGTTTGAGGGTTACAGATACCACTACACAGGTCTTCACCATGATGCTATGGGATTCCCAACAGAAGAGATTGAAACTTGTAGAAAACTAATTCAAAGACTTGAAGACAAAGTTATGGCTCATCAAGATGAGATTGAACTTAATGAAGAGTTTATGATGGACGATTTAACTGGTGAAGATGGCGAAGTTCTTATCATCGCTTATGGTTCAGTTTCATTGGCAGCTAAAGAGGCGATTCGTCACCTTAGAGCAGATGGAATTAAAGCTGGACTATTTAGACCAATTACTATTTGGCCATCACCAGCTGCTAAGATCAAAGAGCATACAGATAAAATTAAAAACGTTTTAGTTGTTGAGCTAAACATTAGACAATATACAGAAGAGATTGAGAGAGCTTCAAGTAGACTTGATATTGAAGGTCTATACAAAGTTAACGGTAGAGCGATTTCTCCTCATGAGATTGTAGCAAAAGTAAAAGAGGTATTCTAATATGGCATTTAATTATGATAAGTACTTAAGACTCGAAAAAATGCCAACACTATGGTGTTGGGGATGTGGTGATGGTGTTATTCTTAAATCATTCATTAGAGCAGTAGATAAGCTTGGAATTAGCAAAGATGACATGTGTGTTGTTTCAGGAATTGGTTGTTCAGGAAGATTCTCTTCTTATGTTGACTTTAACACTGTTCACACAACTCACGGAAGAACCATTGCTTATGCAACAGGTATCAAACTAGCTAACCCAGACAAACATGTTGTTTGTGTTGCTGGTGATGGAGATTCTCTTGCAATTGGTGGTAACCATACCATTCATGGTTGTAGAAGAAACATTGATATTACTTTTATTATTATCAATAACTTCATTTACGGTTTAACTAATTCACAAACTTCTCCTACTACTCCAAAAGGTATGTGGACAGTTTCTCAAAAAGCAGGTAACATTGACCCTACTTTTGATACTTGTAAATTGGCTATTGCTTCTGGTGCTTCATTTGTAGCAAGAGAGAATGTAACTTCTCCTAAAAAACTAGAAAAAATAATTATGCAAGCGTTAGAGCATAAAGGTTTCGCACTTGTAGAAGCACTTTCTAACTGTCACATTAACCTTGGTAGAAAGAATAAAATGGTTTCTGCTATGGATAACCTTGATTGGATTGATAGTATCACTGTTTCTAAAAAGAAATATGATGCAATGTCAGAAGAAGAGCAACTAAACTTACTTCCTACTGGTATCTTACATCAAGATACAGAAGCAGATGAGTATTGTGATATGTATGCAGAGATTATTAAAGTTCATCAAGGTGATAGAAAGAAAATCACTCAAGATGACTTTGAGAAAAAAATATAAGGAGACACAATGGCACGAACATTAATGAGATTTACAGGCGTTGGTGGACAAGGTGTTCTTCTAGCAGGTGAAATTTTTGCAGCAGCAAAAATTAAAACTGGTGGTTTTGGACTAAAAACAGCAACATATACATCACAAGTACGTGGTGGACCAACTGTTGTTGATATTCAGTTAGATGATACTGAAATTTATTACCCATATGCAAATGATGGTGAAGTAAGCTTCATGCTTTCAGTTGCAAATGTAAGTTTCCAATCATTTAAAAATGGTGTAAAACCAGGGGGTACAATTGTAATTGAGCCAAACTTGGTAACAGCAAGTGATGAAGATAGAAAAACATGGAATATTATTGAGATACCTATCATTACTATTGCTAAAGAAGAAGTAGGAAATGTAATTACTCAATCGGTTGTTGCATTGGCTATTGCCAACACTTTTATGGATGCAATTGATGAGAAGACTCTTCTTGATACTATGCTTTCAAAAGTACCTGCTAAAGTACATGAGCTTAACTTAAAAGCTTATGACCTTGGTAAAAAGTACGCACAAGAGGCTATGGCTAAGGCTTAAGCTTTTTTATTTTACACAAGAGGTTTTCCTCTTGTGTAAAATCTTCTTCTTTAATTACTCCATCTAAATAAACCCTCTCCCTAACAGTAAACTATCTAATATTTTTGATAAACTCTAACTATGAAAAATTTAGAATTAAAAAAAATAGAACAACTTTTATCTATTATTCCTGACCATCCTGCTACACAGATTATGCATATTACACAGAACGATAAAAAGTTATCTGATGCCTTAGAATCTTTAGTTAAAATAAATGAGTACACACTGCTTCTTAATGTTATAGATAGTGACTTTTATGATGAGTTAAATGAACGTTATTGTGATGATTCATGTAGTGTCAAACATATGAAGTTTGAACAGAGAAGATATGCAAGTATGGCAAAGATGTTTGATTTTGTATTTGTAACAGCAACTGTAGGAGATGAGTTTCAAGAGCAGTTTGCAAAGACCATTCATGGACATATTAAGAATGCAGGAAATATTATTCTGTTTTTAGAAAAAGACAATCTAGAAGTGCTAGATAGATGGCGACAGATTTTAGAAGAGAACTATTTTGTAGCAACAAATACAATTGATTTATTTTCTGAGTATGAGATTTTAATTTCTAAGAAGATGCATGGTTGGGGAGGGTAAATAGTGGTCGGTAAACCGACCCTACGCCTTATTCACATTGAGTAACAATATTTCCTACTAGCTCAATATAGAGAGAGTTGGTTCTATCGTCTAGCTCTTTGTCAATAACCATTGCACGCATAAGTTGCTCATGTTCCTCTTCTAGACCTTTCTCTTCTAGAATCTTTTCAGCTACTGCGAAACGTCTAAATAGTTTGTCTATTTCCATCTCAACAATATTTTCATTGGCTGTTTTAGCAACTGAAAAATAGTTACTTTTAGGTGTTCCTACAAAGGCATCATCATCATCAAAAATATTCATTTTTTCATCTCCGTGTTTAAAATTTAAATTATTATAACCTATCAACCTCAATCTACAGTTGATTCTTTTCTCTAAAGTATTGAGATGCTAACTTAAGGAGTATATGAAGCACTTTCAAACCTAAAAGAAATTCTATCTTATAATTGACTATATATTTATAATAAAATATAATATTTATACATAGTTGTAATAAAATTAATCATCAACTTTAACAAGATATATGTGATTAAAATAGACAAAATATTTGATATAACAGAAATTAATAGCCTAGTAGGTTAATTTAAGTTTATTTAAATAAATTAATACTTTTCTTTAAAAATATTGATATACTATAACTGTTAGTCATATACACGTTAGACAATAAACCTAATTTTAAACTGAGGAGTTGAAATGAGATTTGTAGAGATAATGTTTTTATTATTGATAGTTGTTGTGGCAGTAGATGCTGGAAAAATTACATGGTCTGATAATGGTCATCCTATTATGTCTGAGACAGATAGACCCATTGAAGGGTGTAGTGAACGTGGTTTTGAATCTTTGGGAGAAGATACAAATAGTAGTACAGATTGTACACACAAATAGAGTAAAACTCATTGAAAGAGTTTTACTTATAAAGCTAATTTCTTAGCTTTTAACTTCATATTTTTCACGACCAATTTGGTAAATATCATTACCTTTTGTGTCGTTAACTACAGTTACAGGAAAATCTTCAACTGTAATCTTTCTTACAGCCTCTGGTCCTAACTCTGGGTAAGCAATTACTTCTGCAGAACGAATCTGTTTTCCAAGCAATGCACCAGCACCACCAGTAGCACCAAAATAAATTCCACTGTATTCAACACAAGCGTCTTTTACCTCTTGGCTACGTTTACCCTTACCAATCATTCCTTTTGAGCCATTTTTAAGCATTGTAGGCGAGAATGAGTCCATACGGTAAGAGGTTGTTGGCCCAGCAGATCCGATTGGGTCACCTGGCTTTGGAGGAGTTGGTCCAACAAAGTAGATAATAGAACCTTCCAAGTCAAATGGAAGCTCTTTCCCCTCTTCGATAAGTGCAACAAGTCTGCTGTGTGCAGCATCTCTAGCTGTAAAAATAGTACCATTTAAAAGAACTGTATCACCAGCTACAAGTTGTTTTGTATCTTCTTCTGTGAGTGGAGTTGTTAATGTATAAGTTGCCATAAATTCTTCCTTATATTGTAATGTGTGTATGTCTTGAACTGTGACACTGAACGTTTACAGAAACAGGTAAAGAGGCAATGTGACAAGGGTTAGACTCAATGTGAACAGCCAGAGCAGTTTTTGTACCACCCATACCCATTGCACCAATTCCAAGATTGTTAATCTCAGTTAGCATTCTCTCTTCTAACTCTGCCATTTCAGGGTCAGTGTTTGTAGTCTCAAGGTCTCTAAAGAGGGCATGTTTTGAGCTAATAACAGCTTTTTCAAATGTTCCACCAATTCCAACACCAACAGTAATTGGAGGACATGGATTTCCACCTGCATCAGAGATAACCTCTTTAACATAAGCAACAATTCCATCTTTACCAGCAGCTGGTGGGAAAACTTTTGCACGAGATACATTTTCAGACCCACCACCTTTAGCAGCGTACTCAATGTCAATCTTGTCACCCTTAACAATGTCAAAGTGAATAATTGCAGGTAAGTTATACCCAACTGTGTCTTTTAGGTTCAGACGGCTAAATGGCTCACAAGTTGAAGCTCTTAGGTAACCTTCTGTGTAACCCTCTTCAGTACCTTGGTTAATGGCATCTCTAAGAAGTCCACCAGTTACTCTTACCTCTTCACCAACATTTACAAAAAATACAGCTAACCCTGTATCTTGACAGAGTGGGCGTTTCTCATTTTTAGCAATGTTTGCATTTTCAAGTATCTGTCTGATGACCTCTTTACTTACAGGTGACTTTTCAGCCTCCATCGCTGCCTCTAGTGCATCATACGTATCTTGGGGTAAATCTGTACCACAATGCATGATGATATCTTTTACAGCTTTGACTACAACGTCAAATTCAATTTCTCTCATAACAAGCTCCTATATAGAATAATTAGCTATTTTACTCTTTAGCTGGTTAATAATAAATGAATAGAGTAGGGGAGTTTAAAAGGTTTATGTGGGTGAGTAGGGTGGTAATGCTGTAGGACTAAGCTTTAAAGCTTAGCCTTAATCTAAATTATTTAAAGAAACCATTCTCTTCAAGAATATCAATACCTTCACGAATGCTTTCAACTGAGAGTTTAAATTTTTTACGTATTGTTGTGTTAAGTGTCATTTCAATAATTTTTTCAACACCATTTGCTCCAAGTACTACAGGTACACCAACGGTTACATCACTATATCCATATTCACCATCGAGTAGTACAGATGAGGAGACAACAGCCTGTGAATCATCTAAGATAGATTCAACCATAAATGCAATGGCACGTCCTGGACCATAGTAGCCAGAAGTTCCTAAGTATTTAACAATCTCAGCTCCACCATTTTTAGTACGTTCAATAATCTCATCGAACTCTTCATCGCTTAGTAAGTCACTAGTTGGAAGTAGACCAACTTTTACTTTTTGAGGAAGAGGAATCATATGTTGACCATGGTCACCAATAACCAGTTTCCCTGTCTGACCAGCACCATAACCTAACTTTTTGTAGATTTGATACGCCATACGTGAACCATCTAATGCACCAGAAAGTCCAATAATTCGTTTTCTATCCCAACCTGTTAGTCTGTGAATAACATAAGTCATTACATCTAGTGGATTGGAGACACAAATAATAATAGCATTAGGAGAATATACCTTAACATCTTCAATGACTGATTTAATAATTTTGGCATTGATTAGAAGTAAGTCTTCTCTAGTCATGTCACCTTTTCTTGGAACACCAGCAGTAATAATCACAACATCACAGTCTTTAACTTCAGCAGGAGTTTGTGCAGCAGTAATAATAGTTGGTTGAGCTGCATATTGTGTTGATTGAGCAATATCGATTGCTTTACCTTGTGCTACACCTTCAGCAATGTCAAAAAGAATAATCTCTTTACATGTCCCCATCATACTTAAACTGTACGCAGCTGTTGCACCAACGGCACCAGCACCAATAATTCCTACTTTTCTACCTGTCATTTGTTGTCCTATTTAGATGATTTTTATATTTTAACAGTTGTTAACAATTTTTAATAAATTTTAGCATTATATAGATTATATAAACTTTTTTAAGCCTAAAAATTAGGCTTAAATATCGTCAAAAAACTTAAGTTCATAAAGTTTGTCTACCATCTCTTGCACGGTTGCAATAGAGTTTTGGAATTTTTTAACTTGTAAGTTTTTAAGTGTCATCATAATGACCTGTTCAGCTCCACCTGCACCAATCATTACAGGTACACCTGAAACAATATCAGAGTAACCATAGTCATTTTGTAGCATAATGGCACAAGAGTGAATTTGGTTGGTGTCTTTTAAAATGGCATCTACCATAACTGTTGTTGACTTTGCAGGTGCATAATAGGCAGAACCGTCACCCAAAAGGTTCACAATTTGAGCTCCACCATTTCTTGTTTTTTTAACAATTTCACCGATCTCTTCAGAGTCAAGTAGGTCTTCTATTGGTACACCAGCAACGGTTGTAAACTTAGGAAGAGGAACCATCGTGTCACCATGACCACCCATAACAGTTGCTCTTATTTGACCAGCACCATACTCTAGTTTTTCGTAAATAAAGTGTGCCATACGTGCTGCATCTAAAATTCCAGCCATACCAAGTACTCTTTCTCTTGGGAAACCTGTCGCTTTTAATGCAACATAAGTCATGACATCGAGAGGGTTTGAAACCACTACCACTACTGCATCAGGTGCATGTTCTTTAATCTCTTTTGCGTACATTTTTACAATGTCTGCGTTCATTAGCAATAAGTCATCACGGCTCATTCCTGGTGTTCTTGGTGCTCCTGCTGTAATCACAACAACATCTGATCCAGCCATGTCTTCAGGACCTTTAGCTGCTTTTACAATGGTATGTTGTCTTGCTGCATTGGCTGCTTGAGACATATCAAGGGCTTTGCCTTTTGTTACGTCGTAGTTTCTCCCACGAAGTAAAACATTGTGACAAGTTCCATTCATTGCTAAAATAAATGCTACTGTAGATCCAAAATTACCAGTTCCAATAACCGTTACCTTTTTACCTTTTGCCATTTTTATCCTTATTTCGAAAATATTACTTTCTAACCTCTTCCCCAAAAAAGAGCTTGCGAATACATATTGATGTTCATACACATTCGCAAACACAATTTGGGAAACAAAGTAGTTAGGAAGCTGATATTCATTATAACGAGTATTTGTAACAAAAATGAAACAATATGTTAAGAATAAGTTATATTTCATAAGTTTGAGAAGAGGGGAAACACTCTCTTTTCTATTGCTAAAAGCTAAATCCTACCAATATTTTGTAAAGAGAGTGGGCATCGTCACTTCCTGCAAGTTCGCGAATGGAGTGCATGGCATAAGTAGGTAGTCCAATATCAAGTGTATTAACCCCAATTTTTGTAGCTGTAATTGGACCAATGGTTGAGCCACAGCCCATGTCGCTACGGGTTACAAACTGTTGAATGGGTTCACCTAATTCTTGTGCTACTTTCATGAACTGAGCAATGGTCTGTGAGTTAGAGGCATAGCGTTGGTTTGCATTGACTTTTATGACCACACCTTTGTTAATAAAAGGGGCATGTTGTGCATCATGCTTAGTGGAAAAGTTTGGGTGAATGGCGTGGGCATTGTCAGCACTTATCATAAGTGAACTTCGTGTCATTTTTACATAGTCGTCGTAGTTAGGGAACATACGTCTTAGGGTATTTTCTAAAAATGTTCCACCAGCACCCGAGGTAGAGTCACTCCCTACCTCTTCATGGTCAGAGGCAATAAAGAGCATGGGTTTGTCATCTGAGATGGAACAGATGCTTAACATTCCAACATAGCAAGAGAGTAGGTTGTCAAGTCTAGCAGAGGCAATAAAGTCGTCATGTAGTCCCACATAAGAGGCTTTTTGTGTGTCATAAAAACTAAGCTCTGAAGCGTAAATCTCTTTGATATTCTGAATGCCCAACGACTCTAACTGCCAACGTAGAAACATCTCAAATTCAAAGTCGTCGTTGGTGGTTAAAATGGGGCAGAGGTCAGTCTGTTTGTTAACACTTCTCTCTGTGTTTGCTTGACTGTCAAGGTGAATGGCAAGAGAAGGAATAATGGCAATTTTCTTCTCTACATTAATGAGACTACTCTGCAACTCCCCTTGATGTGTTAAGAAGTTAACCCGTCCTGCCAATGAGAGGTCACGGTCAAACCAAGGGTTGAGGAGTAACCCTCCATAGCTCTCAACACCAAATTTGACTACGCCATGCTCTTTTATGACTGGGTTGGGTTTCAGTTTTAAATTGGGTGAGTCAGTATGGCTTCCTACCATGAGGTAGTTTTTGTTTTTAGGGTAAGTAAAGGCAATAATTGAGGAGTCATTACGTGTAACATAATATTTTTTTCCCTCTTCTAAGTTCCACTTTTCTACTTCGCTAAGTTCTGTAAATCCTGCATTTTCAAACATTCCAGTCATGTTTTTTGTAGCATGCAAAGGAGTAGGTGAGGCATCAAGGAAGCCTAGTAATCCACTGTTAAAGTTTTGTTTTGTCATAATTTATTTCCTAATAGTCTATTCATTTTATTTAAAGTTCATATTTTAACGAATTTTACTTATCTTTTAAATAAATGAAACCATTAGGAAAATAGATTATAATTATGCAAAATAAAATAGATTTAAAAAGGAAAAAAAATGAATAAAAATATATTTCTTTCATTAATAACCATCTCATTACTTACGACTCTTCATGCAGAGGAGCAGTTAAATCCAGCTCAAATCATGCAAGAGACTTTGGCTAAAATGGAGGCACTGGTTGCAGATGTGCTTACTCCAGCTAAAGAGAATAATGAAACCAAGAGCGAGACACTTGCTATTTCTGAAAATAACAGTAGCTGTATGGCTGTGCTAGCTGAGGTTAATGCTTCTGTTGAGACCAACACTAGTAAGGCTATGGAATCAGTAGTGACAGTGGATTCAAATGAATCTGCTTTTACTTTGGGTAAATATGGTACTTTTAAATTTGAACAGATGAATGACAATGTATACATTATGCATGGTCCTGTAGTGAGTCCTAACAAAGAGAACCAAGGTTTCATGAACAATCCAGCTTTTATTGAGTCTGAAAATGGATTAATTGTTATTGACCCAGGTGGAAACTACAACGTGGGAAAAAAGATATTAAGTGAGTTAGAGAAAGTAAGCACCAAGCCAATTATTGCTGTTTTTAACACTCATAAACATGGTGACCACTGGTTTGCAAACAAGGCAATTGTAGAAAAATATCCAAAAGTAGATATCTATGCTCACCCAAATATGATTAAAGTTTCAAAAGAGGGTGAGGCAGAGGTTTGGTATGGAATTCTAAACAGAACCACGGGTAATTTAGAGGGTACAAAAGAGTTTGCCTTCCCTACCAAAGAGCTGGTAGATGGTCAAGAAGTTGAAGTAGATGGTCAAAAGTTTGTTGTAGGTCACCCAGAAGTAGCCCATACCAATACAGATTTACTCATTACTCATGTTAACTCTAAAACACTCTTTTTGGGTGACAACCTTATGAAGGGACGTTTAGGAAGTTTCGATGAGTCATCAAGTGTTTTTGGAAACATTGAACTCTTGGAGAAGATTATAAAAGATACAAACTATACACTTTACGTACCTGGTCATGGAATTTCTGGTAAAAAAGATGAAACCATTGAGCCTTTTTTGAACTACTTAAAAGTATTGGCGACAGAGGGACAAAAAGCTTATGCCGATGACAAAGAGTCGTATGAAGTAAAAGATGAGATTATGGAGTTTCTTCCATGGATGAAAGATTGGGATGCCTTTGAGAAAAATATGGCAGCACATCTTAACAAAGTCATGACAGAGATGGGTGAAAGAGAACTTGCCGAAGAAGATGACGAGGAGTAAAACTCCCAAAGGCTACCTTCTAAATAGGTAACCTTGCCTTTTAACTAACTACTCACAAGTAAAGGTTAGAAGGTCTAGACCACTTTTCTCTGCCCAACTACTACGCGTGTAACTACAGTTGTTTTTAATCTCAATTCTCATAACAATCTCTTCTCCTCGACTTCTAAGACTAACACTGTTGCTGTAGCGTTGTTTCTTTAGTCTATCTACAATTTCACCTTTGAGTTCTGATTCTGCTCCCTCTAACGTACAATATAGAACATGAGAATCTCCATCTTTTTCAGAAAAGAGTCTCTTTTGTGACCCCACCAACTGGTCTCCTTTAAAGGTAATTCGAATACCATCTTCGCCCATGTCTAGAACTGTGCTATCTGCTTTTTGCAAGAGTTTCAGTGTTTTTTTATTGAGATTTTTTACTTCAACTGTACTCCGATTTTCTATGGGGGATTCCTCTTTTACTATTGGTTTGTTAGCTATTACCTCTATGGTAGGTGTTACTAAGTTGTCTACTCTTCTGCTAGATGGTAGCTCACTGTTTAGTACAGGTATCTCTTCTACAGGAGGCTTCTCTTTTATTATATTTGTAGACTCCATATTTAAAAGAAAGTAGAAAAAACCTAAAATAAGAAGTATTCCTAAAGCTAGGGCTATCTTTTTAAGTAGAGGAAAAATATTTTCCCAATCTATCCCAATTTTCTCATAGTCATCTTCTTCTGTTGCTGTCTCTCTTAGTTCTTCTTTTTCAACTCGGAGAACTTCGACACTTCGTTCATAGTGTTGGTAACGAAGAAAAGAGGCATTTTCAAGAGGAGGGTTACTCTCTAAAAGTGTCTCTATCTCTTCAATATTTGTCGTAAATTTATTTTCTGGAATTGTTTCTAATATATTATTACTACAGACAAATAGCGTATCTTTATGATGAAGGTCAGCTTCATGGGTTATCAATATCTTCTCTATATCAAGACTTTTATCACCCAAGTAGTAAGTTTTTTCATCTTCAGACAAAGAGCTTTTGGAGAGTCGTTTACTATAAGAGGGGTCTTTGCTCAAAAGTGTTGCTGTCTCATCTCGGTGAATTACATAAATTCGACTCTTTCCCACATGTGCAGTATAGAGCGAATTTTTGTAAATGAGTGCAATGGAGAGAGTAGTAGAGCAGTCACTAAGATTGGCAACTTCAATATATTCGACAATGGAGTCATTTATTTTAAAGAGTAAGGTTTCTAAAAAGTCCATTATCTCTTCTGGAGATTTCTTATCAAATTGGTAAGCATCTAATTGTTCTAGTGCTTGACTTGAAGCCATCTCACTTAGAATATCTCCCATGGTACTTCGACCTTCACCATCTGCTAAGATAAGTATGGTCAAGTTTTTGTTGGTCAATACTTCAAAATTGTCTTGGTTTAGCTCTTCTTCTCCTGCCGTAGAGAAGATATCTAACATAGCATCACTCTCTAGTTTATAATTAAACTCTTCTATTATCCGTTCTTTCATTTCATAATCTCAATTAGCTTTTTTGAAATTATAATATTTTTATACTATTTTTAACAAATAACTTTATATATTTGTTCATTTATTAGATAATTTAGAGGTTTTTGTAGAGTAATGAGCATCTAAAAGTACAAATACTTTTAAAATTGTTAAATATATTAATAAAATACCCACTAAAATTAATAATATTAACATTTTTTTACAGAAAATAACAAGTAAATTCAATTTTATGTATAAAATATATACATTAATATTTTTTATTATGTTTATTTTACAAAAATATACCTTTTTGAAGAGTATTACTTATAATATTAAGATAACCATAAGCTTTATGGAATACAAAAACAAAGGAGTGAATGTATGAAAAAGAGTATTGTAGTAGCATCATTATTGCTAGGAGGAGTGGTAACAGGTTTATCTGCTGGAGGAGATATTGGAGGATCTATTCCATTTGAAAATGAGATTGTAGATGTAATTGTTGAACCAATTCCCGTTCCTACACCTGTTGTTGCAGAGATTGTTGTAGAAACACCTGTTGCAAAAGAAGCACCAAAAGAAGAGGTAGTAAAAGAGGAAACTCATCATAGTGATTACTACTTAACACTTAAAGGATTGTCAATTGCTGGTGAAGAAATTGGACACCATGAGACAGATAAAGGCTTAGGTCTTGGTGTTGATTTGGGTTACAGATTAGGTGGAGGTTTTGCAACTGAACTTGGTTTAAGTTATGCAAAAAATAAATTAAATAATGTTGCTTCAGATAAAGCTTCGTACAAAACAGCAGCTTTAAGTTTAGTTTATGATTTAGGTCTTACTGATAACTTGGCTCTTTTCGCTAAAGGTGGATATATGTACGAAAAAGAGAAAGTTTCTGCACTTAACATAGACGCTAGCGATAAAGGTCTTGTTTATGGTGGTGGATTAACTTACAAACTAACAGACAGTATGAATCTTGTTGGTGAGTATGAGGCTTCTAAAATTGATTCTCTTAGAGGAGATGCAATTGGTTTAGGTCTTATGTTTAACTTCTAGTCATATTTAAATAAAAGTAACGAGGAGTTTTTTTCGTTACTTTTTCTTATATTCTTAACTTTTCTTTCAACTCTTTATCTTATCTCTCCGAATAAAAAACTCAAACCCAGAGAAAAAAAGTGCCAAAGCCAATGCCATATCTACAACAGCAACTGATATTAAAAAGTAGTAGTCTCCTGAAGCCATACGAGAAAGAAATGCTCCTAGTGAAATAACCCCAACTAAAAATATAAAAAAACCTACTCTATAAAATTGCCATATCTTTGGCTTTTCTAACTCTTCTATGCGTTGCAGGTTTTTTTGACAGCTATGGGTAAAGATATATTTTGTTTTAAGTAGAGAGAGTAAAAATCCTAAGAGTAGAAAGACTATGAGATAGGTGAGGTTGTTGTTTATAGTGTAGGCTTCGTTAAAGAGTTTATACGATTTTAAAGAGAGTGTAATGAATCCGATGTACCAGACAAGCATAGCCAAGTTTTTTAAAGTTTTTTTCACTGATGTACTTCTTCTGTTTTTTTGTTTATTATACTTCAGTTTTTGTTGTTCGCAACTTTAAGTTGGGAACGATAAATTATTTTAGTATAATATATCTATCATATATAATAGGTTGAAAAATGACCATACCTTTTGGAAAATATAAAGGGGAACAGATAGAAGTTCTCAAAAGTGACTTTGCCTACATGGAGTGGATACTCCTACAAGATTGGATGAAAGGAAAATATCCTGAACTCTATGAAGCAGTTAAAGAGTTACAAACCGATACACTCTTAGACAAAGCAAAAAGCTCACTTAGTAGTAAAGAGAACATACTGCTCTTTATTGATTTAAAACATGAGAAGATAGAAAATTTTGATACTTATCCTCTCTCGTTACCTGTCGTTAAAAATCTAGAGCGTACTATGTTTCACCCTCATGTAACTTACATTGTTGGTGAAAATGGTAGTGGTAAGTCGACACTACTTGAAGCGTTAGCTATTAGCCAAGAGTTCAACCCTGAGGGTGGAACGGTTAATTTTAATTTTAGTACCCGAGTATCACACTCAGAGCTTCACAAATATTTACGGGTAGCCCGTACCTCAAAACGTCCTCAAACAGGATTTTTCTTACGTGCAGAGAGTTTTTTTAATGTGGCAACAGCCATTGAAAGTTTGGGTGTGGGCAATGCCTATGGCAAGAGACCTCTTCATGAACTTTCTCATGGAGAAGCATTTATCTCCTTGATGAAAAACCGTTTTGGTGCAAATGGTCTCTATATACTCGATGAACCCGAAGCAGCGTTGTCCCCTCAACGTCAAATGTCAATGTTGGCACTCATACATGACTTAATAAAACAGGGAAGTCAGTTTATCATCTCAACACATTCCCCTATTTTATTGGCATATCCAAGTAGTACTATTTATGAGATTCAAAAAGATGGTTTAGTTGAGGTTGAGTATGAAGAGACCGACACTTATCGAGTTTCTATAGATTTTTTATCTGATAGAGAGAAGATGTTGAATTTGTTGTTGGGGTAGAGTTTATATGTACTCTCAATTAGAATTTTTTTTTGTTCCCAACTACAAGTTGGGAACGAGACTAAATTAATACTTAGATAGCATCAATAATAGCATTAAGTGTAGCTGAAGGTCTCATAGCCTTCTCTGCTAACTCTTCATTAGGGTTAAAGTAACCACCAATGTCTTGAGGTTTCCCTTCCATAGCAAGAAGCTCTTCAATAATAGTTGCTTCTTTCTCTTTAAGTTCAGCAGCAACTGGTGCGAATTTCTCTGCTAGTTCAGCGTTATCACCTTTTGCAAGAGCGTCTGCCCAGTATTGAGCTACGAAGAAGTGAGAAGCTTTGTTATCAGGCTCTCCACATTTTCTACTTGGTGCTTTGTTGTTGTCAAGGTAACCGTCATTTGCAACGTCAAGAGCAGCAGTTAATGCAGCAAGTTTTTCGTCGTTATGTTTGTTACCGATAAATCTTAATGACTCAGCAAGTGCCAAGAACTCACCTAAAGAATCCCATCTTAAGTGACCCTCTGCAAGGAATTGATCAACGTGTTTTGGAGCAGACCCACCAGCACCAGTTTCGTAAAGACCACCACCTGCAAGTAAAGGAACGATAGAAAGCATTTTAGCAGATGTTCCAAGCTCTAAGATTGGGTACATGTCTGTAAGGTGATCTCTAAGAACGTTACCTGTAACAGCAATAGTATTGTCACCAGCTCTTACTCTAGCATTTGTAAATCTAGTAGCAGCAGTGATGTCCATGAATTGAATATCTAAACCGTCTGTGTTTAAATCAGCAAGGTATGTTTTTGCTTTTTTAATCATTTCAGCATCGTGAGCTCTGTTTTCGTCTAACCAGAAGATAACAGGAACTTGCTCGATTTGACCTCTTTCAACTGCTAGTCTTATCCAGTCTTTGATAGGAATGTCTTTTGCTCTACTCATTCTCCAAATATCACCAGCTTCACACTCGAAACTCATAAGAACTGTGCCATCTGCAGCAGTTACAGTAACTGTTCCAGCTTCAGCCAATTCAAATGTAGTTGGGTGAGAACCATACTCTTCTGCTTTTTGAGCCATAAGACCAACGTTAGCCATTGAACCCATTGTTGTAACATCGTATTGACCATTTTTAACACAGTCAGCTACCATCTCTTCGTGGAAAAGACCATAAGTCGAGTCAGGAATAACAGCAACACACTCTTTTGCGTCTCCGTTTCTGTTCCACTGTTTACCACCTTCACGTACAACAACTGGCATAGAAGCATCAATAATTACATCGTTAGACGCGTTGAAGTTTGTTGTTCCTTTATCAGAATCAACCATTGCGATTTCTGGGTTATCAGACTCAACTACTGCTTGGAACGCAGCTTTGATTTCAGCTTCTAACGCGTGACCAGCAATTTTGTTTTCTAAGTCAGACATACCTTGGTTTGGTTTAATACCAATTTCTGCAAATGTATCAGCATATTTTGTAAATACATCTTGGAAGAATACTGTAAACGCATGACCAAACATAATAGGGTCAGAGATTTTCATCATTGTAGCTTTAAGGTGAATTGACCATAAAACGTCGTTTGCTTTTGCATCTTCGATTGTTTTAGCAATAAAAGTTTTAAGTTTAGAAACTGACATAAATGTACCATCAAGAACCTCTTTGTCCATAGCGTCGATAGATGCTAACTCTGAACCGTTAAGAGCAATAGTAACTTTTTGTGCAGATGTCATAGTAACTGATTTTTCGTTTCCGTAAAAGTCTCCGTTACCTTCCATATGTGCTACATAAGACTTAGGATTCTCAGGGAATGCTTTTAGTCTATGTGGGTTATTTTGTGCAAACTTTTTAACAGCTTTTGCTGCTCTTCTGTCTGAGTTTCCTTCTCTAAGTACTGGGTTAACAGCTGAACCTAGACAAGTATTGTATTTAGCTCTGATTTCTTTTTCTTCATCTGTCTCTGGATTTTCAGGGAAATCAGGAATTTTATGACCTTGACCTTGAAGCTCAGCGATACACTCTTTAAGCTGACCAATAGATGCAGAAACGTTTGGAAGTTTAATGATGTTACCATCTGCTTCTAAAACAACTTCTCCAAGTTTACTTAGCTCATCTTCTGCAAGACCCATTGCTGAAAG
>Ga0256844_10000257_pt1 | contig 20729 bp, 19 predicted proteins | sample MusselsmetaG_FD_189100 | JGI IMG/M metagenome (GOLD analysis project Ga0256844, IMG submission 189100) | Mussel associated microbial communities from hydrothermal vent at the East Pacific Rise, Pacific Ocean - Mussels | ecosystem: Host-associated > Mollusca > Shell > Unclassified ... | reverse complement strand
TTCAGGTATATGTTTTTTTTTCATCCACTGAACCCATTTATCATGAATTTCATTTTCTATATTAATGGTTACGTTGTATATGTACATGTTTGGTCTTTAGTTCTTGGTCTTTGGTCATTGCGAGCGTTAGCGTGGCAATCTGTCGATAATTTCTTCAATAAATTTACTATTCGTCAATAATATCTCCTCTTAGTTTTCTGTATTTTTTACGAGCATCAACTAAGAAAATACTGTTAGCATAATCAAAAATTATTTTTTCATACATTTCTTTGGCTTTTTCTATATCATTTAATTCGTTAGAATATAATTCACCAAGTTTGTAGTATGCATCATCAGCTAGAATACCATCTTTTTTTAATTGAATTATTTTGTTGTAGTTGTTTTCTGCAAATTCAAATTTATTTTGTTTTAGAAACAACTTAGCTTGAAAAAACAAAGCTTCATCTTCAATTGCATGACCTTTAAATTTTTCTAACACAATGTTTAAAGTGTCTATTGCTTGTTGTGTTTTATTTTGGTATGCTAATAAATCAGCTTTAGCATATTTTTTTAGAGCTGTTCTAATTGTGTCTTCTGCAATATTATCGCCTATTAATAAATTAAGTTTTAAAGCATCATTAGAAATTAATTTTGACGTTGCAGATTTTAGTACTTTTAGTTGTGTTTTTGCCCAATCGAAATCACCTTTATAATAAGATGTTTTTGCTACTTTTAATCTTGCTGTTTGAGCAATATCACTTCCTCTTAAATCTGTTTGTACTTGAGTATATGTAATTAATGCTTGGTTGAATTTGTTTGTGAATACTAAAATATCTGCTAATTGAATTTTAATATTTCCTTGTTGATATTTTTTTGCTACTTTTTTTGCTTGGTTTAGAATAATAATAGCTTCTTCGGGCTTATTTTTAGTAAAAACTAAAAAACTAGCATAATTTATTTGAGTGTTAACTGTATTACTTCCTGTACCAAAGTCAGATAATATTTGTTTGTACTTTTGTTCTATTTTATCATAATCATCTTTTGTTTTTGCAGTAAAAGTATTGACTAATAGTAATTTGTTTTCTGCCTCTAATACATCTTCTAAATTTGATGCATACTCAATAATAAAACTATATGCATCTTTTGTTGTTTGATGATGTCTATCTTTAAAGCTAATATCAGCTAAATTAAAAATATTTTCTAAGTTTGATGCATTTCTCTTATAGATAGCTTTTTCTTGAATTAAAGCTTTTTTATAATCTTTTTGTAGAGTAAATAACCATGATAAAAGTTCATTCCACGAATCGTTTGGATTATTTTGAGATCTTTTTAAGACTAATTTTCTAAAAAGAATATTATTTTCGTTTTGATTATCATCAGTGATGAACTTACTAATGTATCTTTTTACTGTGGATATATTTCTAGGATTTGTAGATGTCATATCTAAAAAGGCATCAAACATATTTTTAACCTCTCCTTTTTCTCCATAGATATTAGCAATATATATGTTAAAATTAAGTTTTGGTTTTAATTTTATTGCTTTTTTATATGTCTCTAAAGCGTAATCTAATAAGTGATTTTGTTGAAAAGATCTTCCGATTGTATATGCGGCAGACGGTTTTTTCTCTATAGTTTTAATAGCTTTTTCATATAAAGGAGTTGCTTTTTCTTTAAAATTTTGGAGTTGATAATTATAACCTTGCTCTACTAATAAATATGATTGATTTTTAAATCTTTGCTGTTGTTTTTCTATTAATAATTCAGCTTTGTTAAATTCTTCTAGTTCTTGATAGGAATGGAGTAAATATTTAAAATAGGTTCTATTATTATTGTTTTTTATATATAGCTGTTCGTAAATAGACGCTGCTTTTTGGAATTCGCCTTTTCTATAATAATCGTAAGCTAATTGTACGTTTTGTGAATTAACTAGATTAAAAGAGGTGATAAATAATATTAGTAATAGTTTTTTCATTTAATTTATTAAAGCAATAAGTATTCCAAATATTGATATGTTTTTATTTTTCAAATATAGTTAAACAAAGTAAGTGTTCCTAAATTATTTATAAAAGAAATGTAACATTTTATTGTGTTGATAGTCTTTAAGTTATAGGTGGATAATTTGTTTGTGTGTTTTTTGGCACGACATTTGGATATACTAATATATAACTAAACAAATTTATTATGAAAGATTTTAAAAAATTATACGAAACAGCAAAAATAAAAGCTAATAACTTAATGGCAAATGGGCAAATAGCACAATATATTGAAGCTCTAAAAGAAATGAATCAATATAAACAAATGATGTTAGTTGTTGCGGCTAATTAATAATAATTCACTTATTATTTCTTGATATAAATTATCAGAAATTTCAACTAAAGGTAATCTCAACATTGTGTTACAAATTCCTTTATGTTTTAAAATTCCTTTTATTCCTGCAGGATTCCCTTCTTGAAATATTAAATTTATCAAATCCATTAATTTATAATGAATTTCATAAGCATCTTTGTTATTACCTTCAAGTCCTAATTTAATCATTTTAGAAAATTCATTAGGCATTCCTTGTCCTATTACGCTTATAACACCATCTCCTCCAGCTAATGTTGCACTAAGTGCTAAGCTGTCATCACCTGATATAACTAAAAAGTTATTAGGTTTATTTTTTATTATTTCAAAAGTTTGTTGGATATCACTTGCAGCATCTTTAACAGCAACAATATTATTACAATCATTTGCCAATCTTATAATTGTTTCTGGATCAACATTTTTACCAGTTCTATGAGGAACATTGTAAAGAATAATATCTTTATTTGTCGAACTGGCAATAGCTTTAAAATGCTGATATATTCCTTCTTGTGTTGGTTTGTTGTAGAAAGGTGATACAGATAAAATTGCATCAATTTTATTTAAATCAGTTTTTTTAATTGTTTCAATAACTAAATTAGTGTTATTTCCTCCAATACCTAAAACTAAAGGTAATATACCATTATTTACATCAATTATTGTTTGGATAACTTTATTTCTTTCATCTTTATTTAATGTAGCAGCTTCACCAGTAGTACCAAGAATAACAAGATAATCTATACCGTTATTAATCTGAAATTTCACTATTTTTTTTAGTCCAATATAATCTACTTGATGATTTTCATCAAAAGGTGTAATAAGTGCAACACCGGTACCAATAAATTTATTCATATTAAAGTTTTCTAAGTATTTTTAAATATTTAATTAATTCAGAAATAAAAAGAGGAATTGATTCGGAGCTAATCATTAAATCAAATAAATTTTCATTATTATTAGCAAAGCCTACTTTAAAGTTAGCATTAGATTTTGCAACAAGATAGTTGTTGTAAACTTTGGTGTTGTTGGTAAAATCAATTAACATATCAAAAGGTTTTTCTAAAAAATCAAGAACCTCTCTAGATTTTATTACTCCGTTCCATGAAAAATCAGCTTCAGTAATTATAACACCTCTAAATTCATTATAGCTATCAGTAGTTTTTTTACATGTTAAAACATCAAAATTTTTATTTCCAGAAGCTATTTCTTTTTGAAGTTTTTTTAATAATTCAAAGTTGAAATCACTTCCTTCATTAACAATAACTCCAACAGTTTGAATGTTTTTTGAAACTTGTAAAGAATTGCTTTTATTCTTTAAAAGTTTAGCTGTTTTTTTTAAAATAGTCTTTGATTTAAATGCAGATAATGCCATTTTTTATTTAAAAAGTTCAATGCAAAATTAACCAATATTTTTTTATAATTATATTGAAAATAACTTTTTTGAAAATAGTATTAAATTACTTTTACTTATTTTTACCTTTTTAAATTTAATAAATGATTGATAATTTAGATAATATTCATATTAATTTTGATACTAATTCTTTATGGTTAGTTAATGTAACCTTGGCTATTATTATGCTAGGTGTTGCTTTGGATATTACATTAGGCGATTTTAAAAATTTATTTCTAAAGCCAAAAAAAGTATTAGTTGGAATATTATTGCAATTTATTTTAGTTCCAGCAACTACTTTACTATTAGTTTATATTTTAAAACCTCAAGCAAGTTTAGCTTTAGGCTTAATGATGGTAGCTGCATGTCCTGGTGGAAATGTATCTAATTTTATGACAAAATTAGCCAATGGGAACACAGCACTTTCTGTTAGCTTAACAGCTTTTGCAACGGCTATGGCTTTGTTTATTACACCAATAAATTTAGCAATTTGGGCAAGTTTTTATAAACCTACGGCTATGATTTTGAGAGAAGTAAATTTAAACCCATTAGAAGTCACCAAAATTGTTGTCCTTATTTTAGGTATACCCTTAATTGTAGGTATGTATGTAAGATATAAAAACGCATCGTTAGCAAGTAAACTTTCAAAAGTATTAAAACCCTTATCACTTTTAATTTTAATAGCTTTTATAGTTGTTGCTTTTTATAATAATTTAGATATTTTTAATAATTATATTCATCATGCATTTTATCTTGTATTTTTATTGAATAGTATATTATATGTAGTAGGTTTTTATACTGCTAAATTTGCTAATATGACATATGAAGATCAAAAAACCTTGAGTATAGAAACAGGTATTCAAAATTCAGGATTAGGTTTAATGTTAGTTTTTTTATTTTTTAAAGGCCTAGGAGGGATGGCATTAGTAGTAGCTTTTTGGGGAATTTGGGATATTTTTTCAGGTTTAGCTTTAGCTTATTATTGGAGTAAAAAAGATAAATCTAAAATACTCAAAGTGTAATTTATGATTTTGTATAAATTAGTTAAAGGATATATAAAAGCAGCTATTTTTTTATTTTACAAAGAAGTAAAAATTTCAGGAAAAAATAATATTCCTAAAAATGGACCAATATTATTTGTTGCTAATCATCAAAATGCTATGATGGATCCATTAATTGTTGCAACTGCTACAAATAAAACCATGTATTTTTTAGCAAGAGCAAGTGCTTTTAAAAATATAATAGCCGCAAAGTTATTAAGAACTATTCATGCTATTGCTATTTATAGAGTTCGTGATGGAGTAGATTCGAAAAAGTTAAATGAAGCCGTTTTTGATGAATGTTTAGACTTATTTAATCACAATAAAAATATTTTAATTTTTCCTGAAGGTAGCCATAGCTTAAAACGTCAAGTTAGATCTTTAAGAGCTGGATTTACAAGAATGACAATTGATTATTTATTAGATAACCCTGATAAAGATTTATTGATAGTTCCAATAGGATTAAATTTTGATAATACTGTTAAATATGCTAAATCATTACATATAATTTTTGGTGAGCCAATTAAATCTAGAAATTTTTTTACAAAAGATGATTTGAATAAATCAAAAGGAAATTTAATAGACGAAGTTTCAAATCAACTAAAAAAACTCACTGTACATATTGATAATAATAATTATGATGAGATATTTAATTCTTTAGAAGAAAGAGATTTTCTTTATCCTAAGAAAACCAATATAAAGATTTTAAATACAAAACTACAAACTACAAACTCCAAACTCCAAACCCAAAACGGTAAGACTTTTTTTTATTATTTAATGATGCTAAATAGTGTTTTCCCATTTTTAATTTGGAATTGGATTGAACCAAAAATTAATGAAAAAGAATTTATTTCAACTGCAAAATTTAGTTTAGGAATTACTGCTTTTCCAATATTTTATTTATTACAAGCACTTTTAGTAAGTCGCTATTTTGGTTCTGTTTATGCGATATTTTACTTAGTATTAAGTTATGGGTTGGTTTTTCTGAATACAAAAACAAGATAATTCAATTTTAAAAGTTTACCTTTGCTATCCTAATTTTTGAATTAGGATAAATAATTTAACGACCCATTAAACATTATAAGATGTTAGACGAAACAAACGAACAATTAGAAAACAATTCAGTAGACGATAATAATATAACTGAAATTGTAAGTGAAACAATAAAAACTGAAGTAGAAATCAACAATGATGTTGTAGTTGAAGAAGTTAAAGATGAAGCTGAAAAAACTATATCTGAAGAAACTGCTCATAAAGAAGTGGCTTTAGAAGATTATTCTAAAAAGTCTTTATCAGAATTAAATGACTCTCTTAAAACTCTGATTGATAGTGAAGCCATTCAAAAAATCAAACAAAATGTTGACTCTATAAAAAATAGTTTTAACACTAAATTTACTGAGTTTATTGCAGCTAAAAAAGCTGAGTTTGTTGCAGAAGGAGGGAATGAAATAGATTTTCATTATAAAAGTGATGAAAAATATACATTTAATGGATTATTAAATGACTATAAGAAAAAAATCAAACAACATTATAAGCAGTTAGAAGATCAACGAAATGATAATTTTGTAAAAAAAACAGCTATAATAGGTCAAATAAAAGATTTAGTTACAAATTCGGAGACCTCAACTTTATATAAAGAATTTAAAGAGTTAAGAGAACAATTTTTTAAAGTTGGAGCTGTGCCTCGTGAAAAAAATGAAGATACTTGGCAAACATATAGATTTTATGAACAACAAGTTTATGATGTATTACATTTAAATTCGGACTTTAGAAATCTTGATTTTAAACATAATTTAGAAGAAAAAACAAAAATTGTTGATCGTGCTGAGATTTTGGCAAAAGAAGAAGATGTAAATAAAGCATTTAAAGAATTGCAAATTTTACATAGAATGTGGAAGGAAGATATAGGTCCTGTTGCAAGAGAATATAGAGACGAAATTTGGGATAAATTCAAAGCGTCTACTAAAGAAATTCATGATAAGCGTCAAGTAATTATGGATGAATTGGAAGCTAAATGGGAGGAAAATGTACCTAAAAAACAAGAAGTAATTAATAAAATACAACAATTAGTTGAAGATAAAGTAACATCACATAATGTATGGCAAAATAAAATTAAAGAGATGCAATCTTTACGTGACGAGTTTTTTGCTTTAGGTAAAGTTCCAAAAGAGAAAAGCGAAGATATTTGGCAACAATTACGTGAAGTAACTAAAATTTTCAACAAACATAAAAATGCTTTTTATAAAGAAGTAAAAAGCACACATCAAGAAAATCTTGATAAAAAACAAGCACTAATTGATAAAGCTAATACTTTAAAAGATACCGATGATTTAGAAGGAGCTATAGAGGTGTTTAAAAAAATTCAAGCAGAATGGAAAACTATTGGTCATGTGCCAAGAAAGTTTTCTGATAAAATGTGGAAAGAATTTAGAGGGGCTTGTAATCATTTCTTTGATAGATTGCATGAAACTCAAGATGAGGCTAATAAAGAACTAATGGTTGTTTTTGAAGAAAAGAAAGCTTATTTAGAAAACCTTAAAAATTCATTAACCGATGAGGTTGAAGTTGCAATAAATGATGTTAAAAAGTATATTCAAGAATGGAAATCTTTTGGACAAGTACCAACTAAAATGCGTTTTATTGATTCTAAATTTAATAAAGTAATTGATAAGCTTTTTTCTAAATTAGATATGGATAAAAGAGAGTCTACTATGATGCGTTTTAAAAATAATATGGATAGTTTTGTTGAGGCTAATGACACTCGTAAAATTGAAAATGAAGCTTATTTTATTCGTAAAAAAATAGATGAAGTAACTAAAGAGGTTAAATTATTAGAAAATAATTTAGGCTTTTTCTCTAACGCTTCTCCTGACAATCCAATGGTTAAAAATGTTTATAAGAATATAGAAAAATATCAAGAAGATTTAGATATTTGGAAAGAAAAATTAGATTATTTAAAGTCTATTTTATAGAATTTATAATATTTGTGTTTAAAGCAGTTTTAATTAAAATTAGAACTGCTTTTTTTTATGTTTCGTGTATTTACATGATAAATGTCATATAAAAATCAAGTGTGTTTTTGTAAATTTGCAGAATAAATAAAAAGACAAAGAGGTCTTTTAATATTAATTAACTAAATCATTACTTATGTTATCAAAAAAACAAGCACGAGCGTTTTTCCTTGGTGGTACAGTTGTTACATTCCTTATTTTTATAGGATTAACAGTTTATTCTTTAGGAGAAGCTCAAGATCAATCTCACTCAGAAAACATGACTGAAGCAGTTGTGAGAGGAAAACACATTTGGGAGAAAAACAATTGTATGGGATGCCATACTCTAATGGGAGAAGGTGGTTATTATGCACCAGAATTAACCAAAGTAGTAGATCGTAGAGGTGCAGCTTATATTAAAGCAGCCTTAATGTCTGAAGTTCCTTGGCAACCAAATGGTAGAAAAATGGTAGCTTATCATATGTCAGAAGCAGATGCTAATGATGTTGTAGCTTTCTTTACTTGGATAGGAAACATTGATCTAAACGGTTTTGAAACTGTTGTATCTCCATTAGCTAAAAAAAATAACTAACCAAAAATATAGATATTATGAAATATAAATCACAAAAAGTAGCATATTGGTTTTTTGCATTATCAATGCTATTATTATCATTACAATTAATTTACGGATTAATTATGGGGTTTGCTCATGCAGGAATGGATGGATTACACGAATGGATTCCTTTTAATACTGCAAAAGCAGTACATACAAATTTATTAGTAGTTTGGTTGTTATCTGGTTTTATGGGTGCAGCTTATTATATTATACCTGAAGAAGCACAGCATGAATTGGTTAGTGTTAAATTAGCTTATGTTCAGTTAATTTCATTGGCAGTTGTTGGTGTGGTTGCAATTATTGGGTATCATTTAAATTATTGGGAAGGACGTAAGTTTTTAGAAATTCCAAGACCATTAGATTATTTAGTAGTAGTAAATGTTTTACTATTTATGGGGTTAATATTACTTACTCTATTTAAAGGTAAAAGAAAAACTACAACAGCTTTAGTATTAACTATGGGGCTATTATTTGCAGCCTTATTATATTTACCTGGAATGATTGATTTTGATAGTCAAGTATTAGATTCATTTTTTAGATGGTGGGTTGTTCATTTATGGGTAGAAGGTGTTTGGGAATTAATAATGGGTGGTATATTATCATTCTTATTAATCAAATTAACTGGTGTTGATAGAGAAGTTATTGAAAAATGGTTATATGTAATTGTTGGATTGACTTTCTTATCTGGTATTTTAGGTACTGGTCATCATTATTATTATATTGGTGTTAACAAAATTTGGTTAATTGTTGGTGGAATATTCTCTGCATTAGAACCTTTTGCTTTCTTAGCTATGGCATTATTTGCTGTAAATATGTATAGAAAAGGAGAGAAAAAACATCCAAATAAAACTGCTTTATTATGGACTATTGGTTCTGCAATAGTATCGTTTATCGGAGCTGGATTGTTAGGTTTTGCTCATACTTTACCACAAACAAATTTATATACTCACGGTACAATTGTTACTGCTATGCATGGTCATTTAGCATTCTGGGGAGCTTACGCAATGATTGTTTTTGCAATTATTTCTTATGCTTTACCTAATATGACTGGAAGAAAATTCTATGATACTTCAAGAGGTAGAATGGCATTTTGGATTTCTAACATAGGTATGTTTGGAATGACAGTTGCATTTGGTGTTGCTGGTGTAGCACAAGTATATATGGAACGTAAAATGAAAATTGATTTTATGACTGTTCAAAAAGATATTGAAGTACATTTTTGGGTATTAATAATTATGGCAACATTATTTATTGTTGGTATAACACTTTATATAATGGAGTTCTTAAAGCATGGTCAACCTAATGATGAAGCTTTAATAACAGAATAAAAATATTTTTTAGTTAGTAGTAAATCAGCGTTTAAGTTAATTCTTAAGCGCTGATTTTTTTATTCAACATATATGATAAATATCATATAATTTAAATGTAACAAAAGTTACATTTGCACAATAAAGATAAAAAGGTCTTTTATTTTAATAACTAAAAATCAAATAGAATGAAAAAAATCAAATTATTTATGTTACTATTAATTACAGTAGTAACATTTAGCTGTAAAAAAGAAAAAGCAGTTGAAACAAAAAAAGTTGAGCCTAAAGAAGAGGCTAAAAAAGAAATTGCTATTTCAGATGTGGAAATGGAAGAAGGTTCTAAAATCTTCTTTGATAGATGTGCTGGATGTCATGGTTCATCGCGTAAAGGTGCAACAGGACCATCTTTATTACCAGATGGAGATGGTAAATCGGCTGCTACAAAAGCTTTAGGTGTTGCTGGAATTAGAGCATTTATTGAAAATGGTACACCTGGAGGAATGCCAGAATGGAAAGGAATACTTTCTGAACATGAAATTGAATTAATGACACGTTTTTTACAAGTTGATCCACCAGTTGTTCCACCATTTGGAATGAAAGAAATGAAAGAAACTTGGAAATTAATTGTCCCTGTAGCCGATAGACCTACAAAACCAGAACATAAACGTAACATTAAAAATTATTTTGGTGTAATTATGCGTGATGCTGGTAAAGTTGCAATTATTGATGGAGATACTAAAGAAAAAATTGTTGTGTTAAAAACAGGTTTTGCTGTGCATATTTTAAGAACTTCGGCTTCTGGTAGATATATTTATTCTGTTGGTAGAGATGGTAGAATTACTATGATTGATACTTATACTAAATTACCTACAATTGTAGCAGAAGTTAGAGGGGCTTTTGACTCGCGTTCTGTTGAAGTTTCTAAAATGAAAGGATATGAAGATAAATATTTGGTGTTTGGTGGATATTCTCCAAGTCATATTGCAATTATGGATGCTCAAACTTTAGAGCCTATTTCTGTTACACCAACAGCAGGAAAAGCTTGTGATGGAGATAAAGAGTTTATTGAAGAAGCTCGTGTTGCTTCAATTGTAGCTTCGCATACAGATCCAGTATGGATTTGTAATATTAAAGAGAGAGGAATGGTTGATATAGTTGATTATTCGGATCCTAAAAATCCGAAAATTACTGAAATTCCAACTGCTCGTTTTCTACATGATGGAGGTTTTGATTCTACAGGTCATTATTTCTTAGTTGCAGCAAATGCTTCAAATAAAATTGTTGTTATTGATGTGCCTAATAAAAAATTAGTTAAAATTATTGAAACTGGAATTAAACCACATCCAGGTCGTGGAACTAATATAAAAAATAAATTAGGTAATTTATGGGTAACTTCTCATTTAGGAGAAAATAAAATATCATTTATTAAAACAAATCCAGGGAAAGGGCAATGGACAGTTGTTAAAGAAATAAAAGCATCTGGAACTGGTGGTGGAGCATTATTTGTTAAATCTCACCCAAAATCTAAACACTTATGGGTTGATAGAACTTTAAATCCTGATGCTAAATTAAATTCTTCTGTTGATGTATTTGATACGAATACTTTAGAATTAATAGCTTCTTTACCTGCTCCAAAAGGTGTTGATGGTAGAGCTGTACATTTTGAATATAATCAAAAAGGTGATGAAGTTTGGGTTTCTTATTTTATGGGTAAAGAAAATGCTATTGTTATTTATAATGATAAAACTTTAAAAGTTAAGAAAATTATTCAAGGGGATTGGGTACAAAATCCTACAGGTAAATTTAACGTAAACAATACTACACACGATATTTACTAATCAAGTCTATAACTAGAAATCATTTTTTTTCGAGGTCGGATTAATTTCCGACTTCGATTTAAATCACTTCTAAAACAAAACTACTACTATAAATGAAGAAGATTTTTATAATCTATGGGATATTATTGCTTATTACTAATACTATTAATGCACAAATTAAGGTAATAGATAGTATCAATAAATTGGATGAGGTTGTTGTTACAGCCCAATTTTCTCCAAGGAGTGAGAAAAATTCAATATATAAAGTAAATGTAATAAGTAACAAAACAATTCAAAAGAAGGCAGTTAATAATTTAACAGAGCTTTTAAGACAAGAATTGAATGTTGATTTCTCACAAAATGCAATTTTTGGAGCAGGAATTGAAGTTAATGGAATTTCAAAACAAAACATCAAAATATTAATTGATGGTGTTCCTTTAATTGGACGTGTTAATGGAGTTTTAAACTTAAATCAAATTGATTTAAATCAGATAGATCATATTGAAATTATTGAAGGTCCAGTTTCTGTTTTTTATGGAACAGATGCTTTGGGAGGAATTATCAATCTTATAACAAAAAAATCTCAAACTAAAGATGTAAATGGAAATTTTTCTGCTTACTATGAAACTGTAGATGCAAAAAGATTAAGCGCAAATATGGGTTTTGTTCAAGGTAAAAATCAGTTTAAGTTTGGGGCAAGTTATTACTATTTTAATGGATTAAATACCAATAAAGAAAATTTGCGTTCTTTAACATGGCCAACAAAGCGTCAATACAGTAAAAACTTTAAGTATTTAAGAGATTTAGGTAAATTTAAGTTACGTTTTTCAAGTGATTTTTCTGAAGAATTATTATATACTTTAGGAGAAGTTAAACGTGGTAAAGCAACTGATATTGATTATACTATTAGACGTTTTGATAACTCATTAAATTTTCAAGGAAATATTTCTGATGATAAATTTATAGAGGCAACTGTTTCATATTTAAATTATGATCGTTTTGATACTTCTTATAATTTTAACCCATCTGATAATTCAGTTACTTTAATTGAGAATAACCCTAATGAAAATGCTAATTATTTTAATACATTTTTTGGAAAAGTTCAATATGCTCAAAATAATAATAGTAAAATAAATTATGTTTTAGGTGCTGAATTTACTTCAGATAGAGGAGAAGGAAACCGTATTTTAGGCGATTACCAGGTAGTTGAGAATATTTCAGGGTTTGCTAGTATAAATTATAAATTATTAAGCAATTTTGAAATTCAACCATCTGTGCGTTATACTAATAATAATAGTTTTGGTAATTTATGGTCTCCGGCTTTTAATGCTAAATATAAAATTAATGATAATGGTACTTTACGTTTTGCTTATGGAAATGGTTTTAGAGCTCCAGCATTAAAGGAATTATATTTAGATTGGACACCACATTTTGGACCAATAACTTATCTATTTAGAGGTAATGAAAATCTAAAGATAGAATCTTCTAATAGTTATAACTTATATTATTCTTATAAAAAGAATTTAACAAATACAAGTTCATTAATTTTAGAACCATCAATAGCTTACAATGAAGTAAAAGACTTAATAGGATTAAGTGAACTTAAAACTGTTGGTTTACCAATGGATTTCACTAAAGAAAGACATTATATTAATCTTAATGGGATGAAATCTTTTAATAGTGTATTACAATTAAAATATAATAAGAAAAGCTTTAAAGCAAATTTAGGTTTTTCTTATTTAGGTAGATTTATAGAATATACAGATAAATTTGATTCTGGAGAATTTATGTTTACACCAGCTGTAAACAGTTCTATGTCTTATTCAATAACTCCAATAGATTTAAATTTTAATCTTTTTTATAAATACTCAGGTAAACGAAAAGGTCATTTTATAGAAAATGTTAATGGTGTTGATATTTTACAAGAAACTACCAGAAATGATTTCCATAACTTAGATCTTTCAATAAATAAATATTTTTTTAATAAAAAACTTTCAATACTAATTGGAGCAAAAAACCTTTTGAATATTACTGATATAGAAACATATAATCAAATAGGAGTCGCTCATGAAAGAAATACACAACTTTGGGGTAGATCATTTTTTGCCAAAACAACATTTAAATTTTAACTACAAAATCAATTAAATTAAAAATCATGAAAACAAGAATATTAACAATTGCAATTTTCGTATTATTTACGACAAATTTACTAGCACAAACATTTAATATGTCCGCAGAATTAAGACCTCGTTATGAAAATAAACACGGTTACAAAGCATTACAACCTACAGATGCTGATGGCTCTAACTTTATTTCTCAACGTACAAGGTTAAATTTTGGCTTTAAAAATGAAAATTTAAAAGCCTATGTTTCATTACAAAACACTAGAGTTTGGGGAGATGTTAGTACACTAGCAGCTCAAGATAATATTAGTGGTGGAATTGGGACAACAGTCCATCAAGCTTGGGCTGATGTAAAATTAGCTAAAAACTTTTCAGTAAAATTAGGACGTCAAGAAATTGTTTATGATGATGCTAGAATTTTTGGTAATGTTGGTTGGGCACAACAAGCTAGAAGTCATGATGCTTTTGTGTTTAAGTTAACTCCAAATAAAAATAATCGTTTAGATGTTGGATTTGCTTTAAACTCAGATACACAAGCTGGTTCAGATATTCTATATTCTAATGTGGCAGGTTATAAAACATTTCAATATGCTTGGTACCATGGAAAATTTAATAATTTAGGATTAAGCTTTTTAGCTTTAAATACAGGTATTGAATATTTAAATGGAACAGATCAAAAAGTTGATTATAGACAAACTATAGGACCAAGATTTACTTATAAAAAAAATAAATTAAGTGCAAATGCCGCTATTTATTCTCAAATGGGGAAAATTTCAGATACTAAAGTAAGTGCATTGTATTATACAGCAAATTTAGGGTATAAAATAATCGATGGATTTAAAGTTGGTTTAGGTTACGAATATCTATCAGGTAAAGATACGAATGATGCTGATGCAGATATTAAAACTTTTGCTCCATTATTTGGAACAAATCATAAATTTAATGGTTGGATGGATTATTTCTATGTAGGATATGGAAACTCAACAGGTTTACAAGATATCAATGCTACTTTTGCTTATAAAAAAGGAAAATTCTCAGCAGTTTTAAAACCACATTTATTTTCTGCTGCAGCTGATGTTTATAATGGTACAGATAAAATGGATGCTAGTTTAGGAACCGAAATTGACTTAAACTTAGGTTATAAAATATCTAAAAATATTAAATTTAATGCAGGTTACTCAAAAATGATCGGTACAGAAACATTAGAAGTGTTAAAAGGTGGTGATAAAGGTGAAAATAGCTCTTGGACTTGGATGATGTTTACAATTAAACCAAATTTATTTTCTCATACAACAAAAAAATAGTTGAATATTAGTTAGTGAATTTTGCCAGTATTAATTTATATTAATACTGGTTTTTCATTTGTTTTTAAAATAAAAGATAAAAAAGTCTTTTTATTTATTAAAACCATTCTAAATAAGAAGTTTTTTAAGTACCTTTGTTTCTTAAAAACAAATAACAATGAGTAATTTACCATATTATCACGCAGTAGGAAAAGAAATTGAAGTTTTTGAACATGCTTATAAGAATAAAATTCCTTTTTTATTAAAAGGGCCAACAGGAACAGGTAAATCGCGTTTTATTGAGTTTATGGCAAGTAAATTAGATAAAAAATTAATTACGATTGCTTGTCATGAAGAAACATCATCAACCGATTTGATTGGTCGTTTTATCATAAAAGGAGCAGAAGCAGTTTGGTTAGATGGACCTTTAACAACCGCTGTAAAAGAAGGTGCAATTATTTATTTAGATGAAATTGCAGAAGCTAGACCAGATGTTATAGTTGCTATTCACTCACTAACCGATCATAGACGAGAATTATATATTGATAAATTAGGAGAAACTGTAAAAGCACATGAAAATTTTATGTTAGTTGCATCGTTTAATCCTGGTTACCAAAAAGGATTTAAAGAATTGAAACCTTCTACAAAACAACGTTTTGTAGCTTTGAGTTTTACTTATCCTGAAGAAAAAATTGAAACTGAAGTTTTGATTAATGAAACTAAAATAGATAAACCTACAGCAAAAAAGTTAGTTAATATAGCTAATAAGATTAGAAATTTAACTGAGCTTGGTTTAACAGAAACTGTATCAACACGTTTGTTAGTTGATGCCGCTAAATTAATTCACTCAGGTTTGCCAAAACGTTTGGCCGTTGAGGTAGCTATTGTTGAACCTTTAACAGATGATTTAGAAATTATAGAGGCTTTAAGAGATTTATGTAATTTGATGATTTAAAGGTTAATGGTTTTTAATTGAAGGTAAACACCTTAACCCAAAACCTTAAACCCAAAACCTTAACAATGGCATTAGACGAATATATTTACGGAAAAATAGCAAACTTCTTTAAAACAAAGAAGAAGGATACTATTTTACAATCTGAAAATACAGTAAAATTAGATGAAGTAAAACAACGTTTAACAATTTTTGCAAGAGCAATTACAGGTAAACCAATTGATATTTATCACGCCGAACGTGAAGGTGGTTTTAAAAATAATAATTTCTTTTTGCCAAGTTTTTATGCTGAGTTTGATACTCACGAACAAAATTTATCTTTTTATCTGTATAGAATTTTATATTTATCTGTTCAGAAAAATTTAGATATCAATTGGCAAGAAGGAATAGATCATCCTTTGGAAGAAAGTAGAGCAAATGCTTTAAAAGTTGCTGATAAAATTTTAAAAACATTATTTGCTGAGTTTGAAATTACTAAAGAAATTCATCACGAATTATATAATCATTATTTAAGAAAAGCAACGGAGAAAAACCCGATAGATACTACATTTTTATATGGTAAATGGATGCGAAGTACAGCAGATAATAACTCAGATAATAAACTGAAAAATTTTAATGAGAAAGCTAAAAAAGCAATAGAAGAAGAAATCACAACCATTTTAAAAGCAAATCCTGTAGAAGATGTTATTACATTAGAAGTTGATAAAAAACAGCAAGAAGATTATGTAATGACACACGATTTTGAAAAAATTGATACTGCCGAAGAACACGATGGTGGTTGGCGTGATTTTGACGGAGATGACGAGTTAGAAGATCATAGTGCTGCTTTAGAAGAGCTTAATATGAAATATACAGTGCGTGTAGATGATACCACACATTCTATTTATCAAGCTGATTTTGTAGAAAATATTACAGTTTCAGAAAGTGCAGAAGCAAAAACTTCAGATTATTTTATTGCTTATGACGAATGGGATTATTCCAAACGAAATTACAAAGAAGCTTTTTGTAAAGTATATCCAAAAGTTATTAAAGATAATGATGTAAATTATTACAAAAGAACTTTAAAAGATAATTCATCTACTTTGATGGGTTTACGAAAAATGCTAACTAATGTAAATAATAAATTTCAGCAGCAACGAAGACAATCACAAGGTGAAGAATTTGATATTGATGCTTTAACTGATTTGTATATTGATGTTCAAGCTCAAAGAACACCATCAGAAAATATTTATTTATCTAAACGTAAAAAAGATAAAGATTTATCTATTTTAATGCTTTTAGATGTGAGTTTGTCATCAGATGGTTATGCTGCAAATAACAGAGTAATTGATGTTGAAAAACAAGTTTCTATTCTTTTTGGAGAAATATTAAATGAGTTTAATGTAGATTTTTCAATCGATTGTTTTTATTCTAAAACACGAAATTATTCCACTTATTTAAGCTTAAAAGGTTTTGATGAAGATTGGGATAAAGCTAAATACAAAATTGGTGCAGTACAACCAGAAGGTTACACAAGAATAGGAGCTGCTTTAAGACACTCAGGAGCTTTATTAGATAAACGAAGTACAAAGAATAAATGGGTTATCTTAATTTCGGATGGAAAACCAAACGATTATGATAAATACGAAGGTAAATACGGGATTAATGATGTAAAACAAGCTTTGAGAGAATTAAATGAACGTAATATAAATTCTTATGCCTTAGCAATTGAAGCCAATGCAAAATACTATTTGCCTCAAATGTTTGGAGCAAATCATTATGAAATTTTAACTACACCAGTAGAATTATTACAATCTTTAGCCAAACTTTATGATAAAATAAAACATGAATAAATTTTTAAGAGGCAAGATATAAGAAGCAAAACGAAAAGATAATAATTTCTGTATTACAATAAAAAATTATAAAAATGAAAAAAGTTAAAATAGCAGGAGCTATAGGATTACAACTAGCTATGATTGGATCTATAGGTAGTTTTGTAAAATGGCCATATATGAATTATGTGCTTATTGCATCTGGAATATCATTTTTTGTAGCAATTATCTTGTTTTTGATAGATATGAGTAAAGATTAGTATTATGAAGTTTAAATTAATAGTTTTATTACAAATAGCTTTAGTTTTCAGTTCATGCTCAAAAAATGTAAATTCTAAACATATTATTCTTAAAGATGGTCATCTTAATAGTGAGATATTTAGAGATTTAGAGAAAGAAGAATTAATTTTATTATCTGGATATTTATATGTTTATGGAAATGAATGTGATGGTAGTTCAGACAAAATTAAATGTAAACTTTTAAAAAAATTAAAAATTGATGATGAATGTAATAAACAGCATATCAAGACTTTAAAAAAATGGTTTAAAAATGATGTAATTATGTCGTTAAAGTTACAGAAATGTCCAGTTTTACCAGTTAAATTTGCAATACAAAATAAAATAGAAAAAATAATAATTAATAGAGAAAACGATACAATTAGTATTACCATAAAAGTAATTGGTATGAATGTGGCTCAAGAGAAACATTGGAATATTGAGCAAACATATCGTTATTTAATTAATAACAATTCCTTTATTAAACTAAAAAATTAAATGAATTCATTTTTACCAGAAGTAGAAAAATTACCAACAGGACATCCTGTAAAAGTATATTATGAAGAAGGAGCTTTAATACAAGATTTACTTTTAGAAATAGTTGATGTTAATCCAAAAGAAGATTTTCAACGTTATTATAATATATTTAATCAGTTAGCAACTATTGAAAAACGATTTGCACGAAAAGAAAATCAGTTATTTCCATATTTAGAAAAACATGGTTGGAATGGTCCAACACAAGGAATGTGGTCTTTTCATGATACTTTAAGAGATCAAATAAGGTTGTTAAATAATTATAACAAAGAACAAAATACAGCTAAAATTATAGAGAATATTCCGTATTTAGTTGATGGAATTAAGCGCTTAATGAGTATTGAGGATACTAGATTGTTTCCAAATGCAATGGAATTATTATCCGAGGAAGATTGGAAAGAATTTTACGAAGGTGATGAGGAAATGGGTTGGATGTTGGCAAAAAAACCAACAAGATATCCAGCAGAAGAATATGTGCATCCAAGTATGGATACAAAAGCACGCGAATTATCTTTTTCATTAGAAAACACCTTTCATTATGATGAAGGTTATATGACACCAGAACAAGTAAACCTATTACTAAAATTTTTACCAGTTGATATTACTTATGTAGATGAAAATGATAAAGTAATATTTTATAATAGAGGAGATGATAGAGTATTTAAACGTAGTAAAGGAATTATTGGAAGAGAAGTGCGTTTTTGTCATCCTCCAAAAAGTGTAGATCAAGTGTTACGTATTGTAGATGAGTTCAGAGCAGGCACAAAAGATAATGCAGATTTTTGGATTAATTTTAAAGGCAGAATGATACATATTAGATATTTTGCCATTCGTGATAAGGATAAAAATTATCGTGGTGTGATTGAAATGTCACAAGATATTACAGATATTCAAAAATTAGAAGGTCAGCAACGATTATTAGATTGGGATTAGCTATTTGTATTATAATTCCTGTATAGTCAGGAGTCTTATAGTTAAATAAAAAAATAATATTATTATGCAAACAAAAATAGATTATAAAAACATTTATTATCCTCCAGGAGGAATATTAATATGGATTTTAATATTGTTAGAGTTATTTACTTTTGGAATAGCTTTAGTGATATTAGCGATAAGTAGTAAAGAAAATCCAACAGCATTTTTAGAATCAAGTTCTCATTTAAATGCAACTTATGGAGCTATGAACACAATTTTCTTATTAACAAGCGGTTTTTTTATGGCAACTACAGTTCACCAATTTAAAGTTGGAAATATTAAAAAGGCATCATTTTATTTAAATATAACAATGTTTGGAGGTCTATTGTTTTTAGTTCTTAAATCATTAGAATACATGGAAAAAATAGAACTTGGTTTAACTCTAGGCTATGATACTTTTTTTAATTTTTATTGGCTTTTAACAGGTTTTCATGTAATCCATGTAATTGTAGGTTTAGTGATTTTATTATTCATGAAAAGAAGTTTTAGTAAACAAACATCTTCATTAGAAGATGTAGAAGCATCTGCTGCTTTTTGGCATATGTGTGATTTGATTTGGTTATTATTATTTCCTATTTTATATTTAGTATTTTAGTTATGCAGAAAAAAGATATTTACACATTGTTAGGATTAATAACGTTAACAATTACTACAGCAATATTTTCAACTCAATTTAACAGTTTAAAATATGTATCTATAATTATTTTAGTTTTATCAATTTTTAAGTTTCTATTGGTAACTTTCAATTTTATGGAACTTAAAAAGGCTAATTCATTTTGGAAAGCAATAATAATAGTTTACTTAACAATATTTTTAATTGTTATTAGTATTTTAGTAGTTTAAATTAGTTGTTATCAATTTTAAAAAATGAATTATAAAATTTTTCTAATAATATTTTTGTTAATTGGATGTAAACATAATAATGTGTTTACGGATAAACCAAACACTAAAATATTTGGAGATACATTACTAATTGAATATACTTATAAAGGAGACACTATTTATCAAAAAAGAACTAACCTTAAATGGAAAAAAGGAAGTAAGCAGGATAAATCATATTTTATTAAATCTATTTGGTCAACAAGATTTTCATCAAAATTAAATTGTAATCAAAAGCTTATAATTACCAAAAGTAATATGGATTATTCTTTTTGTTTAGACGATATTCTTCTGCAAACCCAACAACAATTAAAAAAGGAAGTGTCAAGGAGTTGGCAAAAAGACAGTATTTTAAAGCTTCAAAAAGAATTGATTAAAATTGAGAATGGAGAAATAGAAACAATAACAAGTAAAAACTTC
>Ga0256844_10000256_pt1 | contig 20741 bp, 20 predicted proteins | sample MusselsmetaG_FD_189100 | JGI IMG/M metagenome (GOLD analysis project Ga0256844, IMG submission 189100) | Mussel associated microbial communities from hydrothermal vent at the East Pacific Rise, Pacific Ocean - Mussels | ecosystem: Host-associated > Mollusca > Shell > Unclassified ... | reverse complement strand
TATCACCAATTGGCGAAGCATTTACAAAGTTTCCTCCAAGTGTTCCCATATTTCTAATTTGTTCCGATGAAACCAATTTTATAAAGGATTTTAATTTTGGAAATACTTTGTTGAGTTCTTTGTTAACTGCAATTTCGGTAACTGTTGTACTTGCACCAATTTGACAAATTCCGTTATTGATTGTTATTCCTTTTAAGGATTTATCTTCTCCAATTAAAGTAATTTCTTCCAAAGAAAGTTTATCAGCATAACGTACATATAAATCCGTACCGTTAGCAACAACCGTTTTCAGTTCTCGATTCTCGATTGTCGGTTTTCCTTTAAATTGATTTAATTTTGCAGGAATTTTTTTAAAATACTCAGGTACAAAACCTTTAGTAACCAATTCCTCTAAAGAACTAGTTTCAACTAATTTATTTTCTAATTCATCAGTTGCTTTTTCGATGGATTTATAACCTGTACAACGGCAAATATTTCCGCTAACAGCATCAGAACAAGAAGAGTTATTTTCTTCTTTTTTCAAGGCATATCCAGTCATAGATACCACAAAACCTGGCGTACAAAAACCACACTGTGTAGCATAATTATCTGCCATTACTTGCTGAGCAACATTGAGTTCTTCTTCAAGATTAACACCTTCAATAGTTACAATGTGTTTCCCATGAGCATTTCCTAAAGGAGAAATACACGAAGTAATACTCTTATATACCACTTCATCATTTTCTAAACTTCCAACCAAAACCGTACAAGCACCGCAATCTCCTTCTCGACAACCTATTTTTGTGCCTTTTAATTGCTCGTTTTCACGAATAAAATCAAGTAAGGTCATTCCGTTTTTAGCCGAAGTTGTTATCTTTTTGTTATTTAATATAAATTCAATCATAAGTACTGCAAGGTAGAAATTAAGAATGGAAAATTAAAAAATTAGAATAAAAAATTATTAATGTAATTGTAACATCAAATTTTAATTTCTTTACTTTTGCAAAATGGCAAGAAAAAAGAGATTTTATATATTCGAAAATGTAGAAGTTACAGATGCTGCTGCAAAAGGTAAAACAATAGCAAAATCACCAGATGGTAGAGTAATATTTTTATCAAATGCAGTACCTGGAGATGTTGTTGATATACAAACAGGAAAAAAACGTAAAGCTTATTTTGAAGGAAAAGCTATAAAATTTCATAAATTATCAGAAAGACGTACAGAACCAGTTTGTGCTCACTTTGAAAATTGTGGAGGTTGCAAATGGCAACATATGAAATACGAAGATCAGTTATTCTTTAAAGAAAAAGAAGTTACTAATAATTTAATTAGAATCGGCCATTTAGAATTACCCGAAATTACACCAATTCTAGGTTGTGATAAGCAATATTTCTATCGTAATAAAATGGAGTTTTCATTCTCAAGTAGTCGTTGGTTAACAATGGAGGAAATAAAATCTGAAGAAGATATTGATAATCGCAATGCTTGTGGTTTTCATATTGCTGGAATGTGGGACAAAATTTTAGATGTTGAAAAATGTCATTTACAAGAAGAGCCATCTAATGAAATTCGTAATTTTATTAAAGATTTTGGTGTAGAAAATAATTTAGAATTTTACAATCCAAGAGCCCAAGAAGGTTTGTTACGTACAGTAATGATTAGAATTTCTTCAAATGGAGAAATTATGGTTGTAATTCAGTTTTTTAAAGAAGATAAAACTAAAAGAGAATTGATTTTAAATGCTATTGCTGATAAATTTCCAAATATAACATCACTGCAATACATTATAAACAGCAAAGGAAACGATTCAATTTACGATCAAGATATAATTCTTTTTAAAGGAAGAGATCATATTTTTGAAGAAATGGAAGGTTTAAAGTTTAAAATAAATGCAAAATCTTTTTATCAAACAAACTCTTATCAAGCATACGAGTTATATAAAATAACTAGAAATTTTGCTGATTTAACAGGAAACGAATTAGTTTACGATTTATATACTGGTACAGGAACAATTGCCCAATTTGTTGCTAAAAACGCTAAAAAAGTAGTAGGTGTTGAATCTGTTCCAGAAGCAATTTTTGATGCTAAAGAAAACGCAAAAAATAATAAAATTGACAATGTTGATTTTTTTGTTGGTGACATGAAAGATGTATTTACCGATGAATTTATCAAACAAAATGGACAACCAGATGTAATTATTACAGATCCACCTAGAGAAGGAATGCATAAAAAGGTTGTAGAGCAAATATTAAAAATACAGCCAAATAAAATTGTTTATGTAAGTTGTAATAGCGCAACTCAAGCAAGAGATTTAGAAATATTAAATCCTAAATATAAAATAATAAAAACTCAAGCTGTAGATATGTTTCCACAAACTCATCATGTAGAAAATGTTATTTTGTTAGAAAAACGTTAAACTATAAGGTTTTAGTTACAAAAAAATAACATTCAAAATCAATATTAGTATATTTGTGAAATAAGTTAATTTTTATGAAAAAATATTTTGTGCTTTTTGTTTTAGTTTTATCTATTATTTCTTGTGAAACAGATGATATATGTATCGATGAAACTACTCCTCATTTAATAATTAGATTTTATGATAAAACAGATACTTCAAAATTTAAAAAAGTAACCAATTTGAAAGTTGAAGTTGTAGATGCTTATGATAATATTATCAAAATAAGTAAAAGCTCAACAGATTCTATTGTTATTCCTTTAAATATAGATTTAGACCTTACAAAAATTCAACTTACTAAGAACTTTTCAGATACGTCTGATGGAATAGAAGACTCATTTACTTTGAGTTATAATAGAGAGGATATTTTCGTTTCTAATTCTTGCGGTTTTAAAACTGTTTATAATGATATAAATAAGCAAGATATATCAATAAATTGGATTCAAAATATAAATATATTATTCGCAAATGTTGATAATGAAAATCAAGCTCATATAAACATTCTACATTAAAATGAAAATAACAAAATATAATTTACTACTAATATTATTAATATTTAGCCTTTCACTTTTATCTCAAGAGGTTAAAAAAGATAGTGTTACTTATAAAGATGTTTATGGTATTAGAATAGGGATTGATTTATCAAATCCAGCACGTTCATTTTTTGATAATAATAGAAAAAGCTTAGAGTTAATTGCCGATTATAGAATTAATAAAAAGATTTATGCAGCTATAGAATTAGGGTTTTTAGATAAAAATACAATAGAAGATTATATTGATTTCTCAACAAACGGACAATATTTTAAAATTGGCGCAAATTATAACTTATATGAAAATTGGCTTGATATGGACAATGAAGTTTTTATTGGTTTACGTTATGGTTTTAGTACATTCAAACAAACTCTTAATTCTTATACTATTTATAGTGATGTTGTTTTGCCAGGTGTTAGTAATAACAATTTCAATAAAGAATATAAAGGTTTAAATGCAAATTGGGGAGAATTAGTCTTTGGAATAAAAGTAGAAACATTAAAAAATGTATTTTTAGGAGCTTCTTTTAGTTTTAAAAAAATAATTTCTACTAAAGAACCAGATAATTTTAAAAATTTATACATTCCGGGTTTTAATCGAGTTTTTCTAAATAATGGAGGAATTGGTTTTAACTATACAATATCGTATCGCTTACCATTATATAAAAAAAATAGTAAATATTGATGAATATATAATAGAAGAAAAAAAGCAACCATAAATACTACTATTAACTTTATAATAACTACTATGAAAAATATACCAAGTGTTGATTTAGATGATTTTTTATCCGATGACCCAAAAAGAAAACAAAAATTTGTTAACGAAATTGGTTCAGCTTATTCTGAAATTGGTTTTGTGGCATTAAAAGGTCATTTTTTATCTGATGAATTATCTGATAAATTATATAAGGAAGTTAAAGAATTTTTCAAATTACCTCAAAATGTAAAAGATAATTACGAAATTAAAAATATTGGTGGAGCAAGAGGTTTTACAGGCTTTGGAAAAGAATCTGCAAAAGGCAGAACAGAAGGAGATTTGAAAGAGTTTTGGCACTTCGGTCAAGAAATAGAAGATGGTGAAATAATTGATGATAATATTCCTAATGTACAAGTAAATGAAGTTTCTAATTTTAATATTGTAGGAATGCAAGTTTATAGACAATTAGAAAAAACTGCAACTTATGTATTAAGAGCTCTAGCCATTTATATTGGATTAGATGAATTTTATTTTGATGACTATGTTCATAATGGAACTAGTATCTTACGTCCGATACATTATCCACCAATAATAGGTGAGCCAAAAGGAGCTGTTAGAGCTGCAGAACATGGAGATATTAATCTAATTACACTTTTAATGGGCGCTTCGGCTTCTGGATTAGAAGTACAAACTAAAACAGGAGAATGGGTTGCAGTAACTACTTTACCAGAACAATTGGTTATTAATGTTGGTGATATGCTACAAAGATTAACTAATAATAAATTACGTTCTACAATTCATAGAGTTGTAAATCCTCCTAAAAAAGATTGGGATAAACCTAGATATTCAATTCCGTTTTTTACACATCCAAAAAGCGACATGTCACTAAATTGTTTAGATATTTGCATTGATAAGGAAAACCCTAAAGCTTATGATGATATTACTGCAGGTGAATATTTAAACGAAAGGTTAAGAGAACTAGGTTTGATTAAATAATTATTCTATGTTTTAAAAAATTTATTTTTTATAGTACCAAAAAGGGAATTTTGTAACTATTTTATCTCCTATAGAATCTTTTTTTATTTGTCTACTTATGGTTAGTAAATGTTTTCCTTCGGGTAAATTTATAATATTTAGATAGGTTTCAAATCCAAATTTATTTTTTTTGATTTTATCAATACTAAAATCAGATTTATACAATGTAGAATCAATTCTTAGTTTATAAAGAGCATTAAAAGTTTTTACATATTCCAATTTTAAACGATCTCTTTTTTCTTTCTTTTTTTTATCTTCTTTTTCATTAATAGAAATAGTAATAATTGGAGATAAATGCATACCTCTTTCATCTTTATCAGGCTTAATTTCTGGATTAAATTTAAAAATTAAATCTTCAATAGATGGATGGAAAGGCATATATACATTCAAATATGATGTGGTTATTACTTTAGATTGTATCATAAAATTCACTGATAAATTATCTTCATATAAATCTTTATAATTATTATGATTTGCAATGATCTCAGTAGAGGCATCTTTGGTTGAAAAATAATTAGACTTTTGATAATAAAATGAGGTTAAGATTAAGACTACAATGTAAAAAGGTAATAATAGCAAATAAATTCGTTTCCCAAATTTATCATCTAAAAAATTATAAATTAATGGTCTATACAAAAACGAAAGTGTTAACACACTAAAAACCTTATAAAAAGGAAAATATATTTTTGAAATTTTTTGATTCTTTTTCAGCAAACCTCCAGTAACTAAATCAATAAAAGTGAAAATTGCACCTAAATCAATAAAAACTATCAATATCAAACCTAATCCCATAGTTAACCATTCTGGAAAATAATCATTATTGAAAATTTGAAGAACAATTAAACGATTAATAAACAAAACTATCGTTAAAGAAATTATGTAGAAAATAAGTAAAAAGCTAATCGCAAAAATAAGACTACAATAATTTTCTAATTTTTCTATATACGAATCAAAAGAACCAACTTTCTTTTTTAAATATGTAGTAAATTTTTTGCTGTAATTTAATGCTTTATAATCTATATCTCCAGAAACATAACGTAAACCTAAAGCGCCAATCCATAAACCCCTAATAACAACATGGAGTATTAAATTGAAAATTAGAATGTATAAAAATATCCTAACAGTTGAAAAAAGCTGTATAAAAATAGTCTCTCCACCTCTTGCTGCTTCTATTTGCGCATGTTTTACAGGTTCTATAGCATAAAATAAACCAAAAATTGCAAACCCAGAAATTAACAATTCCAATTGCCAAGAATCTTCTTGTAATTTGTTTAATAGCTTTTTAAAAGCGGTATTATCTTTATTTTCACTCATTACTTATTGATTTGGTTAAGTAAACATACAACTTTTTTAAATAATTGTTTTCACCCCATAAAACTTATGAATTAAAACAACTATATTTGAATTTTAATATCGGTTTATCTAAACATTTACTAAATGCAAGTCCAAAAATCCACACTTCAATTTTTAAAAAATTTAAAAAAGAATAATAATCGTGAATGGTATAACGAGAATAAAGATGAGTTTAAATCTGAGCAATTAAAAATTAAAGCGTTCCATTTAGAAATTCAAAACAATCTTAACAAACACGATTCTATTGAAAAATATAAATTGTATCGAATATATAGAGATGTTAGATTTTCTAAAGACAAAACTCCATATCAACCACACTTTGCAGCAGCATTTTCAAGAACTGGTAAATCGCTTAGAGGAACTTATTATTTAAGAATTAGACCAGGAGAATCATTTTTAGGTGGTGGTTTCTGGGGACCAGAAAAAGAGGATTTACAGCGTATTAGAAAAGAATTTGAATTAGATTCTACTGAAATTAGAGCAATATTAGCAGATGAAAAATTTAAAACTATTTTTGGTGGAAAATTAGAAGGTGAAGAACTCAAATCAGCTCCAAGAAATTTTGATAAGAATCACCCAGATATAGATTTAATTCGTAAAAAAGGTTTTGTTGCTGTTAGAAAATTTACAGATGAAGAAGTTTTATCTCCTGATTTTTTAAAAGTAGTTGATGAAAGTTTTAAAACTCTTAGACCATTTTTTGATTTAATGAGTGATATTTTAACTACAAATTTAAATGGTGAATCTATTATTTGACTAGATTTTATAAAATTAATGACAGACAAAAAAAACAGCTTAAATGAAAACAGCTACTGTTACAGAACTAAAAAAAGAACTAAAACATCATTCACAAAAAGAATTGATTGATTTATGCTTAAGGCTTTCTAAATTTAAAAAAGAGAATAAAGAACTACTTACTTACCTCTTATTTGAAACAAACGAAAGTTTATTTATTGTTTCTGTAAAAGAAGAAATAACCGAACTATTTAAAGACATAAATACAAATAGCTATTTTTATATTAAAAAAAGTGTTCGAAAAATATTAAGAATTACAAAAAAATACATTAGATATTCTCAAAATAAAGAGACTGAAATAGAATTATTACTCCATTTCAATAAGGAATTAAAAAATATAAAAAAACCAATTAGAAGAAATGTAACACTTCAAAATATATTTGATAGACAATTAATTATCATCAAAAAGAGCATTTCTAAATTACACGAAGACCTACAATACGATTATAATATGGAATTGGAAGAATTATAATTTACTCTTTCACTATTTTTTTAATAAAACTATTTTCACCATCAGCTACCTTTAAAAGATAAACTCCTTTTGATAAAAAAGTCAAATCTAATTGCACAATTAAATCTTGATTGTGTAATTGTAAAATTCGTTTACCTAAAACAGTATAAATTTCTACAGAATAGTTTAATATGTTAGATTTAATTGTTAATTCATTCTTTAACGGGTTAGGGTATAAACTAAATTCATTTTTAAATATTTTATTTATTGAACCTACTGTATTATCTGCATGAAAAACTAATTTCTCATTTTCATCAGTCCAAATAGTTAGAATAGAAGTTGTTCCATTATCTGAAATTGTATAATTTACAGGTAAAGGGTTACTTGGCTGCATATAATAATCACCAGTTAAAATAGTGAAAAATCTTTCTTCTTGAGAATTACCATCTGGATAATCTATAGGATTACATTCCATTGTAGTTGTTCCTTCACGAGTTTGTATTGTTAAGGTATTATCAGTATTTACTAAGGCTATAAAACTAGATTGATTACCACACATTCCATACATTGCAAATTCTAACACTTCATCATCATTAGGCTCATTTTGATTAATATATGAAAACTGAGCACCATAATTTCCTGTAGGATATTCAATAGTTTCATTTTCAATTAAAAAATAATCTAAACCAAAAATCCATTCAGATAAATATAAGGCATCATCACTAACACTTATATCATTTTGATTTCTCTGTAACTTTAAATTTGTTTTAGATTTAACATCTTGTGCATACAAATTTATTTGTAATAATATAATAACTAAAATAAATACTGTTTTTTTCATCATTGTAAAATTTATGTAAATATACAAAAAAAGTAAAGCTCTAAAAATCAATTGTATTACTAATTAACTTAAAAAAAATAAAAGTTATTTCATAGAGTTACACAGAGAAGTATAGAGTTTTACAAAGATCATCACTTTATGTTTCTTAATGTTTTAACCACAAAGAACGCAAAGTACGCTAAGAATTATTTTATCTATATTAACGTATCTACAACGGAATATTTCCATGCTTCCTTTTAGGTCTATTTACCTTTTTACCTTCGAGCATTTTGTATGCTTTAATTAATTTTCTTCGAGTATTTTTAGGTAAAATAACTTCATCAATAAAACCACGTTTTGCCGCACCATAAGGATTTGCGAAATTATTAGCATATTCTGTTTCCTTTTCTTTCCATTTTTCTTCTGGATTATCAGCAGATTTAATTTCTCTTTTAAAAATTATTTCTGCAGCTCCTTTTGCTCCCATTACCGCAATTTCTGCCGATGGCCACGCATAATTCAAGTCAGCACCTATATGTTTCGAATTCATTACATCATAAGCACCACCATAAGCTTTACGAGTAATTACAGTAATTCTTGGTACAGTTGCCTCACTTAAAGCATATAATAATTTTGCTCCATTTGTGATAATTCCATTCCATTCTTGATTTGTTCCTGGTAAAAATCCTGGAACATCAACTAGAACTAATAACGGAATATTAAATGCATCACAAAAACGTGTAAATCTCGCTGCTTTCTTAGAACTATCTACGTCTAAAACACCAGCCAAAATCATTGGCTGATTTGCAATAATTCCAATACTTCTTCCACCAAGCCTTGCAAAACCAATAAGAATATTCTCTGCATAATCTTTATGTATTTCAAAGAAACTATCTTCATCAATAATTCCTTTAATTACTTGATGCATATCATAAGGTTTGTTTGGATTATCAGGAATTATATCTGATAATATTTCACGAACTTCATTACCTAATTTATAATCTATTTTTTTTGTTATTTCTTGATTATTTTGAGGCATATAACTCAATAACAATTTTAAATCTTCTAATGCTTCAACATCATTAGATGATGTAGTATGTGCTACACCAGATTTTGTTGAATGTGTACTTGCTCCTCCTAATTCTTCTGAAGTTACTTCTTCGTTAGTTACTGTTTTTACCACATTTGGTCCAGTTACAAACATATAACTAGTATCTTGAACCATCATTGTAAAATCAGTCATTGCAGGTGAATAAACTGCTCCACCAGCACATGGGCCCATAATTGCAGAAATCTGTGGTATCACACCAGAAGCTTGTACATTTCTATAAAAAATATCAGCATAACCTCCAAGAGAACGCACTCCTTCTTGAATTCTTGCTCCTCCAGAATCATTTAAACCAATCATCGGCGCACCAACTTGAAGTGCTAAATCCATTACTTTACATATTTTTTCAGCATGAGTTTCGGATAATGAACCTCCAAAAACCGTAAAATCTTGTGCAAATAAATAAACTAAGCGTCCGTTAATTGTTCCATAGCCAGTAATAACTCCATCTCCATAATACAACTCATTTTCTAAACCAAATTCTGTTGTTCTATGTGTAACAAGAATACCTATTTCTTCAAAAGAGCCTTCATCTAACAAATATTCAACACGTTCACGAGCTGTTAATTTTTTCTTTTCATGCTGACGTGCAATTCTTTTCTCTCCACCACCTAATTTGGCTAAGGCTATTTTTTCGTTTAAATTGTTTATTTTTTGTTTCATTATTTAATTGTTGATGTGCTTATTCCAATTTAATATTTTATAGCCATTAACTATACTGATTGATAGGTATTGACTTTATTTTTTTCTTATTGGTATCCATATTTCTTCTTCAGAAGTTGGGTCATTGTTCTTGTACTTATCACCTAAAACTTCAAAATGAGGTCGGTTATCCAATTGATATCCCGAATCAGGTAGCCAAATCATAAAAATATACTGAAAGATACTATTATCATTACTTGATCCTTTATAATCAAAAACTGCATATTCACCACCATTTAAAGTAAAGGCTTCCATTTCTTTTGGTATATAATTAAAATCTTTTACTTCAACAGTTGCCCATTTTTCGAATTCATTATTGGGATTAAAATTCACATGATATGAATTATCATATACTTGCATTGAAATCTTATCAGTAGTAAGTCTATTTTCAATGTTCTTAATTTTAGGTACAAAATTACTCCAAAGCTGACTTGTTTTATTATCGGTTAAACTCATTTTTAGTCTATTACCAATCAATTTTTTATCTTCTAATATTTCTATTCTTGGTTGAATATTCATTTCATCTCTCTATTTTAATATAGTATTTTGTTAAAAATTATGAATTATGAGTATTGTTTTTGTATTCTATTTTGTGGCTACATCTAACTATTACATTAACTATTAACTCTTAAAATCTCTTTATCTTTTAAATATTTTTTTAAGGCTATAATTGCTGCTAGTTTGGCTTCTTCTTTTATTTTACCTTCTAGTAATTCTGGTGAATAGTAATCCTTTACAAAATGGGTATTAAAATTTCCAGAACGGAATGCTTCATGTTCAAAAACAAATTTTCCAAATGGTAATGTAGTTTGAACTCCTTCTACTTTATAATTTGTGATTGCTTTTAGCATCAACTCCATTGCTTCATTACGTGTGTCTGCATAAGTGATTAATTTAGACAACATTGGGTCATAATAAATAGGAATTTCCATACCTTCTTCAAAACCATTATCTACACGAATTCCTTTTCCTTGTGGTAATTTATATACATCTAATGTACCTACACTTGGTAAAAAATCATTTAAAGGATCTTCTGCATAAACTCTTAATTCAAATGCATGACCTTTAATTTTTAAATCCTCTTGTTTTATTGATAGCTTTTCACCTCTTGCTACTTTTATTTGTATTTCAACCAAATCAACTCCTGCAATTAATTCCGATACAGGATGTTCAACTTGCAAACGTGTGTTCATTTCTAAAAAGTAGAAATTATTTTTATCGTCTAATAAAAACTCTACTGTTCCTGCACCCAAATAATCACAAGATTTTGCTACCATAATAGCTGCTTCACCCATTTTTTTACGTAATTCTGGTGTTAAAACTGATGATGGTGCTTCTTCGACTACTTTTTGGTGTCGCCTTTGAATACTACATTCTCGCTCAAATAAATGAATTACATTTCCATGAGAATCTGCCATTATCTGAATTTCAATATGTCTTGGTGATGAAATATATTTTTCAATAAATACAGAACCATCACCAAAAGCTGATGTTGCTTCACTAATAGCACGAGTCATTTGTTCTTCTAGTTCACTTTCTTTTTCAACAACACGCATACCTTTTCCACCTCCACCAGCAGACGCTTTAATCAAAATTGGAAAACCTATTTCTTTGGATATTTCAATTGCTTTATTTACATCGGTAATTGCATTATCTATTCCAGGAACCATTGGTATATCATAATTTTTAACGGCTTCTTTTGCTGCTAGTTTAGAACCCATAATTTTAATTGCTTTTGCTCTTGGTCCAATAAAAATCATTCCATTTGCGGCAACTTCTTCAGAAAAATCAGCATTTTCTGATAAAAAACCATAACCAGGATGAATAGCATCTACACCTATTTTCTTTGCTAATTTAATAATTTTTGATCCTAATAAATATGATTTATTTGAAGGTGATTCTCCAATAAAAATCGCTTCATCAGCAAATCTTACGTGTGGTGCATTTCTATCTGCAGTAGAATAAACTGCTACAGTTTTAATTCCCATTTTTTTTGCAGTAGTCATTACTCTAATAGCAATTTCACCTCTATTTGCAACTAATAATTTTTTCATTTTGAAATGTTGAATGTTAAATGTTGGATGTTGAATTATTCAAACTCAATTAATAATGTTCCTTTATCGATAGCATCACCTTTATTAACAGCAATGTTTTTTATAACTCCATTTCTTGGAGAAGCAATACTATTTTCCATCTTCATGGCTTCTAAAATTAATAAGGTATCGTTTTCTTTCACTTCATCTCCGATTTTTACGTTAATATCAAGTACTAAGCCTGGCATTGGCGCTTTAACATCATATACTAATTTAGATTTACCAATAGTAAATCCCATTTTATTAATTAATAAATCTAAGTCATTTTGAATTTGAATTTTATATGAATTATCATTAATACTTACAGTATAAGTTTTTTTATCAAAATCAGATTTTTCAATAATAGCTTTTATCGATTTATTATTTTGTATTAAATGATAATTATTTGTAGAAATTTGAATTATATCAGCATTAGATAATTCTTTGGAAGTAAGTTCTAAATCAATTGTTTTATTGACTTTTACTTTGTATATACTTTTCATTTATAAATGATTTTTTAGGGCTATAAATATAAGCATTTTTAAATAATAAAAAGTTCATCCAAAATAAAAAAATCGATAAGTCAAAAAACAAATCGATTAATATTTAATAAAAATATTTAGTATAAACTTTTATCCTCCTACTCTCTTTACATTATAATCCTCATTTTTAAGTATCTCGATAACCTTATCTCTAAATTTTCCTTGAATTATTATTTCTCCATCTTTAACAGAGCCACCAACACCACATTTTTGTTTTAGTAATTTTCCTAAGACTTTTAAATCAGTTTCTGAACCTATAAAACCTTTTATAACTGTGACGGTTTTACCTCCTCTTCCTTTATTTGAAAAATGAGCTTCTAAAAATTGTTCATTATTATTTAAATTATCATTAGATGATTTATTACTATATTCATAAAAATCTTCTTCATTATTAGTAGAGAAAACAAATCCTCCTAAACTTGATAAGTCGGATAAACTATTTAATTTTTTCTTTTTAGACATATTTTTAAATTATAAGCTAATATTTATTTCTTTGTTGGTAAAATTTAATCATTCCCATAAAAAAAACTACCAAACCAATAATTACAGCTGCATATGATAAATAAACATAGTTCTGCTTTAATCTAAAAGACATTGAAGCTATAACCATACCTCCAAACATTAATGCTGTAGGACTTGAATTTCCCATTTTATATTTTTTTTCAAAAATATATAAATATTTTAAACTAATCTGAAATTTTTGTTACATAACTAATAAAAAAAATCTTGAGAAATTAATCTCAAGATTTTATGTATATTTTTAATAATAACAGTTTGCTATTTAATAATATCTAATAATTCAACTTCAAAAATCAAGTCTGCATTTGGAGGAATAGCACGTCCTGCTCCTCTTTGCCCGTAAGCCAAATGAGAAGGAATATAAAGTACAGCTTTTGTACCTACATTTAATTCTAAAACTCCTTCATCCCATCCTTGAATAACTCTACCAACTCCAATTTCTGTTTGAAATGGTTTATTTCTTTTAACAGAAGAGTCAAACATTTTACCATCTTTTAAATATCCTGAATAATGAATTTTAACTTTATCTCCTTTTCTTGGTTTTGCACCATTTCCTTCTTTAACAATAAAAATTTTTAATCCAGAATCTAGAGCTTTAGCTTTAGTTTCATTATCTAACAAACCTTTTATTAACGCTTTTTGTTTTTCAATAACTTTTTTTGTTTCCTCTTCCATACCTTTAAATTGTGTATTAAAAATAGTTACAGCATCAAAATTTTTAGCTTTTTTTCCATTACGAATAATATCAACTTTATTAATAATATCGTTTTTTGCTATAGAATTAACAACATCTTGACCAATTAAAACATGACCAAATATTGTATGTTTTCCATTTAACCATGGAGTTTCTTTATGAGTAATAAAAAACTGACTTCCATTTGTAGCTTTTCCAGAATTTGCCATTGATAAAACACCTGGTTTATCGTGTTTTAAAGAACTATCAAATTCATCTTTAAACTTATAACCTGGACCACCGCTACCAGTCCCTAAAGGATCTCCACCTTGAATCATGAAATCTTTAATAACTCTATGAAATTTTAATCCATCATAAAAAGGTTTTCCTTTATATTTTTCATCTACGAAACTATTTGTTCCTTCTGCTAAGGAAACAAAATTAGCAACAGTCATGGGTGTTTTTTCAAATTCTAATTGTAATAAAATATCACCTTTAGTTGTTTGAATATCTGCATAAATTCCATCTTCTAAATCTGGATATTTTGCTGTTTTACATGAAAATGATACTAAAACTAATACCATCATACTTAATTTTAAAAACTTCATTCTTATTTAATTTAATAGTTATTTTATAATCTTTTTTAATTTAACTTTTATTAATAATGCTTGGTTTGGTGCTATTAAATCTTGAAACCCTGTAGCTCCAAAAGCCTGATTAGAAGGCATCAAAAATGTTACAACATCTCCTTTTTTCATTAATTTAATTCCTTGATGCAAACCTAATAAAAAATTCTCACCATCTATCTTTAATAATCTATCTTTTTTATCTTTTTGATTTTTACTACCTAATTCACTTTCGTTAATTAGAATATTATTATTTAAATCTCTTATTTCATAATTAATTACCACTCTATCACCAGATTTTACTCTTTGTGATTTGCTTTTATTATTATTATTGTAATAATACCAAAACCCATAAGGCGATGAAATATATTTATTTAAAGTATCTTTAGATATAATTTGCTTAAAATATTTTTCTTCTTGCTTCAAAATAGCCTTATTTACAGATATAGATTCTTCAAAATAAGAAATACTTGATCTATGAACCACAGGTTTTCTAATTTTAGGTTCTGAACAAGAGAACAATAAAACTAAACTAATTATTAAAACAATATTATTCTTCATAAGAATTACATAATTCATCTTTGTAAGATGGGACAATTTTTAAAAAATTTTCTACAGTTTTAAATAAATTATCTTCACTTCTACCGCCTGCGGCATTAGTATGTCCACCACCATTAAAATGGTCTCTAGCAAATTTATTTACTGAAAATATACCTTTTGATCTAAACGACATTTTAATAATTCTCTGTTGTCTATCCTCTATAAATATTACAGCAAAGACAATCCCTTTTAGTGATAAAGCATAATTAACAAAGCCTTCTGTATCACCTTTTTTAAAATTATATTTATGTAACTCGTTTTGTGATAAAGTAATATATGCTGTTTTTAAGTCTTCAATTACTTTCATGTTTTCTAAAGCTCTACCAAGTAATTGCATTCTACTATAAGAATTAACATCCATAACTCTATTGTAAATTTTAGAATTATCTGCTCCTTTTTCTAATAATACTGCAGCAATTTGATGTGTTCTACTTGTAGTTGATGAAAAACGAAAAGAACCTGTATCTGTCATAATACCAGTATAAATACAAGTAGCAATATCTTTATCTATTTTTTCCAACTCATCTAATGCCTCAATAAAATCAAAAATCATTTCTGAAGTTGATGATTTTTTTACATCAGAAAAAATATATTTAGCATAATCATCTGGTGATTGATGATGATCTATCATAATAAATATAGGATTAATTTGTTCTAATGCTTTTTGCATTTTTTCACCAGTTCTATGAAATGCATTAAAATCTAAAGTAAAAACTATATCAGCTTCTTTTAACACTTTTGTTGCTTCTTCAATATTGGGTTCAAAGAGTAATATTTCACTTTGAGATGGCATCCATTTTAAAAAATCAGGACAATCATTTGGTGAAATCACAGTGGCTTTTTGATTTTTTTTATTTAAAAAATGATATAGTGCTAAACTAGAACCAAAAGCATCACCATCTGGATTTCTATGAGTAACTATAACAATATTTTTAGCTTTTTCTTGAGAAATAAGCTTTGAAATTTCTTTAATTTTTTCTTTATTCATCTCGGCGAAGATACTATTAATTTTAATAAATTTTAATCATAAAAAAACATGCTCTTTTTATTACAGCATGTTTTTTTATAATAAATAGAATTATTGTTTTATAATTTTAACTGTTTTAGTTACATTATCTGTTGATATTTTAACAAAATAAATTCCATAATTAATGTTTCTTAAATCTAATACAGTAGAAATATTTGTAGTTTGTGTATTTAGTATTTTACTTCCGTTAATACTATAAATAGTTATTTCTGCAATATCATTTAGATTTGGAATTTTAATAGTTAATGTATTTTCAAATGGATTTGGATATAAATTAATATTGCTTAATTCGTTATTTGTGATATTTGCTGTACTACTTTCGTTTATTACATTTATTTTAAAATCATCAAAATAAAAACCATCTTCGTTTACGTTACCATCACTAACAATTTGAAATCTAAATTTTATATTTCCACCTATATAATCTGATAAATCAATTTCTTCCTTAACCCACGAGTTCTGGCTACCATCATACATTGGTTCTCCCATAATATTTTGATCAGAAACTCCAGCATTTGTGTAATTTCCGCATTGCGGAATCCAATTAGCACCATTATCATTTGATATTTCAAACTGAACATAATCCCAACCTGCTTCAATACTCCATTTTGTATAAAATGTAATGTTTGCTTCTATTACATTTGATAAATCTATTGAATTTGATAACTCAATAGTATTATTAATATTATCACTATAGTTACTATTTGGAGAATCTGTTATAGAACTTGAAGATGAATAATATTCCGCAGTCGTTGTATTCCAATTTGAACTATCAAAATTTGATGTGTTATTACAATTATCATCAAAAATTACTTGAGCACTACCAAACACTTTAGACACTATAATTTCCTTATCAAATTGTCCATTATTGACTATTAATTTATACTTAATTTGATCTCCTATTTGAATAGAACTAGATAATGTATAAGGTATAGAATTAGTAATTTCTTGAAGCATGTTCATTCCATTATGAGTTTGAGAGCTTCCAATAGATAATATATTTGTTGAAATTGGAACAATACTAACAGTAAAATTTGCTGGATCTTGTAATCCTAATCTTTTAATTTTATAATCAAAATTTCCTGATAAAGACATAATAAATTTAGGCGATAAATCTTCTAAATTTGCGTAATTGGTTATTAAATGAGCAGCTGTTATATTATTAAACATCATTTCTTTACAAATACCAATAATATCACTTTCGTTTGGCCAAAAACTAGAGCCTATTTCTGGTGTCATTGCATAAATTTTATTTTTAGTAGAAGTGTCTCCATACATCCAATCATCAGAATCTCCAGCTGCAGGATATAAATCTGATGATATTATATTAGAATAATTATTCTCTTGTACCATCATACTAGAAATAGTTTCAAATGTAGTATTCTCTTGTGTTGGAGTATTACTAGCATAACCAAAAGGATATAATAAAAGCTCAGAATATGTATGATTATTTAAAGCCATAACAAAATTATGCTGCTCGCAAAACCATTTAGAAGCTTGATTTTCAACTTCAGAAAACGCATAGTCTCCAGGCCAAGTTTCTCCACTTCCGCTACTTGAAACTCCAGATTCTCCCCAATGATATGAATAATTTCTATTATTATCTACTCCTCTACTTCCATCAGAATTTTGCCTTCTATTCTTTCTCCAAAAACCACCTCCATTTGGATTAGTAGTCTCATTATATATATAACCATCAACATTTAAAACTGGTATAAAATATTGTTCAGTATTATCCACAATACTTTTAATCTCATCATCTATTGAATAATTTTCTAAAAGATACCACATATAAAAAATTAATTGCTGCATTGAAGCTGGTTCTCTTGCATGATGTATAGCTGTAAACAACATTTCTGGTTCACTTTCATCTACATTAGGATTATCAGAAATTTTAACCGAATATATAGGTCTATTTTCATAAGTTAAAAAATTTGAAATTTGCGACTTTGCAGTTATCAAATTTGGATATAAGTTATGCATATCATCTAACTCACTAAGCATTTGATTATATGTATAGAAACCTCCCATACTTCCTAACTCAAAATTATTAGGAGTATTATAAACTTTAACATTACCTGTTGAAGGACATGCTAAATTTTTTAATTTAACAGATTTGTTTTTTCTGTTTTTGATATGTTCTTTCATGTTATCAATTACAACATCATAACTATATCCAAGCTCATTAACCTTTCTTAATTCTTTTTCTGAAAAAACAGATTCAATAAATACATTTTTTTTATGTTTACCATGATCTACAGCAATACCATTATCTAACATTTTTGTTAAATCTAGTTGATTACTATAATAAATTTTAACTTTTGAATATTTTTGAATACTCTCCTGTGAATATGCTTGTATAAAAAGGATAAAAGTAAGTAGCGTTATTAGTTTTGTTTTCATTTTATAATTATCTTCCTAAATTAATATATTACAAAGATATATTTTTTGATGATAATTATTTATAACATTTGTTATTAATTATGTTAAATAAAGTTAAAAATACAATTATTATGTCAAATAATTTTGTATACTTTTGTAAAAATCTTAATAATAACTAAAATGAAAAAAATATTTTTAATCACATCAATAATTATTTTAATAATTACATCTTGTAATGATAAAAAAAATATAGATAACAATAATTTTCAAATTAATGTTACAGTTGATAAAGTTTCTGATGGTACAAAAGCTATTCTAAAAAAACAAATTGATAGAAAAATAACTAATATAGATACTGCTGTTGTAAAAAATGGTAAATTTAGTTTTGAAGGAAATATAAAAGAGCCAGTTATTTTTGGGATATTTATAGACAGTATAAAAAGAGGAGGGATTTTTCCATTTATTGGATTAAATGATAAAGTAACTGTAATTGCTTATAAAGACAGCCTTATAAAATCAAAAATTACAGGATCTAATTTACATGATGAGTTAACTAGATTACGTAATATGAGAAAAGAATTGTCTGACCAAACCCAACAGTATTTACCCGAATTCAAAAAAGCAAATGAAGCAAAGGATACAGTTACTATGAATCGCATTAATAAAGAAGTAAAAAAAATAAGTAATGAAATGTCTGAAAATGATTGGGCTTATGTTAAATCTCATCCAGACTCTTATATTTCTCCTTTAGTTTTCAATGGCTTGATGACCAACCCTTCATATAAAGATTCTGTTAAAATAGTATTTAATAATTTCTCTGAAACAATAAAAAAATCTGATTTGGCTAAACCTATTAGAGAATATTTTGACTCTTTAGATAAACAAAATAATAAATCAAACAATGAAAATAAAATTAAACAACGTAAAAAAATAGAGACACATTAATTTATTAATATAACAAAGTTATAAAATAATTAATACGTTTTATTTTGAATTAAAAAGTATCATAAAAAAATCAATAAATTAATTTATCTTTGTGCGACTTCTACAAAAATTAGATGTTATATATTTTATAAAAAATAGTACTTCAATTAGTACATAACTCAATATACTACAATGAAAGAATTACTTAAAAAGTATGAAGAAAAACAACCTGAAATTGTTTTTCATTGGAAAGATCAAGAAACCGAAGCTGAAGGTTGGACTGTTATAAACTCATTACGAGGTGGAGCTGCTGGTGGAGGAACAAGAATGCGAAAAGGATTAGATATGAATGAAGTCCTTTCCCTTGCAAAGACAATGGAAGTGAAATTTACCGTTTCTGGTCCTGCAATTGGAGGAGCAAAATCTGGTATTAATTTTGACCCTAGAGATCCAAGAAAAAAAGGTGTTTTAGAACGTTGGTACAAAGCAGTAACTCCATTACTAAAACATTATTATGGAACTGGAGGAGATTTAAATGTTGATGAAATTCACGATGTAATCCCTATTACAGAAAGCTGTGGTGTTTGGCATCCTCAAGAAGGAATTTTTAATGGGCATTTTAAGCCTAGTGAAGCTGATAAAATTAATAGAATTGGTCAGTTACGTTTAGGAGTTATTAAAGTATTAGAAGACGAACAATATACACCTGATTTATCTAAAAAATATACTGTTGCAGATATGCTAACAGGTTATGGAGTTGTACAAGCTGTAAAACATTATTACGATATTTATGGTGGTAACATCAAAGGAAAACGTGCTATCGTACAAGGTTTTGGAAATGTTGGATCTGGTGCTGCTTATTACTTAACTCAATTAGGAGCTAAAGTTGTTGGTATCATAGATCGTGTCGGAGGAATTATCAACGAAGATGGATTTACTTTAGAAGAAATGACAGAACTTTTCCATAAAAAAGATGGAAACACTTTAGTTTCTGATAATATGATATCTTTTGATGAAATGAATAAAAGAATTTGGAGTATTCCAGCTGAAATATTTATTCCTGCTGCTGCTTCGAGATTGGTCACTAAAGATCAAATTTCTCAAATGATTGAAACTGGGTTAGAAGTAATTTCTCCTGGTGCTAATGTCCCTTTTGCAGATAAAGAAATTTTCTTTGGTCCAATTATGGAATACACCGATCACAAAGTAAGTTTATTACCAGATTTTATTTCAAATTGTGGTATTGCTCGTGTATTTGCATATTTTATGGAAAATAGAATAGATTTACCAATGCAAGATAAAGCTATTTTTGATGACACATCAAATACTATAAAAAATGCTTTACAAAAAGCACATGATTTAAATCAAAGCAAAACTGATATTTGTAAGACAGCATTTGAAATTGCTTTACATAAGTTAGTATAATATTTATTAAAAATTAATAAAAAAT
>Ga0256844_10000255_pt1 | contig 20833 bp, 20 predicted proteins | sample MusselsmetaG_FD_189100 | JGI IMG/M metagenome (GOLD analysis project Ga0256844, IMG submission 189100) | Mussel associated microbial communities from hydrothermal vent at the East Pacific Rise, Pacific Ocean - Mussels | ecosystem: Host-associated > Mollusca > Shell > Unclassified ... | reverse complement strand
AAGGAGCTAAACCGTAACCAAAGGTCGAGCTTTCATCACAGGTTACCTCGCTACTGTCACCGTAACGGTGGGCTGTTGACATCTGTACCCATGTTTTCGGTTCTGTTTCTAAAGTTTTTAACGCTTTACCAATGAGTTTGGTTGAGTCAACGCGTGAACGTAAAATGGCATCACAATTTTCTGCTGTTTTCACACAATCAACCGTTCGCCCAACCAAGTTTACAAAGGCTTCTGCATCTTCTAACTCTTGAACCCAATCACCTAAAGTTTGTGCATCCCATGAAGCAAACTTCCAAGCACCTTGTTCTTTTGGCTTGTTTCTTGAAACGATGACCACTTCATACTCTTTTTTTAGGAGAGCTTTTGCTAAGTTTACACCAAGGAAGCCTGAGCCTCCGAAGATTATTATTTTTTTCATCTTACATCCCTGCTCTAACAAGTCTCTGAGCAAACCGAGTATCAATCGTTGCTTCCATCTTTTCAAACATGTTGTAATAGCCCAACAGTGTACGGTCAATAAAGATGTAATCTGCATTCATTTTGTGTACGGCGTGTCGCTGTTTTTTCTGCACTTCCATAATGGTGTTAAACCCACGTTTTGAAAAGTCATTATGCTCTTTAAAGTCATATTTGTCACCCTCAAAAATCTCAATGTAGATTCTGTCCAAAGGCTTAATGACCGACTGATAAAATGCCAACATATCTGCTTTTTCTCCACGGTCAATCATATCTACTGCTACGTACTGCTCGGTTACCTCTTCGTCACTTGCTTTGTCCATAAGTAGCACATGCAGTTTTGAAAAATCTTTCAAAAAGGCGTTGTCAACTCTTTTTACACAACCAAAGTCAATAAGTCCCAACATATTGTCAGCCATAAAAATGAAGTTCCCTGGGTTCGGGTCAGCATGAATCATCTTTAAGTTGTAAAGCCCCATGAAAAAAGAGTCAAAAATGAGTTGAGCATAGTGGTTACGCTCCTCTTGGCTTGGGTTACGTTTTAAAAATGCTTCAAATCCTTCACCCTCTAAAAAAGTAGAAGTCAAAACTGTTTTTGTAGACAGCTCCTCTACAATGCTTGGCACAATAATCAACTCATGGTTTAGATGCTCTTCAAAATAACGTGTATTTTCTGCTTCCATATAGTAGTCAACCTCTTCGGTTAGACGTTGCTCAACCTCATCCATGAGGTGGTCAATGTTTTGACCTTTAGCAAAACGGGTCAAAGCAAACTTTATGACCGATAAGTCAGACTCTATGCTACTTGCGATTCCTGGGTATTGAACTTTAACAGCCAATGTTTTTCCTGTATGGGTTGCCTTATGCACCTGCCCTAAACTCGCAGCTCCAAAGGCATCGCTCTCAAAACTTTCATAGACATTTTGAGGGTAGTCACCCAACTCTTGTTTAACAATCTTACGAATCAATGCTTTGTTAATGGGTGGAATGGAGTTAAACGATTTGTTTATCTCGTCCAAATACTCTTGTGGTAAAAATGGTAAACCCAATGCCACTTGCTGTGCAATTTTTACCGACACGCCTTTGAGCTGACCCAAAGAGTCAATGATGACTTTTGCAATCTCTGCATTTGTATCTGACTGAGCAGCCTCTTTGTTCTCTTTTGACATGAAAGCACGTTTTACAGCCCCTTTTCCAGAAGCAACACCAATTTTAAACATCGCTTTTCCAACTACTGTTCCTCTAGCCGTTTTTGAGGTTGGAATCTTTTTTTGTAGTTCATTACTTTTTTCATTATTACTCTTCATCGAACACTCCTTTTAGCTTTCTTTTTAACTTACCAAGCCCTGTCTTTTTTACAGAGAAACGCTCTAAAGACTTTAAGAAGTGGTTTTTAATGAGAAACATTCCCAAGTCATTTGCCTTGTTTAAAAGGTTCGACTGCAACAGTGCTTCAATGACCCCTAAAGAGTGGTCAACAAACTGTGTGGTGTTCTCAAACATCTCCGAGTCATCTTTTACCCAATAGGCAATGACCATGATGTAGTAGTCCCAAAAGAGACGTGGTAAATGCTCTTCAAACGGTGGAGTAGGAATCTCCTCTGCTTCAACAGCAATGCTCAACATGTCAGCCACCATGTCGGTAAAAACTTTGTTGTTGTCATAGAGTGAGTCAAGTTTTAAACCACCCGACTGAAAGACCATGTCAGAGATTTGTAAAATGAACTCTCTGTCTTCTAAGTACAACTCCAACTCTGTCTCAATGAGGGTTTGCAATTGTTCTCTTAAAGTATAGGTATTGAAATCCTCAATCTCTTGTAAAATCATTGCTGTCTCTTTGTGCTTCTGTTCTACATAAGCATAAAGAATTTTCTCTTTAGTAGGAAAGTAGTTATAAATGGTTGGGTTAGATACTCCAGCATTTTTTGCCATCTCTCTCATGGAAGCAGACTTGAATCCTTTTTCAATGATTAAGTTTACTGCCTCTTCAAGAATTTTTGCTTTTGTTTTCTCTTTTGCTGATTGTGTAATTTTCATTTAACTACTCCTAAATTTTAAATAATTTAACACAGTATACATAAAATAGCTATATTTGTCAATATTTAGTATAGTAAATTAAATATTTATATACTATTTAGAAAATATAGTTAAAATATATTTTATATTGTTATAATATTATTACTAAATAGGATTTTGAGGAGATAAGAATGAAACAAAATATACAAACAGGCATCATGGGGGCATTGGCACTCTTTGCTGTCTACCTTTACTATCTCTCAGCTAGCCCTCTTCCTTCACATGCTTCTACTCCTACATTACTTAAAATAAAAACCATGCCTTTATTAAATATAAATGATGAAGAGATTAATGCCCTACAATACTTAAATGAACTTCGTCAGGGTGCAGGGCTGATACCTTTTACAAGTCAAACACAACTTCATGAAGCTGCACAAAATCATGCCAACTACTTAACCAACCATCTAACCTATGGTCACAAAGAGAACCACCAACATAAAGATTTTACAGGAGAATATGCCTCTTCCCGAATACGTTATGTAGGTTACTCCTCCCCTCAAGTCATTGAAAATGTCTCAGCACATAACTTTAGTTACAAAGAGTCAATAGATGGTCTTTTTTCTGCTATTTATCATCGTTTTGCATTTTTAGACTTTCGTTCTGACAGCATGGGAATTGGAATTAGCCAACATGCACTAAAACGAACTCAAACAGCATTTGTCTATGACATGAGTTCAAAAGGACTTGAAAAACTCTATAAAAGCAAAACAACTGTCACTTCAAAAAAGTTAGAACGTGTACTTAACAAGAGTAAAAAGTTAAATAGTAAAGTAGTTACCTACCCTTATAATGCTCAAAAAGATATTCCACCTGCCTTTTTTGACGAACTCCCTGACCCCCTTCCTCAGCATCGTGTAAGTGGCTTCCCTGTTAGTGTTAGTTTTAACAGTGCTTACTATAAAGAGATCAAACTCATAAAATTTCAACTCTTTAACAATGAAGGCATTGAGATAAAAGATAATATTACCTTTGACCATAAATCTGACCCACATCAGCGATTGACAGCATTTGACTTTGTTCTTTTTCCTCTTAAACGTTTAGATTGGAACCAAGAATATCATGTTGTTTTTGTAGCAGAAGTTGACAACAAAATCATGGAGAAGAGATGGTCATTTCAAACAAAAAAGTTTAGTATGCCTTTAAATATCGTAACCAAAGAGAATGCACAATATAGTATGAAAGAAAACGAAAGCAACATTTTTTACTTTCCACCCCACTCTAAAGTTGATCTTTTAGGTGATGTTGCTTATCCTGCTGGAGTTGATATTAGCTTTATAGATAAAAACACTATTAAACTTACAGCACTTAAAACAACGGTAACCCCCATTGAACTCAATATTGGTGGTCACTTTTTTAAAGTAAGTATTACAAACTAAGCTATAATACAAGCATGAATTTAATTAAGATTATTGACCCTAACATTAAAGAGCTAAAAATCTATCAGCAGTTAAGAGACAATGCATTTACTGCTGACAACTCGTTTATTGCTGACTCATCAAAAGTTGTTAATCTCATTTTAGAGAGCAACTTAGAAGTTAACAGTATTTTTGCTACACAAGCCTATTATGATGAGTTTAAACTACTTATTGAAAACAAAAATATTCCTAAACTATATGTTGCAAGCAAAGAACTAATGCAAAGTATAGTAGGACATAAAGTACACCATAATGTTATGTTACATGGTATTCGTCCTAAAGAACACAAGATAGAAGCATTAGGAGAACAAGTAGTTATGCTAGACAACATTACCTCTTCTGAAAATGTTGGTTCCATTGCACGTTCTGCTACAGCACTTGGCATTAACTCTTACATCATTCCCAAACAAGGACCTCACCCTTTTGGTAGACGAGCGTTACGTGTCTCCATGGGACATACAAGTCGATTGAAGTTACACAGCTATGAAAACATTATCTCAACGTTAAAAACACTAAAAAAACTAGGCTATACCATCTTTGCTGCTGAGATTACTCCAGAGTCAATACCTTTAGCCAATATTACTGTTCCTCAAAAATGGGTGCTTCTTATGGGGCATGAGGGTCATGGAATTTCACAAGAAGTGTTAAAGTGCTGTGATAAAGTAGTACATATTGAGATGGAAACTAATGTAAAGAGCTTTAACGTTGCTGTCGCTGCTTCCATACTTATGTACCAATTTAAACAGAAATAAACCCTTCCTAACTTAGCAAAACAAAAATAAATTTTGCTGTTTTAAATATCAATTATTTTAGTTAAAAAAATGACTTTTTTTTCAAAAATCACATTTAGAACACAACTTAACCCTATACTTACCACATGAGAGTCAAGCATACATTTTTCCTTCTTTAAATCTTTATTTTGAAGACTCTCATTAGTAAGCTTTTACTTTATATTTTATATCCCACCGATCCTATTTGATCACGGTAAAAGCTAACTATCCTCATCTAAATTTCTCCTCATTAAGCAATATTTTGTTAAAGTGCTTCACTTAACAAGGACTAATACTATGAACAACAACAAATTAAAAGGACTTATATGGGGTTCACTACTTGCAGATGCCTATAGTCTAGGTGGACACTGGGTTTACGACCAAGAGGAACTGGCAAATTCTACACTTAATTTAGATGCTTTAAATGACCCTCTTTCTAGCTACCACCCAACAAAAAAAGCTGGAGATTTTACTCACTATGGAGACCAAACCATTTGGCTACTTGAGTATATGAAACAGAGCAGGGTATATGACCCTTTTGTCTACGGTAAACGTTGGGAGAAAAACATGTCTATATACAATGGATACAAAGACAAAGCATCTAGTGATTCTCTTCTAAATATTAAATCTGGTCGTTCATTTTTGGCTGCAGGGTCTGGTTCTCATGACCTAAGCATTGTTGGACGACATGCACCCATTATGTTTACCCTTCAAGGAATGGATGAGATGCTAGAGAGTGTCAAGTTTCATAACTGTTTAACGCACATGAGCAAAGAGACTTTAGATGCTAGTAAATACATTGCCGAAGTAACTCTTGCAATGATATATAACCTTGATGTCATTAAAACACTAGAAGAGCGTGCAAAGTTCTATGGAAAAGGCGTTGAGGAAGAGGTAAAAAAAGCATTTGAGATGAAAGAAAAACCCTCAAATGAAGCCATTGAAGCGTTGGGAAACAACTGTAATGTTACGGGTGGATTAGCAGCAACCATTTATCTTCTCATAAATTATCATAATGACTTTGAATCACTCTTAAAAGCAAATCTACTTGCAGGTGGAGACTCAGCAGCAAGAGGCATGGTTGCAGGCATGATTGTTGGTGCAAGATATGGATTTGAAGCCATTAAACCCTCTTGGATAGAGAGTCTAAATGAGTATGAAACTTTAAATAGATTAATAGATTAAATCAAACCCACAAGAAGTGGTTTAACCATAAAGTGAATATAGAGCAAAATAGAGACAACAGCTGCTAAACTATAGAATACATGCTCCACAGGATTTGACTCTATATAGAAAATATCCATCGCTTTATTGTTAGATAAAAAATAGAGAGGTACAAGAAAAAGAAGTGCCCAGACAGCATTGCTAAAGAGTGCCTCTACAGCAGTAAAAACACCATGCCCCTCAGCAGCAAGAAAAACAAAAGATCGGTCTACTATTAAGTTTGTAATTAATGGGTAAAGTGCTAAAATATAAAGTATTACCAATGTAAAGGCTCTGGCTATTTTACATCTTAATAAAATACCAGCAATAACCAAAACTCCTGCAATAATAGGCAACACTTTAGCAACCAAAGAGAGACTATTTTCCTGAATAAACTTTATTAATAAAAAACTCAGTGCGAGTGCTACTAACCAAACAACTATAACTGTTAATTTCTTTTTAAAATCACTCTTGTGATTATATACTGTTAACATTGATTTCCTTTAGCAAAAAATTTGTTTTATTATAACTTAACAATAGTTATTGTTTAATGATTTTTTTATTTCTACAAAATGTAAGAATTAAAGTCCTAACATAGAAAAGAAAAAGGGGAGGAAGAATATCAATGAAATATAGGGTTTCATTTCAAAATAGTCTGCATTTTTTACAAACTTATTGTACCATTCTATGTTAGGCTTAATGTATTATAGTTCTATAGCGTGTACAGAACGTGTAGCTATACTAATAAATAATATTCTAAAAAGGAATCTCTCTACAGATGCTATACTCTAAAGATATTGACAAAAGTCAAAATTGTCCTCAATGTGGTGACAAACTAGAGATATATTTTAAATACTCAAAACTTATTAAGTGCCAATCTTGTAGCTCATCTATCTTCTTGGAAGACAATGCCGTTAAAGTAATTGGGAAGAGTTCTGTTTTAAGCCCTGAACCTTCACTCATGCAACTACACCATCCTTTTTCATACAAAGAGAAGCAATATCTCCCTCTTGGTAAAATACGCTACTCCTACGGTCGTGGCTTTTGGGAAGAGTGGTTTTTAAAAGATGAAAGCAACAAAGAGTACTGGCTAAGTATCGATGAGGGTGACTTTGTACTACAAGAAAAAATAAAGCTCTCACTTCCTTTTAAAAGCTCAAGAGAGTTAAACATTGGAAAACGATATGGTAAGCATATTGTAACAGAAAAAGGGGAGGGGCAGTGCGTAGGATTTGAAGGAGAGTTACCTCAAGAGATTCATCTAGATGAGAAACATCACTACGTACATCTTAGTGAAGGCTCTGGTAAACTACTTACCGTTGAATTTACACAGCAGAAAACAGAGATGTTTAAAGGTGAATGGATTGACCCCTTAGAGATTGAGGTACTTTATTAATGAGTCAAGTAAAAAGCATAAAATGTACCAACTGTGCAGCACCTCTTAATCTACTAGGTGGTGGTCGAATAGAGAGTGTTACCTGCTCCTATTGTAACTCTGTTCTTGACCTCAATAATCACTATAAAGTACTTAGCAATTTTAAAAATGTGAAAGAGTTGCATAAACTCCCTTTTGAAGTAGGAATGACGGGTAAAGTAAAAGAGACAGACTATACTATTATTGGTCGTGTAACCTATACTCATACAGAGTATCCACATGGAGAATGGACAGACTTTTTACTCTTTTCACCTCTCTATGGTTATGCATGGCTAACCTATGAAGAGGGGCATCTTATCTACTCTAAACGAGAGCGATACTTTCCTAGCATCACATGGAGCAAAATTGCAGAACAGTCCAGTATCGCAGTTAAAGGTAATTCATACACACCATTTGATAGATATGAAGCTAAAGTAACTTTTGTAGAGGGTGAACTTACATGGATTGCTAAACACAAGGACAAAGTTTCATTTATTGATATGACCAATCCTCCCTATGGCGTCTCTGCTGAAAAGAGTCGCGATGAGATTGAATACTACAAAGAAGAGTATCTTGATGCAGATAGTATCTACAAAGCATTCTCTATAGAAACAGAGAACCCACCTACTGGATTTCATGCTCTACAACCTTTTGAACGACCATTCTTAAAGGCTCTTTCACTTATTGCTTTTTGGAGCATGTTCATTATAGCCCTACTTGCTGTAGCTGTAAGTATTGATGGAAGAGGAAAAATAATTAAACAAGTTACAACTACCAATATAAAGTCTTATACAACCAACTTTGACATCAACTCTTCCAAATATTTAGTTGATTTAGAGTTGCAATCTTACAGCACGAAAGAGTTAAATAACTTTAACTTAAAAATTCACCAAAATCAGCAACTACTCTTCTCTCTTACTCCTCATGCTGCATATATCTTTCAAGAGAACAATAAAGTTCAAAAGAAGCTAAAAATATGGGAAAAACATGCAAAAAAGGTTAGGGTACTACTCAACCTTCCAGCAGGAAAGGGATATACCCTAAGTATTCAATCCATAGACCAAAATTTAAGTTCAACACTCTTTGTCAAAATTAAAGAGGCACACTCAAAACTAAACTATTTTATCTGGTTCTTCTTTTTAACTGTTATATTGTGGATTCTCTACAAGTTTTTCACATGGCGATACAATAGCAAACTGACCGATGAACAAGGTATCTACCAAGACGATGACCAATACATTTGGACATCAGAAGATAAATCTTGGGACTCTAGCCCTATTTTACAGATTACCTTTTATCTGTTTATTTTTTCGATACTCATCATACTTGAGTACATGGACTAAGGAGTTTTTATGGCAAAATTTATCATACTCTTTTTTTTAATTACAGGTTCAGGAGTAAGCTACTTAACCTACACGGGTGTAGGTCAAGAAGGCATTGAAACAGTAGAAAAAGAGACCATTCGATCAAACTCTTACCATAGTGGTGGAAGTTCATGGAGTAGTGGAGGGAGCTATAACTCCTCAGGTTACAGCTATGGAAAGTAATTTTCAAATAAATTAAAGGAAACAAAATATGGAAACATTTCAACTATCAGGTGCTATTTCAGCACTTATCTACGCAGGCATTGGCATCGCTGTCTTTTTTATTGTTCTACTTTTAATTGAAGTGGCAACAAAATACTCAATTAACCGAAAAATTGCACACGAAGGCAATATTGCCCTTGCTATTCTTCTAGGTTCTATTATTATTGCCTTAGGTATGATTATCTCAGCAGCCATTCATTAATGCAGAAGTCCGATAACAAAACCAAAGAGATCGCCCTACTTTTTGGAACTTTTCTCATTGCCATCTGTGGTTTGGTCTACGAGCTGTTAGAAGGCACTTTATCCTCTTACTTGCTTGGAGACTCCATCTACCACTTCTCCTTGGTTATTGGGCTATTTATGTCCTCTATGGGTGTAGGTGCATGGCTCTCACGCTTCATAGAAGAGAACTTAGAACGTGCTTTTGTACAGTTGCAACTTGCTATCGCCCTTATTGGTGGTTTTTCTGCCTTCATTTTGTTCTTTGCTTTCGCCTACATTGACAACTACGATGCGTTTCTCTACTTGACCACCATTGCCCTAGGTTCCATGCTTGGCATTGAAATTCCACTTATTATTCGTATTTTAAAAGAGAGCTTTTCACTCAAAACCAACATCTCAAATGTCTTTACAGTAGACTACATTGGTGCACTGTTTGCATCTCTTCTTTTTCCTCTGGTTTTAGTACCAAAACTGGGACTCATGCAGACCTCTTTTCTCTTTGGTATGCTCAATCTTTTTGTTGGAAGCATGGCATGGTATATCTTTCGTGAGCTTTTAGGAAAAAAATACATTCTCTACTTGTTAACAGTTCTTGTCATCTTATTGACAGGTTTTTGGCAATCGAGTCAGCTCACAACCATGATAGAAAATAGGCTCTACAAAAATAATATTATCTACTCTACACAAACGCCTTACCAGAAAATTGTTATTACAGCTAATAATGGAAGAGTTCAGTGTTACATTAACGGTGCAATTCAGTTTGACAGCATTGATGAACACCGATATCACGAGTCTTTGGTACATCCAGTCATGATGGCTACTCCTAAACATGAGAACATTCTCATTGTCGGTGGTGGTGACGGAATGGCACTTAGAGAGGTGTTAAAATACAACGATATAGGTCACATAACCTTGGTTGACCTAGACCCTGCCATGACCACCCTTTTTAAAGAGAACCAAACACTAAGTAAACTAAATGACAACTCTTATGACAACCCACTTGTCAAAGTTGTCAACCAAGATGCTTGGAAATTTATTGAAAATGCGACGATACTTTACGATGTTATTATTTTAGATTTACCTGACCCTAACAACATCTCGCTGAGTCGTCTCTACTCTCAAACTTTTTACAAAATTTTAGCCAACCATCTCTCTCGTTCAGGTGCAATGGTCACTCAAGCCTCTTCACCTCTCTTTACCCAACAAGCCTTTTGGTCAGTGTTTGAGACCATGAAGAGTACAGGCTTAGAGAGTAAAGCCTACCACACTTACGTTCCTAGTTTTGGAGAGTGGGGCTTTGTCATGGCATCTAAGTTTCCTATTGACTTTAAAAAGTACCAACCAAAAGCTGACTTAAAATACCTCAACATAGAGGTACTAAGTCGCATGGAGATTTTTGAAAAAGACATTGCACAACTAGAAGTTGAACCCAACAAACTTAGTACCCACAAGCTCATTGAGTACTACGATGCTGGTTGGGAGGTTTGGTATGAGTAAAAAGATGCAAACCCCCTATTTTCTCATGCACCAAGAGAAACTTATGCAGAACCTACAGAGGCTTCAAGAGCTAGAGAAGAGAGCAGATGTACATATTTTGCATACGTTAAAGAGTTTTAACCAAGTCTCTGTTCTACCTCTCATCTCCAACACACTTTCAGGCATGAGCATTGCTTCTGTGCAAGAGTTAAAAATGGCACAAGAAGCCAAGGCTAAGCACCTTCACCTTTATGCTCCTGCATTTAAAGAGCAAGAGTTAAGAGAGATGATAGAGCACATAGATACGCTTTCACTCAACTCATTGGGTCAATGGGAGCGTTTTGAGGGGCTTAACTGCTCAAAGGGATTACGCATTAACCCAAAACTACATCTGCCCATTCCTAGCCACTGTAACCCAAACCTAGACTACTCTCGTTTGGGTGTTGATGCTACAGAGTTTTTAAAAAGTTATAACGAAAACAGAGAAGCCTTTAATGCCTTAGAAGGTCTACATTTTCATGCACTTTTTCAAAGTTCAGAGCAGGGCTTAACCATTTTACTTGACCACATTCTCGCCCATTACCAAGAGGTACTACCCCATCTTAAATGGCTAAACTTAGGTGGTGGACATAACTTTACAGATGTTAACTACAACATAGACAGTTTTTGTAAAGAGATAGACAACTTCAGGAAACTCTACCCTAAAATAGAACTCCATTTTGAACCTGGAGAGAGCGTAACCAAGGAGACGGGAGAGTTTGTTTGTACGGTATTAGACATTGTCAACATAGGTAGACAAAAAATTGTCATTTTGGACACCTCGGTTGAAACTCATCTGCTAGATGTTGTCATTGTGAACATGCGTCTCAAGGTCAAAGAAACACAGAGTGAGTCTACTCCCTACTTCTACGAACTTGCAGGTAACTCTTGTATGCAAGGCGATTTTATTGGTGAGTACTTTTTCACAAAAGAGCTTAGCATTGGAGAAGAAGTTATTTTTGAAAACATGATGAGCTACACCATGGTAAAAATGACAGAGTTTAACGGGATGAAGAGGGCAAGTTTTTACCTACTCTAAGCCCTCTTCTAGAAACTCATTTAACGTACTAATAAAATTAACTTGTAATTCTCTTAGTGCCATTATGTCCTCTTTTTCTGCATGTTTTTGTAAAACAGCAGCTTCTGTAGCTATCTCTTTTAACCCTAAATTCAAAAGAACTCCTTTAATCTTGTGAAAATCATCACGTAAAGGGCTCAATGCATTCTCTTTGCTATGCGTATCTATATCGTTTAATCCACTATCAATACTCTCTAATGCAGCTGTATACAACCTTTTAACCATTATCTCATCAAAGTTTTCTCTTAAAAAATCTTGTGCTCTTTTTGAATAACTTCTTTTTCCATCTAACTCTTCCTCAAATTCATAATTGAGTAATTTAACCAAAGTATTTTCAATATCTTTTCTCTCCAGTGGTTTTTCAATAAAATCATTCATACCTGCCTCTTCTGCAGCGATTTTATCTTCTTTGTAAACATTGGCACTCATACAGACAATAGGAACGGTTGAATTAAACTCTCTTATTTTTCTTGTCGCCTCTAATCCATCCATAACAGGCATTCGCATATCCATTAAAATCAAATCATAATGATACTCTTTTGCTTTGTTTAACGCAGCAAGACCATCTTCTGCTGTATCACAAGTAATTCCAAAAAAGTTTTTTAACATTTCCACTTCATAAATTCTATTAATTTCAACATCTTCAACCAATAAAATTTTTAAATTAGTATAGTCATACTTGAGCGTTTTTACTTTTCTTTTACTATAAGAACGTTCTATTTTACGAATGAAACTTTGATGCCCCAGAGGCTTATAGATACTTAAGTGAAATACCTCTTCTACTTCTCCATAATCTTCAGTCAAATAAGCAACCAACTTAATACTAGGATTTAGCATAAGAAACATTTTTGCAAGAGGGATTGCATCTTCTTTTAAAATATCAATATCTAATATTACAATATTATATGCTTTTGCTTTTGGTAAAAGATGAGATACAAAATACTCAACTCCTCGGTTTTGAACATCATAGTGTTCAAAACTCTGCATACTCATTCGTCCAAACTCTTTTGTTACAGCATCAATAAATGTATCTGAAGAGGAACACATTAAGATATTGGTACCAATAAGACCTCTACCTATCTCTTTGGGAACAGACTTTTCTGCCATTACTGTTAGTACAAATTGACTCCCTTTTTTCTCTTGTGAACTTACTATAATGCTTCCATCCATTAGAAAAGCTAACTCCTGAGAAATAAAGAGTCCCAGCCCTGTTCCTTGTGTTTTATCTGTCGAAGAGAAAGGTTCAAAGAGAGTATTTTTAACCTCGTTTGGAATTCCACCACCTGTATCTTCTACATGTATGGTCAACTCTAAACGATTATCTTGATACTCTATAATCTCATCCACATAGAGGTTAATATGCCCTATTTTAGTAAACTTAGCAGCATTAGAGAGTAGATTCAAAATAATCTGCTTTAGTCGCTTCTCATCAGCTTTAATCTTATAGTCAAAAGTAGGAAGTTGTACATGTAAGTTGACATTCTCTGCAACTTTAGACTCTATAAGAATGGCACACTCTGAAATAATATCTGTAATATCTGTCACGGTAGAAGTAAGCTCAACCCTTTTGTCTTTGAACTTTGCCACATCTAAAAGGTCGTTAATAAGAGAGAGAAGGTAAGTAGAACTCTGCTTAATACTCTGTACATAACGTTTCTGTTTGGAGTTCAAGAGAGTATCTTCTAGTAGCTCTCCATAACCAATAATAGAGGTCATAGGGGTTCTAAGCTCATGACTAACCGATGCAATAAAACGTTTCTCTTGATGAAGAGACTCTTCTAATTCATCATTTACCTTTGAAAGGACATTTGCCAAAACCAGTTTATCTTCATGATTTGTATATAGTTTTTTCTTTAAAAGTGCTAACTCTTTTTTTAAATGTTTAATCTTTTTAATTTTTGACATTACAGAGCAACCTTCTCTTCTAAAAATGCTGTTACAAATGTTTCATTATGAAATCCATATCCCCCTGGGAATGCACCTATTTCACCGTAGGCAAAAAAACCTACCAAAGGTACTTTTGAAACACGAGCAATGGCTTCTATCTCCAAACGAGTTAAGTGACCTAAGACCTGTTTTCTAGAACAACATGGGAAAACTAATGCCAGTTGAGGAGAGAAGTTTGGATGCTCTTTTAGTGAGGTGATAGCTGCCTCTTCTACCTCTTTAATAATAGACTTTCCTCGTGCTGTAGAGAGGCGTACTTGTGATTTTTCTTCTACATGTCCAGCAAAAATTAATGCTCCATTCTCTTCATCTAGATCCAAGACTGCCCTGTAAATCACCTCTCCATTACGTCTTTTTACCTCTAGTGGATACTCAATCCCAATCTGTGGCATCTGTGCTGTCTCTATGTCTAAATAGCGTTTATAAAAATCAATGGCAGGTATACCATCAATCTCATAAACAATGTTTTTACTTGCCTTGGTAACAATTCTAGATTTACCAATTCCACCCCAACCAAAGGCACGTGAGCCAACAATATCAATTTTACTTTTATCTAAAGCTAAAGCAACAACTCCTTGATTTGACAGTAAATTATTAGTAAATACAAAAGTCTCTTTTAGCTTTAAATCATCACCTGTTGCGCCACCAAATACATATTCTATTCCTTTGGAGACAATCCCTTGTGTGTAAGCATCGTTGTCAAAAGTCAACCCTGAAGTAAGGGTAATAATACTAGATTTTTTAAAATGACTTTTTGCCCATAGTCCAATGTGTTCCCCTACAATATAAGAGTCCTTTTCATCAACCTCAATTACTGTTAACGCAAGAGCATCTGCATTTATATCTATTAACATGGAGACAATCTCACCTTCTACCTCACATGCACCTTCTTCTCTATTTGCATATACTTCACCAGCTGTTGTCCCACCAACAATAAAAAAACTAAATCGTGAAAGTTTATCAACCAGTTTTTGAATATTAAATTTAGGTGAAACATATATAAAGGCAACTGTTGGTAGAAATCCATCTTCCAAATGATTTTCTATCTTTTTTATAAATTTTTTAATGGACTTAGAGTGAATGGTAATACTTTTCATTTTTTCTTATCCAATAGTACACTATTTACTTTCTCTTCTAGCTCATTAAGCCTAAAGGGTTTAGGTAAAAATCCATTTGCTCCGAGAGAAAAACTCTTCTTCTTTTCAACTTCATCACTCGTAATAACAATTATAGGTAAATTTTTATGTACTGCATCTTGACGTAAATGCTCTAATGTCTCTAAGCCATTCATATTTGGCATATGAATATCTAAAAGTAGCACATCAACATTATGCACTTCTAATTGTGATAATGCAATTTTCCCATCTTCTGCTTCAATAATATTAATTTTCTTATTTTTAGAGAGCATAGCATAAATTAACTTTCTATTAAAGGCATCATCTTCTGCAACTAACACGGTTACCTCTTTAAAATCTTTCCACATAATACACTCCTCAATGTTTTAATACTTAATTATAATTTAATAAGTTAATAGTAAAATTATTTTTTAAATTATTTTTAAGTTTTTAATGATTTTTTTCATATTTGTGACCTATTTCCAAAAAATAGGTTTTTTTATGTGATTTATGACTCTAAAATTGCGTTCCCGACAAACGTTTTTTTTATTTATTTCATAGTAAGGGGTTAAAAAGTATATAAAGTTGTTTATTTTGAAAGATAGATAGGTTTATGAAGTTTTTAGCTGTAGGGTCGATAAAAATCGTCCCCTACAACATCAAATGTTTATTGACAGCCTACACACTCTTGGCTTCTGTCTTCCACATCATTATTTGCTTCAGGTGATTGACTTCTTAGATAATAGGTTGACTTCAATCCAAACTTCCATGCATTCATGTAAATCTCATTTAAGTATTTACCACTCGCTTTGTCAAGTGTAATAAAAATGTTAAGCGACTGTCCTTGGTCTATCCATTTTTGTCTAATAGCTCCTGCTTTAATAAGAACATTTTGGTTTAGGTCGTAAGATGGAGTGTAGTACTCCCAAGTGTCAGGTGACAAGTTAGGTGCAACCACAGGTATAAGACCTGACAAGTTCTCTTCAAACCATTTACGTTTGTAAACAGGCTCTATGGCTTGTGTTGTACCTGTCAAGATAGAGATTGATGAAGTTGGTGCAACTGCCATAAGATAGCCATTACGCATACCATCTGTCTTTACTTTTTCTTTCAACTTGGCCCAGTCATGTGTGTAACCATAAAGACCACCACGTTCAACCAGTTTACACGCTTCAACGTTTGCATTGTCAATTGGGAAGATTCCTTTTGACCACTCTGAACCTTCAAAGGTTGGGTACTTTCCTTTTTCAATTGCCAAGTCACTTGACGACTTAATGGCATAGTATGAAACCGATTCCATCACTTCGTCAATCTTAAAGAAGTGTTCGTTTGAACCCCAGACAATTTTTGACTCTGCCAACATCTGTGCTTCACCCATGACACCAAGACCAATAGAGCGTGACTTCTCATTTGTCTTTTTCACTTTTGCCAATGGGTAAAAGTTTAAGTCAATCACATTGTCAAGCATTCTAATGGCTGTTGGAACAACCCGTGCAATGTCTTCTGTTGTGTTAATCTTTGACAAGTTGATTGACGCAAGATTACAAACAGCTGTGTCACCATCTGTCAACTCTTTGTCAACCATCCAAATTTGTCTTCCCCCTAAAGAGTCAAGTGCTGTAACCTTTTTAGCAGGTTTTGTCATGCCATTGTCAACTGTCAACATCTCTTCTTCTTCATAAACTTCAACTGACCCATCAGAAAATGTCAACTTAATCTTATAGTGGTTAGGTGTTGTATTTTGAAAAATCTCAGTACAGAGGTTTGAACTTCTAATAATTCCTACATGCTTGTTAGGGTTAGACTTATTTGCTGTATCTTTAAATGTCAAGAAAGGGTTACCTGTTTCAAAGTAAGAACGTAAAATATCTTTCCACAACATCTTTGCAGAAATGACATCTTTTGTAATCTCATCACCACTCTGTTCAAGTTCAAGGTAACGTGCTTCAAACTCTTTTCCGTAAAGGTCTGTCAACTCTCTTACCTCATATGGATCAAAAAGTGTCCACTTAGCATCAGCAGCAACTCTTTCCATGAAAAGATCGTTTAACCAAAGTGCAGGAAAGAGATCATGTGCCCGTCTACGCTCTTCTCCTGAGTTTTTCTTTAGGTCAAGAAAGTCACGAACGTCAATGTGCCAAGGCTCAATGTAAACTGCAATAGCACCTTTACGTGTCCCAAGTTGGTCAACTGCAATGGCAACATCATTGGCAATCTTTAAAAATGGTACAATTCCACCTGCTGCGTATTTGTGTCCGTCAATATAAGAACCCATACCTCGAACTTGTGACCAGTCCCAACCAATTCCACCACCAAATTTTGACAACAGTGCCATCTCTTTGTAAACATCAAAAATACCTTCTATGTTGTCAGGGCTTGACCCAATGTAACAACTTGACAACTGGTGTCTAGGTGTACGTGCATTAGAGAGAGTAGGGGTAGCTGCCATTACTTCAAACTTTGACAAGATGTCATAAAACTTCTTTGCCCATGTTTGACAATCAAATTCATTTTGTGCCAAGAACATGGCAACCCCCATAAAGAGTTGTTGAGGAAGTTCAATAGGTTGATTATATTTGTCTTTTAATAAGTATCGATCGTAAAGCGTTCTAATACCTAAGTAGTTAAACTGTAAATCTCTTTCAGGAACAATATAAGCATTTAAGTCATCAAGATCATACTTCTCTTTTAAGCCTAATAAAATTCTTCCTTCCTCTTCTCCTCGCTCAAAATATTTACTGATATGGAAGTACGGTTCCCCTTTAATACCACCAACATTACGCCCCACTTTATGGTAAAGATCGTAAAGGAAAAGTCTAGAAGCAACAAAAGTCCAGTTAGGTTTGTCAATGTCAATCTTGTCAACTGCTGTCTTAATAAGTGTTTGCTGAATATTTTCAGAACTCATCATATCTTGAAATTGTAATTTAGCATCAACCTCTAATTCACTTTGACTTACCCCTTCTAACCCTACCACTGATGCAGATGTATACTTCTGAATTTTGGTAATGTCCAATGTTTCAACTCTACCGTTCCTTTTTACAATTCTTATCATACTATTTCCTTTGTCATTGTCTATATTATATTACTTAAAAATCTCTTGCTCTATGTTTAAGAGTATTAATCAAACTATTTAAATACGCGACTAAATATTGCGTCTACATTCTTAGTATAGTACTCAAAATTAAAACACTCACGAATCTGTTCTTCGCTTAATGACTCTCTTAACTCATCATCTGCTAACAAGTACTGAAGATATAACGATTCACCTTTATCATTGGTACTAGATTTACCTTTTTGAATCTCTTCCCAAACTTTCATGGCATTTCTCTGAACAATTCGGTAGGCATCTTCACGGCTTACACCTGCGATAGGAAGTTCAAGTAAAACTCTTTGTGAAAATACAAGTCCACCAGTTAAGTTCAAGTTCTTCATCATGTTCTCAGGCATTACTGTTAAGTTAGCAATAACATTGTTCATACGGTGCATCATGAAGTTAGTAGTAATAAATGCATCTGGTAACCAGAAACGCTCTGTTGATGAGTGGCTAATGTCTCTCTCGTGCCATAATGCAACGTTCTCCATAGCTGGGGCTGCATAAGCTCTAATCATCCTTGCAAGTCCTGTTATGTTCTCTGTAAGAATAGGGTTTCTTTTATGAGGCATTGCAGAACTTCCTTTTTGACCTTTAGCAAAGAACTCTTCACACTCATAAACTTCTGTTCTCTGTAGGTGTCTTACCTGTACAGCAAACTTTTCGATTGACGATGCAAGAAGTGCAAGGGTAGTTGCTAATCTTGCATAACGGTCTCTGTGTACAACTTGGTTTGAACAAAGCTCTGGTTTTAAGCCCAGCTCTTCCATTGCATACTCTTCAAGCTCTAGTGGTGCATGAGCAAAGTTACCCATTGCTCCTGAGATTTGACCAACAGCAATAACGTCCATTGTCTCATGAAGGTTCTTAAGGTGTCTCGCCATTTCGTCATACCAAACTGCAAGTGTTAAACCAAAAGTAATTGGCTCTCCATGAATACCATGTGAACGTCCAACCATCAGAGTCATCTTATGCTCTTCTGCTCTTTTTTTAATAGACTCCATAAGCATCTCTGTATCGCTAATAATGATTTCCAATGACGCTTTCATTTGTAAAGCTACACCTGTGTCAACTGCATCAGAACTTGTCATACCATAGTGAAACCATCTTGACTCTTCTCCAAGGCTTTCACTTACGCTTGTATTAAAGGCAATAAGGTCATGTCTAGTAATCGCTTCTATCTCTTCAATTCTCTCTACAGAGAAAGTAGCGTTCTCTACAATCTTCTTACAATCATCATCTGGAATAAGTCCCAATCTATTCCAAGCTTTAACTGCTGCTTTCTCAACTTCTAGCCATGCTGCATATCTTGCTTGTTGTGTCCATTTTTCTGTCATCTCGGGTCTTGCGTATCGTTCTACCATATTTGAGTTCCTTGGTCATGTTCTGTTATATTTTTATGATAGAATTCTACCCAATAAGCTGTTAAGCATCACTAAAATATCAAGGTAAAAAATGCCATTTGTCAAACGTCCTTTCCACATAGAAAAACCCATAAAAGCTTTTCTTTACATCATGAAACAATTTAACTTTACACAGGGTGAAGCACAACGACTTGTCGCCAAAGGTCGAATACTTATCAAAGGAGAATCGCTCTACGACACAGGTGCTATCATAAACGGTGACATTGAAGTTGTCTACTTTGAACCAAAGGGTAGAGGAGAGAAACCCATCTTTGTTGACAAGAACTTTTTGATCTTTGACAAGCCATCTGGAGTATTGGTTCATCCAAATACTATGGCAACAGAGTACTCCATGCTTGACGAGGTAAGAACTCACTCAGGACAAAATGCCAATGGGGTACACAGAATAGACATGGAAACCTCTGGTCTTTTCTTAGCAAGCAGACACAAAGATGCTGAGCGTTTTCTAAAAGGTTCTTTTGAAAGGAAGACAATAAAGAAACAATACTTAGCATGGGTTACAGGCAAGGTTACAGAAGCTTTTACAGTAGAAGCTTCTATCTGTGTACGTAATGACTACAGCACCTGTAAACACAAAGTAGAGGTGTGTGAAGAAGGTAAATACGCCAAGACAGAGTTTAAACCTCTCTATTATGATGAGGAGCTTGACACCACTTTACTAGAGTGTAAACCATTGACAGGAAGACTGCATCAGATACGTTTACATTTGTTTCACGTGAAACATCCCATTCTTGGAGACCCTATTTATGGGACATCTTTTGAGGCTACCGATGCTTATCTGGATGGGACGATTTCAGAAGAGGAGCGTTTTAAAGCTACAGGTGCTACCCGTCTAATGCTTCATGCAAATGCTTTACATTTTCCTTATGGTACTAACTATTCTATCTTCTCAAAGGTAGATTTTACAAAGGCTAAAAAAGAGATTTGTGGAAAAGAAAAACGTAAGTTTTTCATGTAGGGGCGACCTCCGTGTCTGCCCTCTATTGGCATAAATAAACATCTATTATTTTAAGATTTAAATTTTTATTTTATCGATTTAAATTCATTTGGTATTTTGAGCAAAGGGCAGACACGGAGGTCGCCCCTACCAGTACTAATCTTCTGTCAATGCCTTGTAGACACCTACGGCAGATACCACTACAACTATTACTACAAAACCTACCATTACCCAATCAAGTGTTTCCATTTTAATCCTTTATCTATTTTAATTTTCTTCTAATTCATTGTCACGAAGTTGACCACAAGCAGCAGAGATGTCAAGCCCTTTTGACTCACGAATGGTACAGTGTAAACCATGTTTGGTTAAATACTCTTGAAAGGCTTTCATCTGTTTTTCTTCTGGTCGTTTAAAGTCTGTTCCACCATAAGGATTAAAGTAAATCAAGTTTACCTTTGACTTAATTCCATTGAGTAGGGCAAGAAGTTTCTTTGCAGCATCCATTGAATCGTTGACATCTTTAATGACAAGATACTCAAACATTACCCTCTTTCTGTCGTTAATAGGAAAGCCTTTTACTG